>Ga0307513_10003058_pt1 | contig 22804 bp, 21 predicted proteins | sample 15_EM_MG_FD_202174 | JGI IMG/M metagenome (GOLD analysis project Ga0307513, IMG submission 202174) | Populus trichocarpa ectomycorrhiza microbial communities from riparian zone in the Pacific Northwest, United States - 15_EM | ecosystem: Host-associated > Plants > Roots > Unclassified | place... | reverse complement strand
CGAAGAGGGGAGAGGGGGAAGGTCTTCCATCGTGGAGATGGGGGTTCAGGGACGCGAAGCCTGAGGGGAAGGTAGAGTTAGGGGGCGAGGGTGGATCGTGCACTGAACGACGTGGAGTTGTAATTTCAATGACTGGAGGTGGAGAGGGTGCGAAGCGTGAAAGAAATAATGGGCGAAGCCCCCTTTTTATCGAAGGAAATCCTAGCACAGCCTGTTGCCGCCCGACTCATACCCAAGTATGAGAGGCCTATCGGCGTAACCAAGGAAACAATACAATTTGTTGTAAACCTTACCAAGGAAATCCCTCATAGCAACGGTGTAACAAAAGAAAGAACACCAAAGTTATCCCAACGCGTATCTCATCAGGGAACCATGAGAGCAGGGCCCTCCCCAGTGCTAAACTCCCCAGAGGCTTATTCTGGACTCTCTGGTTATTGTGCAGGCATAAGGGGATACCATTCATGGAACTCTTTTCAACTGCTTTCAGATCGTTGATTGATTGAGCTGGTTCCCATGTTGTTTTGTGGCAGCCTTCCCATTTCACCAGATCTCGCAGTTGATTTCTAACGAATTTGGAATCCAATACTTGATGAACCTGCCACTCCTCTTCTCCCTCAACTTCCACTGGCAGAGGTGGTGGGATAATCTGTCCTTCGAGTGGGTCATTAGCTGCAAGATCCAATAGTCACATGTGGAAGACATTATCTATCTTCATGTTATTCACCAAGTCCAAACGGTAAGCCTGAGACCCAATCTTTTCCTTGACCTCATGGGGTCCATGACATTTGTTATCCAACTTTCTTGAAGCTCGACGTGTTGTCATATTCTTGGTGTTTCACCAAACTTTATCACCAACTTGGAACGAGGGAGCTGGGAGTCTGCCTCGGTCAGCATTTTCTTGTTGCCTCTCTTGAGCATAACCCATTTCAGTTCTAAGGTGTGCATGAAGTTCCATCATAGTAACAACGAAGGATCGCGCCTCTTGATTGTCCTTGAGAAGAGTTTGTTCGTCGAGAAAGTCCCTACTAGGATCATAGCAGTATTTGGCAAAGAGGCGAGAGGTGCCCGTAGTCTCAGAAGCATAATTATTCCCCATCAATTCTGCCATTGGTAATCATTGACACTAGTCATCCTGTTGGTGGTTCACATAGGACCGGAGGTACTGTTCCATGATACCGTTAACTCGTTCTCTTTGACCACCAGTTTCAGGATGGAATGCAGTAGATGAATGTTGGTCAATCTTTAATCTGTGACAGATGGTTCCCCAGAACTCAGCAGTAAACTGCAGTCCTCGATCGGATATAATTGTAAGCGGTAATCTATTATGTTTCCAGATGTTATCTAGGAATTGGTCGGCAAGAGAGGAGGCATCGATAGTTGTACGTCAAGGGACCAGATGGCGCATCTTGGGTAGATAATCTACCACTACCCAAATGGCATCGTTACCATTGCTCCAGGGCAGGCTAGTGACAAAGTCCATTGATATATATTGCCATGGTCGATAGGGAATAGAGAGAGAGTGAAGGATGCCAAACGGAGCATGACGAGTCGTTCAACTTCGTTTCCAGATCTAACAATTCACTACACTTCATACAATCTCTTTCGTATACTAGGCCAGTAGTATCGTCGCGTGATTACTTCATGTGGTTTGGATCTGCCAGGCTGACCAGCATGAGGAGCCTGGTGATTTTCCCGGATGATTGCCAGTCTCAAGGTTCCATGAGTGGGAAGATAGATACGATCTCGCTACCGTGGTCGGTTACCATCCTTTGTACGTTCCGCCAGGGATATATAGTGGGTATGTCGTACCCCTTGTTCCAGCATTGTGAGTACCTGATTTGGACAGGGGTCAGCCTGATACCCTTTGTCCTTAATTCATTCAATGGAGAGAAGCAGAATATCCGCCAACAAACCCAGAGCCTGGGACTTGAGAACAACTTGTGTGCTCGGCATCTCGTCCTCCAATACCTCTTGGTCTGTTTGCTCCGCCATACTTGCCAATGCATCTGCCTTTCCCTGTGCTTTACCAGGTACAAACTCAATTGTATAGTTGAATTGCGACAGGAACTGTGCCCATCTGGCTTGTCGCTGATTGAGTAACCTTTTCGTAGTAAACTATCGCAGGTTCTGATGATCCCACCGTAGGGTGACAGGCCGTCGAACCAGGTAAGCCCTCCATTCCTCAAAAGCTTGTACCGTGGCCATCAACTCTTTGTTATAAATGTCGTAGTTACCTTCGGCTGGTGCGTGTTTCTTTGAAAAGAATGCAATTGGATGTAAGAGGCCATTAGGTCCGGGTTGCGATAGGATACTGGCAGAGGCGATGTCGCAAGCATCGGTTTCCACCACTATCTCTTTGTTGAAATCAAAATCGAGCAGGATGGGAGCTGTAGTAACGGCTTACTTCAATCTTTCAAATGCAGCTTGGCAAAGATCCGACCACACGAATGGTGTACCCTTTTTAGTTAATTGGATTAGTGGCCTGACCAGATATAAATAGTCTTGGATGAAGCGTCTAGAGAAGTTTCCAAACCATAAGAACGAGGGGACATTGCGTCACTTCTTAGGGGTGGGCCACTCAATAATCATGGTGATTTTCATGGGATCCATTCATATACTTTCCATGGTGATGATGAAGCCAAGATATTCAACATAGTTGGTGTGATGTTCGCATTTCTGAGGTTTTACCTGAAGGCCGGCTTTTGTTAAGGCTTCTAGGATTTGTTTGACTTGTTGGATATGTTCTTCCTCATTCTCGGAGTATATCAAGATATCGTCAAGGTATGCTGTACAAAACCTATCGAGAAATGGGCCTATCGCATTATTAATATACGCTTGAAAGGTAGCAGTAGCATTGGTAAGTCCAAAGGGCATTACGAGGGATTCAAAATGATGGTATTGTGTCTGAACAGCTGGTTTCCACTCTTCCCCTCCCCTCATGCGGATTAAGTTGTAAGCTCCTTGGATATCCAGTTTACTGAATATCTTTGCTGGTGAAAGTTGCATAAAGGTCTCTTTGAGTCAGGGTAAAGGGTAGTGGTTTTTGATCATTCCCTCGTTAAGTCCCATAGAGTCAACAGATAAGCGTAGAGAATCTTCCTTTTTCTTAACCAACAAAATTGGAGAACCAGCATTGGAGGATGATTTGCTGAAAAACTTCTTGTCTCTAGCCATTCATATAAGGCCAATAACTCAAATGGACTAAGACCAGATATTGGTCCGAAAGGAAGGACAAATCCCGGGCGCAGTGGTATCTCATGATCAAACCTCCTCTGAGCTGGCAGTTGATCTTCTATTTTCTCAAGCAATAAAGGAAGAAATTCATGGTGATGTTTGGGGTGTATCTGAAGAACCTTGTCCTTGTCAAGTACTTTATGCCTAAGAGGACACTGTGTAGCATAAGCCCGCAAAAGATGTGGTAATTCTCCCTTGATTCCACAGGCCAAAGTAACATCGTGAATGAAGTTCCTCTGTTATGTGGTAGCTTTGGCGTGAGGAATTCCAAAAGCTAGGACCTGAACCGTTTTATATCAGAGAACTCGATAAGAAGACATGAGTAATGTAGGCTGGATATAATGGTATACTTCGGTATAGATAGTCGAAGTGTTGGTAACCATAAAATGTAGAAACTTGTTATATTGATAAGATCTGTTCTCCATGCTTGTTCCTCCGTATCTGCTTCGGGCTCTTGCCCTGCTCTTATACCCTTTCCCGGACTACCTCGGACTATCAGACTAGCGAAGTACCTTTCCAACTTCTATTTGCTTTCTTGAATGTGCAAACATCGTTTGACCCTGAATCCTCGCACACCACTTTGGCTTTAATCATTGCCCAACTAATTGCGTCCAATTACTGGTTCTCGATTCTAATACCATATGAACCTAGACTGTGTATGCAGCCTGGCTCGCAATCATACCAGTCGTTTCTTGCGGTCATGTTGTGTCAACCTTTCTCATGCCGCGTAATCAGATCCTTACCTCCTAGATATCAGACTACATATGTCGGTCGGCTTAACTTTGACCTGCCATAACTTCATATCCAACAGTTCAAACTTCCCCGTTTGACTTGCCGTTAATAGAGAATCGTTTCCTCTATAGTAATCAGCAAAAACCCTGTGGTCACATTGCTCGTGCCAATGCCTGGAGACTGATTGCGATCCATAGTCTAGTAATAATAATTAGGACGAGGGTGGTGGTCGAACACGTCCCCCTCTGTAAGAAGTCACGTGTTATTTCGACTGCGCTAGCTCATGCGCTTCAAGGTAGAGTAACTCTATCCTAAAAGTCCTTATGGGGAGTCCGTGCACCTAACATCCTCAAACAGTAATCAGATTCAAAGGTAAGGGAGTTAGAAGCGAAGTCAATCTTGACATCATGGTGTTTTAGCCACAATATACCGAGAGTCAGGTGATATCCCCCGAACGTAGTAACAAAAGCAGGAATCATTTCGTGGAGGTTGTTAATCAATAACCAGAGCTTGGTCATGTGAGTAATTGCTCCAGAACTCACAGGCTGTCCATCAAAGACCGTTAAAGGTCGTGGTTCTTTAAGTTCAAACAAAGGAAAGTTATCGCACTCGGCGAAAGCCTTGTTGATGAATCCTTATCCAGTCGCCCCTGAGTCTATGAGACCATGGGATCTAATCTTGTTATGGGTGTCAACAATCGTACATGCCATTACCAGATGACTGGTATCAACCTGATTCTCCATGTCTTCAAGGAATAAACCACATACAGAAAGTAAGGAAGAAGGTGATTCTTGTCCCATGAGAGTCCCTTGGACTGTTCAACGGACGATTAATTTTCCCAGTGTTCGGACACGGGACAAGAGTCATCAGGGACCACCGGCAGAGGTGGAAAAATCACAGCAGTGTTGGCTCTGAGGTGACTTTACCTGTTCGGGCATTGTCAAGACATGTGGTTTGCTCCTCGGCAGTAGAAGCATGGTCCACATCGCACACGATCTTCACGTTTCGCTTGTCATAGACTGGGTCATTCAGCCGAACAGTCCATGGGGCACGCTTGAGTACCTGTGGCAGTGGTGGTACTCGTAGGGGGGCCAGTGTGTTTGGTGCAGTGGTCATGGTTCTGGTAGGTGATCTCCATGGGGAAGACAACCCCTTTCGTTGAGCCGCCCGGGCACGGAGCTTGTTGTCCACACGCTTGAGCTCTATGATATATTGGTCAGGTTTGTCAGGGGTATCCAGGGTTACCAGAATGTCCTTGCGTTCTGCGCTCAACTCTTCGGACAATGAGGTTTGCTTAGTAGCATTGTTCCAAGATACTTTGGCAGCATATCGCTAAAAATCAGCTAAGGAGTCAGAGAAGGAATGGTTCTTCTCACCTAAACCTTATAGATTTCGTTCCCCTGTCCTCACCCTTCAGGGTCACCAAAGCCATTCTCAAGTCGGGTTATCAGGGCTCCCACACTAGCAATATTTATCTTTCATTCATCAATAAGGGGTAGGATCTGTTCGTAGGCTTTCGCCTTCAAGAACCCAACAGCATAAGCCAACCGATATTGAACATCCGTGAACTTGTGGGTGTCTCCAAGGAATTTGGTACATAATTATGCGATGAACAGGTGAGGTTGGTCTTGGGATCTATCGAAGTCCTGTGGTTTGGGGATCGATTCTGGCATAGCACGTGGTTCAACTGCTGGAGGAGCAGGTCCCCCTGTATTTGCAAGTGCAGTCATTGCATTTGCAAGAGCAGTGTTCGTGTTAGTCACCACGGTGTTAAAGGTAACTATAGTGGCTCTATCGCTCTCTAGGTCAGTCTCGATAGCTCTGTACCTTACCTCAAGTCCTCGTCCCTCTGTAAGTAAAGGGGCATGTTCTTCGGTAAGTGTATCTTGTTCTTCAGCAAGACCTTGCCTTTTGTTGGTCAGATTTTGAACTGGTTGTGGTAGCTATTGGAAGCGAGGGTTTTGTTTGAGCGGTTTAGGGGTGCCTTGTCTGGAAAATGGCAGGAGGGCGGGGAGCCTGTTGAGTGCAATAGTGACATCTCGCCCAGTGCGTATCTGTTGTCTATCATGGTCTTCAGATAGTTGATTAAACTGTTCATTGGTAACTGCCAACAATTCAGTCAAGGCAGTTAACAGGGTAGTCAGGAGATCGACACATTGAGACATGGTGTTGTGTGGCTTGGATCCTCATTAGACGCTGCCTTGTGTAATGGGGTCTTGGCACTGGACATTGGTCCAAGGCAGACAACGACCAGGAGGTCGTAAACGATGAGGGTCGTTTAGCGTAAGGGTTCGGAGATTCCAATCTCGGGTCAAGGCTGATCGCATAATGGCAGATCAGCGTCAGGGTTCGTGGGTTCTTGGCGTGGATCTTGGATATCAGAATAGAACACATTATATACTGCAGTAGAGCCGTCGTGAAAGAAAGACCGCGTAGTGTAAAGAACTAAAGAAATCAGAGCTTTTTTTTCTTTTTTTTCTTGTTTTATTATCATGCATTTGTTGTTAAGGTACAAGAAACCCCATGGAGCACTAGCTATGGCAAAAACAAAACCTTAAATCCAAAACTAACAAACGGAAAATTCATCGCCAATATTCTTGAAAGGGAGTTGGTACCAGTCCCTGGTACACATACGGGCATGAAAATCATATAAAGTAAGCTAAGGAAAGCCTCCTCAACTAGCAGAAAACAGGAACCATTATGACAAGCAAGTAACGAAAGCCTATCCTTCGTGAGGCGACAAAAAATAACCAAAGGAGATGATAGAGGAAATATGTGAGCTAACCGACAAGGTGGCGGAGCTGGGGCCGGCGAACATTCGCGGGTGTTAGGCGCACGGACTCCCCGTAAGGATTTACAGGGCAAGGTTAGCCTACCTTGACGCATACCAACTTCGAAGGAAAAAGATAACACCCCTCTCCAGCCCTGGCGTTGGGACGGCGCGTCATCACTGACCGCCAGGGTAGTTGCGTCCCAACACCAAAGACCACAATCAATAGGACACATCTTATAACACCGTATACGTCGCGGCCGTCCGTCCGACCGGATCCTGTTCGCAGGATATATGAGGGGAGACCTCCGGGCGCCTTATGCAAGTGGAAGCAGGTGAATCGGACCACGGCGCATAAGGTTACCGACACTTGAAGACAGGTTGTCGGAAGAGTGGGTCGAAGGTAACGGGACATTTGGCACGAAAGTTAGTCCACTCGTACCTACAAAGTCGTGTAGAGTAGGTAGGCGGTAACTATGGCCAGTAAGTGGATCGGGTGAATCCACAGAGGACAGGTTGGTAAAAGATAGAGTCCGAGGGAAAAACCCTATTAGCGCGATCCCGAGGACAAGTCGTGTAATGCCGGAAGACCAGAATACAACATGCAGTTGCAGGTTGAATTCTCGACTGAACCAACCAAAGAAGATTGGCCATCTTCTGTCCAGCGAGTAAAACTACCTTCGGCGAGCACGAGGGCAAGATAATTCGTAACCATTGTTGTCAACGGATAAACGGATGAGCTGACACCTGACGTACCGTCTACACCATCAGGAATAATGAAAGCGCCGACCGATAAGTTGACCATGGGAGCAAAAGGTGTGGTAGAGAGTTTTCAGGGTCTACGAGTGTTCGCACTCAGGTGAAGTTGGCAGAGTTGTGGACAAGGTACTTAGTTAGTATAGAGGTAGCATGTATACCGCGATTGCTCAGTCGCGGAATATAAATATCGAAGCATCTTCGCTGCTATTTAAGAACAGGCACGGAGAAGAGATCTTATCAATATAATAAGTTATTTACACTTTTATATCGTTACCAATACTTCGACTATCTATCCCAAAGTGAACCATTATATCTAGCCTACGTTACTCGTGTCTTCTTAACGAGTTCTCCGATATAATTACGATCAGGGTCCTAGCTGTCGGAATACCTCACGCCGAAGCTACCACCTAACAGTATATTGATACTTCTCATCGTTACCGAGACGAATGTTTGGCAGAGACACTCATACTCCCAAACCCGAAAAACCCTTCGAACCAAGACCATTGAGGACTATGTCGATAGACGAAGTCCTCACACCTATACCCGAATTAGGGACACAAGAGCCCTACCACGAATCTTATTGCTGGTGGATAAACCCAGAAAACACCGTCATCCTCGAAGATATCACCGCACTATACCAATCCTAGTATGTTGAAAACTTTGTCTACCACACACCTGCGGAGAAGTCAAACTCCATTTGGTACACCCCGTACCCAAAAGACGATCAATACTCAAGTCAGTGTTTTGAGACACCGATAGTCTGTGGAGGAAACAAAAGATAAGTTTTCCTTATAGAAACCACAGAGATGGCTTCTGACCCCAAAGTGCCTGAGGCCATGGAATGGCAATCAGAAGAAACTCCTGAAGGAGAAGGACAACACGAATTGTCCTAGGACACAGCCCCGAGGGTAGAAACCGACAGCACTCGGCTAGCTCGGTCACACTCTGGTGGCTCCGCGCCCCGATCCCCAAGCCTTAGAATAGGCCTCTTGGTCAAGCAACGAAGCAGACGACAACGAGGCTCGAAGAGCCCTCCCCCTGCCCGCGATCCTGTCATGACCTGCCGGATCGAAAGCTTGGACAGAATCCTCGGCCGATTCGATCCCACGCTCAAAGACAGCCGAGATGCACGGCATCTATCCTTCAACTCCCTACCAGCTTAGGTTCTGACCATGGCCCATGAATTGCTGAAATTCAAATCGCAGTAAAGGTCTGGTGCCCAAATTGTTGGGCAGGAACTCAACCGAATGCACGAACAGGTACGGATCCTGGACCAACAATGCCAGAAGGTCCAGGAAACCTTCGCTTCCACGGTAGCCGAGAGGCTGGGCGAAACCGATGATAGACAAGCCAGACACGAGGCTGTCACATCCCAGCTACACGAAACTGTACAAGGAACGGAAGCTCAGTCAATACACCGAGACCTACTCCTAGACCAGGAAATCGTTCGGTTGAATGCGCAGCACAAAAGGGAGCTGGAAAATCATGCGATAAGTCTTAACATCATGAAGCAAGAAATGATAGAGAGCCAGCTGGCAGAGCAGGCACGAGATGGTGAGATCTCGGAGCTGAAAGCAATGGTACAGACCTTAATGGGGCAGGTGAAGGGAAAAGGCAAGGTGTCAGATCCGACACCAGAGGCTTCAGGGGCGGGTGGAGGAAGACCACCACCACCACGACATGGAGCTGCAGGAGCTGCAGGCAGTGGCGGGGGAGGAGACCCCGATGATGACGGAGAAGAGTCTGGTAGGAAACCAGACGAAAGAAGGAAAGGAAGATTGGACGAGAGACCCGCACCCCAGCCAGAAGAAAGCCACTATGACGCCGAAAACGATGAACAGTTTAACCTGTTCTCTTGAGTCATAGCAAACGCCTTGGGACAATGAACAAGTGTCCCAGCGGAACCCCCTTCCATGTTTCGGAATGAGAAACACCAAGATATCCGCATGTGGCTAATGACATGCACGGATTATTTTGGTCAAAACAGTTGGCAGTGGGAAGACGAGGCACAAAGAATCCGATACGCCATAAGCCGAATGGATGGAAAAGAAGTCGCACCGTTTGCGTTAACCTACCGACGACAAATGACCGGAGAAATAGGGTATACGGGACAAGAAGGGTACGAGTTCTGGCACGTTTTCGCAGAACAAGCCCTGCGACGCTTCGGACCCACCCATGAAGCGGAAAAATCCCTACGAGACATGGGATCGGTCAAATATCGCAGGGATGTCGCCAAATTCTTGATGGAAATGGAAAATCTCAATATCCATGCAAGAGTCACCGCGATAGCCTGGAGAAAAATGATTGAAGACGAACTTCCTATTGAACCATTGCGACGACTCTCACATCGAGAATATGTCGATGATGGGGAATGGTTAGAAGCAGTCAGGACCGTAACTCGAGCGGAAGAAGATTTCAAGGAAAGAATAGATCCTCGAGGGGGCGGTCCCTCGGGAGCGACACGAGGCCAGAAAAGAAAGTTCGAGGATTCAAAATCGACGGTACCCGTCTAGCTTGTAAAGAAACAATACGCGGCTACAGACAAGGCGGCCTACAAGAAGAAAAAGGCTGGGGAGAGAAAGGTGAAGAAAGAAGGGTCGGTGGCACCAACCGGGGAGGTTAGACATACGGTGTAGTCGGAAGCACACCAGGGCGTCGATCAGAAGGTTGTCGATAAACGGAAATCTGACAACGAATGCACGCGATGCGGGATGAGAAACCACGTCTGGAAACACTGTTGAAAACCGATCCAAGTATCGGCGGAGTATCGAGGGCAATTAAAGCCCAAACGACCATCCGCATTTGCGCCAAAACGACGCCCCCAGGTAGCCACTGTTGCCGTTGATGGCAAGGGAGAAAGCTCGAAACGAGCGGTGCAAAGGCCCCCAGCATGGGCCTTTGACGATGACGACATTTTATAAAAGGTCATCCATGTACCGACAACAACGGTGTTCGGGTAGTGAGGTTGCCGCCTCGAATTGAAAGACCTGGGGCGTAGTTGGGGACGAGATCCCACCGGAAGGCTAAAAGACCAAAGGATCGCGGTTGCCAATTTACGTCCCAAATTGGGTAGTCCGTGCTCACCACGGGAGCCATAAAAAACTACAAGTGAAGAAAGCGGTCAACGAGACTAGAAGGGAAAAAGAAGATTACCATTCGTCGGAACGGAACTTGAGTTGCACGACAGGCGTGAGGAGGGTCGAAATCCAGGGCAACCTGACTTTCCCTCCGAGTAAAAAGACAGGGCAAATAGAAGCTGGGAGCGCCTCTATTGGGCACAAGGTGCATGCCCGACGAATGGTGGCTGAGGGGGTCTCGGGAGTGAGACCAAACTCGAAGGCGGAGGTATGGTGGACTCGTCGCAGGGGACAGTCTCAAATGCGGGCTAAGTCGACGATAAAGGACCGCGCATCCCAGTGGCGAACTCGAGAGGTACTCTAGCGAACCACCACTCCTGCGATATGGGAACTCCTCGGCAGGAGGTAAAGACCGCTAGTAGTGGGCTGCCCGATATCAAAATATTAGACTCTTATTGTAAAAGTTTGTCTGAGGAGGCTTTAAGAGCCGAAACTGTGCAGGGGCGGTAACAAACCCCCACGCCATTTGTAACCACGACGATGAAAAGATATCATCAAGAACCGAGCGAAAGCTCTAGACCCATTAAAAACCTCTAGCATCACGCCTGCCGTGAGGGGAAGGCATTCATTGAATTAAAAGGACGAAAACATGCGACAAGCGTACTTTTAGATTCCGGTTCAAATATCTTTCTCATGAACCAAGACACCGCACGACGGCTCGAAATCCCTACAGAAGCTAGGGATTTACCATTAACAATCACAACCTTCGATGGCGAAACCGCGCCTACCGGAGGAATATCTATACCGATCCTATCCTCTTGGAAATCGGTGCCAATGGTCACCGAAGCCTGATATCCCGTGCAATATCAAATGCAGGAAGATATGATTTCATCATACCCTTTGCGTGGTAGCACGATGAACACCCCCTGACAAATATCTCGACCCAAAGAAATGGGTATTTGAGGAAACCAAGTGCCATGCTTATATAGAAGATGAGGCAGCGGCGGATATGTTCGGGTGGGATGAAACTGTGGCTTACGACGAGAAAGCATAGTACGTAGCAAGGATAGAACGAGAGGAAGAAGGAGGAGTACAGTTGGAAACTCTGCCAAAACCGTATTGGCACTATAAGGAGCTTTTTGAGGAGAAAAAAGCTAAAATGTTGGCGCCGCGAAGGACATTCGATCATGCCATCAATCTTAAAGAAGGGGCAGAACCCCCAGACGGTCCGATTTACCCAATGTCGGCACAGCAGTTTAACGAGCTGGATAAGTACCTCAAGAAAATGATGGCTGAGGGAAAAATAGCTGACAGCGAATCCCCTTACAGAGCTCCAATCCTTTTCGTTCCGAAACCAGATGGAGGTCTACGGCAGTGCGTAGACTACAGAAACCTCAACAAATTGACAATCCTGAATAAATACGCCCTACCGCTGATGGATGAACTCCGAGACCTCGTTGCAGGCGCAAAAGTATACACGAACCTCGACCTAAAGATGGATACCACCTTATTCGAATGAGGAAAGGCGATGAACACAAAACGGCTTTTCGTACACGATACGGACAGTATGAATACAAGGTCATGCCTTTCGCGCTCGTTAACGCTCCTGGAACGTTCCAGACAATGATTAATAAAATCCTAAGGGAATTTTTGGACCACGGAGTAGTCGTCTACCTAGACGATATCCTAATATACTCCGAAAATATGGACAATCACATCAAGCGAGTCCAAAAGGTCCTTGACCGACTCGAACAACATGACTTGGCAGTCTCGTTAAAGAGGTCGGTGTTCCACCAAGACGAGGTCGAATTGTTAGGATACATTGTCAAGACAAGCGGAGTCACCATGAGCGATAGAAAAGTGAAAAGTGTACAGAATTGGGCACACCTGAGATCGGTTAAAGAAGTCCAAATTTTCAGTGGATTCGCAAATTTTTATCGACGATTCATCAAGGATTTCTCGAAGGTTTGCAAGCCAATAACCGAGACGTTGAAAGGGAACCCAAAGGATTTTCACGCGGGAAGAGAGCAGGAAGAGGCGTTTGAGGAGTTGAACAAGAGGTTTACGACGGCACCAATTTTATCGCGTTTTTACCCAGGAAGGAGAACGGTGGTGGAGACAGACGCGAGCGACTTTGTGCTCGGATGCGTATTGTCTCAATACCAGGGCAGACGGATTCACCCAGTGGCTTTCCATTCTCGAAAACTAAACAGCGCCGAAAGAAATTACGAGATACATGACAAGGAATTACTCGCAATAATGGAAGCGTTCAAAGAATGGAAAAGATACCTTTGGGGAGAAGAAGAGCCCGTGACGGTATACACGGACCACCAAAACCTACAGTCCTTTTTGACCAAAAGAGTCTGGAACCAGCAACAAATTCGATGGGCACAGGAGTTGACAAACTACAACTTCAAGATTCTCTATCGACCAGCAAGCAGGGGCGGGAAACCCGACGCGTTGAGTAGAGGGCCGGAGTACCGTCCTGAGGAGGGAGCTCGTCACAGTGAACAATCGATTTTGAAATCGGAACAGTTTCAAATTTCCGTGATTCATCAAAAACGAAACGGAGAGACAGCCCTCGTTCCAGAAAAACGCGAACCTACAAGCCTCAGGATAATGAAACTTTCGAACAAGGCTCTAATCCCGACAAGAGGATCACGGTTTGCGGCCGGTCATGACATCTACGCCCTGACCGATGGCCTAGTACCAGCAAAAGGACAGATAATGGTGGAGACGGGTATTGCGATAGGATTGCCGGAAGCAACCTACGGAAGGCTAGCTGCAAGGAGTGGTATGGCTAGCAAGATGGGAATAGCAGTGGGCGGTGGTGTAATAGATGCCGATTACACCGGAGAGGTCAAGGTCATACTTCGAAATCATGGCGAAGCGGACTCCGTATTTAAGGGAGGAGATCGAATAGCGCAACTCATAATTCAGAAAGTTGCCAACACCAACACCATGGAAGTAGACGATCTAGAAATAACCGAGGGGGGAAAAGGGGCTTCGGATCAAGTGACATAAACCCTAAGCGATCCATCTCGGCTAAAAAAGAAGAAGTTAAAATATGTTTCCTTCACACGGACACAAGCAAAAACGAATTCTTTAGCGCAGCTGACATCGGCTATGACCCTCGGTTAATGAAGGAAAGAGAAATGTTATCAAGCACTCACGTCAATGCAGCCCTTACGCGAACAATGAATGATTCATTTCTAAACAAGATTAGAGTGGCTGGCAAAGAGGATGAGAAGTGGCAAGAACGAGGCCGTGAACTGATAAGGTTAAGAGAAACTGGGAAAAAGATGCCGGACGAATGGATAGAAAAGGACGGGTTACTATACTACAAAAATCGCTTATATATTCCGGAAAACCAAGCGCTTCAGACCGAGATAGCCCAAGGCTGTCACGACTCGCAGGTAGCAGGACACTTCGGACAGGAAAAGACGATTGAAATAGTAACAAGGGATTTCTACTGGAAAAAGCTCCCAGATTGGATCAGAGACTATGTACGATCCTGCGACGATTGTCAACACAGTAAATCCCCACGGCATGCTAAGTACGGATTACTTCAACCCTTTGAAGTACCTTATGCTGCCTGGTCCTCCATATCAACGGACTTCATCACCCAACTACGGGAATCGCCGGGTAAGAGCCAGATCATGGTAGTAGTAGACCGGTTCACGAAAATGGCCCAGTTCATCGGCCTCCATGAAAATACGACCGCAAAAGACGTTGCGGATACCTTCCTTCGGGAAGTCTGCAAACTTGACGGATTGCCAACCGAGATCATATCGGACATGGACGCGAAGTTTTCCGGCGAATTCTGGGAATCATTGTGCAAAATGCTAGGAGTTAAACGGCGCATGTCGACAGCATATCACGCTCAGACTGACGGACAAACCGAAAGAACCAACCAAGTGCTGGAAGGTTACTTACGAACGTTTGTCAATTACGATCAAGATGATTGGTACCAACTGTTGGCGTTAGCCGAACACGCCTACAATAATTCAGCAACAAACGCACATAAAATGACCCCATTGTTCGCCAACCACGGTTTTCACCCACAGACGGAGTGGATGAAAGAGAGAGAAGCTCATAACCCCGGGGCGACAATGTATGCTCACTGGATGCAGGACATACATCAGCAAGCGAAACAAACCTTAGAAAATACACAGGAATCAATGAAGAAATAATACGACCGCAAAGCGACAGAACAACCCAGCATCAAAGTCGGCGACTTGGTAATGTTGAATGCGAAAAACATACGTACCAAACGACCATCAAAGAAGCTGAGTCCAAAACTGTATGGCCCTTTCAAAGTGTTAGAAAAGAAGGGAAGCAGGGCATACAAGTTAGAAATATCGCCGCAGTGGAAAGTTCACCCTGTGTTTCACGTTTCGCTGTTAGTGCCGAGATGCCGAAGACATCGCGGGAGATTTAGAATGGGATGTAGAAAGGATCATCAAGAGTGAGATCATTTCATACACGCGAAAGGTTCGAGGAAGGAATAAACAGATGAAAGAGTTTCGGTAATTTTTGAAATGGAAAGGCTCCGTGGAGGATGAGAATACTTGGGAGCCACCCGAAGGTATGAAGAACGCGCAGGAAGAGGTGGAAAGGTTTCACATGGAAAACCCGGAGATGCCGGGCCAGAAAGAGGTCGAGTAACATAAGCAAGGTTTTCCAGCAGTGGACAAGTAAACGCTGATGGTTTTCACCCCTACTATGTGGAGCTCGAGATGGAAAAATAGATTGTATAATAGGCATAGAGTATTCGGGACGAACACTTCGAAGAGGGGAGCTCCTGTTAGGCGCACGGACTCCCCATAAGGATTTACAGGGCAAAGTAACCCTACCTTGCCACATACCAACTTCGAAGGAAAAAGATAACAGCCCTCTCCAGCCCTGGCGTTGGGACGGAGCGTCATCACTGACCGCGTGGGTAGTTGCGTCCCAACATCAAAGACCACTATCAATGGGACACATTCTATAACACCGTATACGTCGCGGCCGTCCGTCCGACCGGGTCCTGTTCGCAGGATATATGAGGGGAGACCTCCGGGCACCTTATGCAAGTGGAAGCAGGTGAATCGGACCACGGCGCATAAGGTGACAGACCCTGAAGACAGGTAGTCGGAAGAGTGGGTCGAAGGTAACAGGACGTTTTGCACGAAAGTTAGTCCACTCGTACCTACAAAGTCGTGTAGAGTATGTAGGCGGTAACTATGCCCACTAAGTGGATCTGGTGAATCCACAGAGGACAAGTTGGTAAAAGATAGAGTCCGAGGGAAAAAACCTATAGGTACGATCCCGAGGACAAGTCGTGTAATGCCGGAAGACCAGAATACAATATGCAGTTGCAGGTTGAATTCTCGACGGAACCAACCAAAGAAGATTGGCCATCTTCTGTCCAGGGAGTTAAACTGCCTTCGGCGAGCACGAGGGCAAGATAATTCGTAACCATTGTTGTCAACGGATAAACGCCTGAGCTGACACCTGACGTGGCGTCCACACCATCAGGAATAATGAAAGCGCAGACCGATAAGTTGACCATGGGAGCAAAAGGTGTTGTAGAGAGTTTTCAGGGTCTACCAGTGTTCGCACTCAGGTGAAGTTGGCCGAGTTGCAGACAAGGTACTTAGTTAGTATAGAGGTAGCATGTATACCGCGATTGCTCAGACGCGAAATATAAATATCGAAGCATCTTCGCTGCTATTTAAGCACAGGCACGGAGAAGAGATCTTATCAATATAATAAGTTATTTACACTTTTATATCTTTACCAATACTTCGACTATCTATCCCAAAGTGAACCATTATATCTAGCCTACATTACTCGTGTCTTCTTAACGAGTTCTCCGATATAATTACGATCAGGGTCCTAGCTGTTGGAATACCTCATGCCGAAGCTACCCCCTAACACATTGTGTGGGTGCGGTCATACTCTTATTTCATTCTAGAGTATACACGACGAAAAGGTCCCGTTACTTTGGTGACAGAGTATCCTGCGCCGTACTGCTATGTCTGTAACTGTATGCGACGTCGACTCGTTTTGCCCTGGACACTTGCATAAGCTCGCCAATGGTCCCCTCCAATTTATCATGCAAAGCAGCCTCCAGTCAGATGGACCGCCATGACATATATGGTGTTATGAGATGAGTTCCAATGATATTGTTCTTTGCTATTGGGACGCAACTACGTCGCCGTTGGGTGTTGTCGCGCCGTCCCAACGCCAGTGCCACAGGGAGGTGTAAGCTTCACAGGGTGAAGGTAGGGTACCCCCAGGATACACCAAGATACGTGGAAAAGCGATGCTTTTCCCATATGCCTTACAAAAGAAATATTTCTCTATCAGTAAGAAGCCAAACAGCGAAGGTTGCCAGTGAATGGTTGGATAAGAACCTATCGCGCTTCACAGTTAAGCTGACCAACATATGTAGTCTGACAAGCAAGACATAAGCATATGATTACCTGGCATGAGAAATGTTGATCACAACAGGACTGGAAGGAACGACTGGTATCATAGCAAGCCAGGCTGGATCTACAGACTAAATTCATATGGCATAAGAATTGTGAACCTGTAATTGGACGCAATTATCTGGCTATATGATTAAAGCCGAAGTGGTGTGCTAGAACTCAGAGTCAATGGTGTTCTCACATTCACCAACACTAGGGGAAGTTGGAAACGTACTTTACTAGTATGATAGTCAGATGTGCCCTGGGAAAGGGTATATGTGATGGGCAATAGCCCGGAGTAGATAGGGATCAACAAGCACGGAGAAGAGATCTTATCAATATAATATGTTTTTACATTATCGTTATCAGTACTTCGACGATCTATACCAAAGTAACCCATCATATCTACTCTACATGACTCGTGTCTTCTTAATCAATACTCGGATATCGCGATTCAGGTCTTAGCTGTTGGAATATATCACGCCGAAGCTACCACCTAACAAGGGACTTTGCCATGAACAAAGTCACCCAGGTGACTCCAGGGGGCCACTGTTCACAATGGAGAACTCAGGACTAGTCTCCTCATAATGGAAAAACACATGAGGAAGAATTGTCTTACAAGAGGCCCTCTGGGACTCTAGACAGTGCCAGACCACTCATTTATTACCCCTGAATCATGTGGCTAGTTCAATACTCTATTCAATTGCCATGAATATCTTGACCCAAGTGCTAAGGCCTCAAATTATTAGTAAACCATAGTTGTCCCCTTCGAGCCCCCAGGATTCCAATCAACTTGAATACCCAATAGTTTGTGAGATATAAGAGGTATTTCGCTCTATGAGAATACCTCCTGCTATATGAATTAAAGTGAAATATACATGAGGTAAAACCTTTTTTGCTGATATACAGTCTTCAATCTCGTTGGCGTGATAGATGACACATAAATATACAGTCCATTCTCCTATATACTAATAGCGATGTAGGATATGAAGTAATCACTTCTGATCTCCTGCTATCGATGTATTTTGCAATCCTATTCATATCGTCTGAGAAAATCAACCTAGTACTATTCTTTCAACTTTGTTCCAATCTGTAAAACCTATCATCCAACATATCCTGATTCGGTATTCTAAGTCATCTTCCAGATGCTACTTGTAAGCTCAGAACTTAATAACCTTGAGTCCAGATATACGCTGATTCTTTTGAAGCAATATACCTCACACTTGAACTTGGGTAACCTATTCCTCTTAGGGTATATCACCACTAGGCTGATACTCCTGATTCTCATATATTGTATCAGCATTGTCATTCTGAATAGAACTCGTCTCAGTAAGATAACAGTTGTGTGAAACAAGGTTTCTATAAAGATAACTAAGAGCTTCCACTATACTCTAACAACTATTCACCTATGGTAGGTATGCCTCCCTCTGCTCAACCCCTGCCTGCTCCACAAAAATAACCTGCTTTAGGATGACTTGCTCATTACCTCTCATTTGACAAGTCAACGCAAGGCTATCTAATCTTTTATCTTACAGTCTGCTTTCACGTCTGCTGATTCCTAATAACCCTGCTGGTTAGACTTTAACAGAATATCATCCTGCTTCCCTCAGAATAGTACAGGCCAATACCTAAAGTGTGACCTTATCTCTGTATTACTAGATTCTGCTACAAGCTGTTACCAGTAGTTATACTACTGAAGAGTCTCCTCCTGTTATATCTGCCCCTATTTCCTATTGATCAGACGCCTCCTTCCAATTCCCATCAGATGCAGATCATATTCAGCACATAACTCTACACTAAAACATATCTGCTCTAGAGCTCGCCTCTCCAATCATCCTCTCACTCCTATACCTCAATCAACCCACCTTGATTAATCAACTTTACACCAGCTTGGATCAGTTTATAGCAGAAAGAATCTATCATGTGCCTGTAGGGATATCATATCTGGCTATCAATCTAAACTGGGAGAATCTAAATCCCAACAAAACGAGGCTGTCATGTAAAAACCATGAGGGATCCCTTGAATAAGCAAACCTTAACAGCTGAGCCTATGCTGAGCAGAGAGTCTATCATGTTCAACATACGTAATTAGTTAGTCTTGAATCTCACTGGTCGTCAAGTAAGGCCTTACTTACTGCTCTTGCTAGCCACATTCACACTATATAAACTAGTTTGCCTTTCTTCATACTTGATAGTGAGAGTTGCTCTACCCCTCCTGCTTAAGTTTCACTATCCTTTTCAGATTTATTTTTCCTATATTCATTACAATAAGCTTTCACCCTGGTTGCTTTACATCTTTTCTTTTAATTAGCTTGTGTTCCTTGATTTGGTTAAGAAGTTACTATTTGGTCTGAATTGGTGAAAAGTTTATACTTGAAAGATGTTTCTATAAGTATTTCTTTGGCAATTTTGTAATTAGTATTTGATTTATGCCATAGCTAGCACTGCAACTTGAAGCTAGTTCCTGTACATTAACGAAAAATTGATGACTTAAACAGAAAACTAACAAAACAAACCCGACCTTTACTCAAATGAATAATACGATAGACAGCATATCTTATTCATATAATAAGTTCTTATTTGAAACCTTTTTATCACTATTCTACTGATTTTGATATTGAGCTTTTCTATAAACATCTCTGCCCATAATAAACACCCTAGGCCCTACCTATCTCACTCCGTACAGATTTGGTACTGCTTATGATAGACGTCTACATAGATACTCTATATCTCTAGCTATGTAAATAAGACAATACAAAGATTTCATAGTTGAGATTTGATAATTATGTTTTAATCTAGCTAGGCTCAATTTCATATAAACCTTATAATTTGTTTCACAATCAATTAAACAAATCATAAAAATGAACTTTCAAGCTTCAATTTCACCAAATCATATTATATTATTATTAATGCCTCATAATTATTATTATATGATATCCAACCTCTCTCAGTAACAATTTGTAATACTGGCTTCAGAATTATTATTTTTTAACCATCTTTCTGGAACTTTTCCTTGATTTATTATGTTTACAGCTTATCATCAACCCCTCCCTTATCTTTCTATAAAAGGCCTCCTCCCATTTTGTGAATACAATTGCCTTCTCCCCATTCAAATTTGATTGTTCTCACCTTACCTACATTTTTCTATATCCCTGTTGCCAGGCAAACTCAACCAGGTAATATTCGAATCTGCAATTTAGTAAAGGTATCCGCCTTTGCCCCGAAAACACTTTTGCTGCCGCTCTGCCCGCTACCTCGCATTGCAGGATTGACCGCGCACCCGCTCGCTCCTTGGCCACCTCTCGACCATTTTTATGCTGGAAAGAAATGAAAAAGAGAAAGGTGACACAAGACAGTAGGAGAGCAATTAAAACCGGAACTATTTAAACCCTGGGAAACAGAAATTTGTAGCAATAAAAAACTATTAAATGGAAAGGGCAATGTGAAGGAAGGAATACTCAGGTAAAGGGAGCCCACTATTAGTCGGAATCAACTTCCTGAATTTCCACCTCATCCTCGTCACCGTCGTCTTCCTCATCGGCAGACGGTTCAACTGGCGTTGGTTCATGTTTCTTGCGATTTTCAACCCTCCATTGATTACTGCTAGAAGGAGTGGACTCGTGCTCACCGGCCTTGCTCAAATGAAGAATAGAGTATTGTGCCCCCTGAGTAGCTCTACGAGCTCTCTCGGGGAAGCGGCGCTCTCTATCTGGCGCCGTGACCTGGACCGGAGATTCGGTACCAACCTTTCGGCGTTTTCTTGCCGTGATGGGAGGGGAGTCATCGTTGTCCTCGACATCAACAGCGCTGACGATAGTGGATTGTTTAGGTACCCTAGTTGTCAGAGAACTAAATGTGGCGTTCGGTGCGGGCATTCCGCCGTTCGAGAGGCTTTCCGCAACTACTACCATCTTATCGTAAAGCTTGCGGTCAAAGTCGACAAATTCGAAGGAGGTTGCGGAAAGTCTGAGAGCTCTAGATTCTTCCTCGCGATTGAAGAATTCCATGATATCCTTGAGGGTGAAGTTGCGGATCTCGTTGTGCGTCCGAAGCCCTTTGTCAAGGAGCATTTTCGAGCCCCAGCCAGTGTTTATGAACCTCTCGGCCCATTTCTTTTTCACGATTGGATCGGAACTTTGCCAGGCCGATAGAGGAACTACTCTACGGCCACCGACCTTGTACTCTCCGTAGAAGGCAAAATGCGCCTTGTCCATCTTTTTAAAGATTGGATAGCGCGACGCCAAAAGCTCGCCCTCTGCGTTGTGGAGGTCGATGAGCTCACAAGTGTCACCAATGGCCTTGGGTGGGTTAAAATGGAGGTCGGGTGTGAATACGATGTAATATTCGTAGTGGAGTACGTTCTCCTTAGTAACCTGAGCTACCGTTTTCCCCGGACGTGTGCCAGTAATCGCTTTAATGGCATCTGCCGTGAACCAAAATGGTTTGTCGGGGAGGTTTTCCGGCAATTTGCGGTCGCGAGCGATTGCCTTGGCGGAGGGTGGTGGAACCTTCTTGCCCGAAGTTGACGACGGGATACTTGGCATTCCTGGTCCGATTGAGGCCAACAACGGCGCCGCTTTCTTCGCGGGAGTTCTAGCGGTCTTTTGATTGACCGCGACGAACCCGCTAGAGGGTACCTGCTCCTCAGCTTCTGATTCCGATCCTGATTCTTCCTCAATCGCATCTACTGCGGGCGGCGACTTAACTTGAGGTTGAACCCTACCGCCCATCAATGGGCCCGCTCTTCTAGCTTTGCCAAACCCTCCTCTAGTTGGAACCATCTTTGGAGCTTCCGCGGCCTTCTCGGAAGATGATTCATCTGAATTCGGGCTCGAATCCCCACCCTCTCGGACACGTGCCCTGCTGCCCCCCCTTCCTCTACCAAGTTTGCCTCTCGTTGGACGCATCTTTTGAACAGGGCGCTCCTTAGACTTGTTCGACTCGGTGGCTGACAGAAACACCGGTGCTTCGAGGACTGGCGATTCGGTGCGGGGAAGCGGTGCTGGCGGAGCCGGGGCAATGTTCTCGAGATCACTGTCGGTCGCGTCCGGCATCCTCATTTCAACGTCTTGGTCGGCAGCCGGCTGTGGTATATCACAATCTTGACATTCGGGGTTAGCTGCTTCGAAAGTTAAGAGCAAAGTAATCTCGAACAAAGAAATAATCTTACCGGGGGACATCGGCCTCTCAAAACTGTCGGCAATGGTACCATTGCGCTTTGGCTTCTCTGCGGGCTGGATTGAACTGGTATTATCACAAGGGGCACTCGTCGGGGCCTCAATGGCTTCGGAGCTAAATCGCCCCCCCGCGGATGGGGTCACCTCTGTGTGTGCCAGCGCTTTTCGGAGCTCACTTAATTCCTGGGCCTTAAGTTGGTCTTCAGTGTCACGCATTAAATGTCTGAGTTCTTCGATCTCCCGATTCTGGGCTAAGCTCTGCTCTGTAAAACTGGTTAGGATCGAGTGTTGAGTCCCTTGTATATGGTCTAGCTTCTCCGAAATCAGCTTAAACATTTCGCGCATGTCAAGCTTAGATCCTATAGTTCCGCTGTTAAAAATTATGACCACGGATTGCGCGGATGAACCTACCCCCAGCGGCATTCGCGCCGCTTGCGGTTCTGCTGAAAACCATATCTGAGATTGAGTCTTCCTGTTATACCGAATTCGAGATTTAGTATAACAAGAGGGCAGAAAGCCGGAAGTAGTTTTCGGGGGGGGGGGGGGGGGGGGGGGTAAAACAGTTGCAAAAAAAAAAATGGGGGGGAAACAACAGAGAGG
>Ga0307513_10003057_pt1 | contig 22809 bp, 24 predicted proteins | sample 15_EM_MG_FD_202174 | JGI IMG/M metagenome (GOLD analysis project Ga0307513, IMG submission 202174) | Populus trichocarpa ectomycorrhiza microbial communities from riparian zone in the Pacific Northwest, United States - 15_EM | ecosystem: Host-associated > Plants > Roots > Unclassified | place... | reverse complement strand
CGGGTCGCGGTCGCCGGCCAGGATAATTCGGCGTTGAAGATCGAAAGTTCAGGGCCGCCGGTTGCTGCGGCCGCGGTGCCCGCCGACGGCTCTGCCGCTTATGAGACCGCCTGCGTGGCGTGTCACGGCGCGGGCATCGCCGGCGCTCCGAAGGTCGGCGACAAGGCCGCGTGGGGTCCGCGCATCGCACAAGGCAAAGAGACTCTCTACAACCATGCGCTGCACGGCTTCAACGGCAAGACCGGGGTGATGCCGGCCAAGGGCGGACGCTCCGACTGGCCGGACGACCTCGTCAAGCAGGCCGTGGACCACATCCTCGAGCTCAACAAGTAGCGCCTAACTATTCCATCGCACGCCGCAGCTGCAAGGCTTCGGCGAGATGAACGGGGCCGATGGATTCATTTCTTGGCCCCGTTTGTTTTTCCGCCGCCGGAGTCTCCGCATCGACAATGGCAAGATCGGCGATGGTGCGTGCGACGCGCAATACGCGATGGATACCACGCGCCGACAAATGCAGCTTCGTGCGCGCCTGCGCGAGCAGACGGCGGCAGTGCCGGTCGAGCCCGCAGGCTTCCTGGATTTCCTTGCCGGTCAGGTCCGCATTGAGCTTGCCGAGCCGTGCCTGTTGCAACCCGCGCGCGGCGCGCACGCGCCGCGCGAGACCTTCGGTACAAGCCGCGGAATCCTGCCGGGTGGCCTCGCCTAATAACTCCTCGCTCGGTACCGCCGGCACCTCGACCCGCAGGTCGATGCGATCGAGCAACGGCCCCGAAATGCGCGCGCGGTAACGCGCGATTTCCGGCGGCGCGCACCGGCAGCGGCCGGACACATCGCCGAGATAGCCGCACGGACACGGGTTCATCGCTGCGATCAGCTGAAAACGCGCCGGGTATTCGACCTGCAGCTTCACGCGCGCGATGGCGACGACGCCCGTCTCGAGCGGCTCGCGCAGCGACTCGAGCACCCCGCGGTTGAACTCGGGCAGCTCGTCGAGAAACAACACTCCGTGATGCGCGAGGCTCACTTCGCCAGGGCGCGCGTGGGGGCCGCCGCCGATGATGGCGTTCGCCGATGCGTTGTGGTGCGGCGCGCGAAACGGCCGCCGCCCATAGTTGCGCGGATCGAACCCGCGGCCGCTCACCGAGGCGATGGACGCGACGTCGAGCGCGGCGCCCGCGTCGAGCCCGGGCAACAGCCCCGGCAACCGCTGCGCCAACATGCTCTTGCCGGTGCCGGGCGGACCGACCAACAGCAGCGAGTGGCCGCCGGCCGCCGCGATCAGCAGCGCGCGTTTCGGTTGCGCCTGGCCGCGGACGTCCGCGAGATCGAGCGGCGCTTCCGTCGGCACACGGTCCGGAAGTTGCGGCAGACCGATGGGGTCGCGCGATGCCACCGGGAGCGGCGCGCAGCGATCCAGCATCCCGCACACGTCTAACAGACTCGATGCGCCGTGCGCCGCGTGGGACGCGGCCAGTCGCGCCTCGGAAAGATTTGCGGCCGGCACGACCACAGTGCGCGCCTCGCGCGCGGCATGCGCGGCCGCCAGCAACACACCTTTGACCGGCTTGAGCTCACCGGTCAGGCCAAGCTCGCCATAGAACTCGCAGCCCTCGAGCAGGATTTCCGCGAATTCGATCTGCGCGGAGGCCAGCAGGATGCCGAGCGCGATCGGCAGATCGTAGCGGCAACCTTCCTTGGGTAGATCGGCTGGCGAGAGGTTGACGGTGATGCGCCCGGCGGGGAAATCGAAGCCTGAATTCGCGAGCGCGGCGCGCACGCGATCCTTGCTCTCTTTGACGGCCGTTGCCGGCAGCCCAACGATGCCGAAGGTTGGCAGGCCGCCGCCCAGGTGCACCTCGACGGCGACGCGCGGGGCCGCGAGCCCGAGTTGCGCGCGGCTGGCCACGCGTGCGATTCCCATGACCCCTCCTTGGGCCGGACCTGGACAAGACGTCGGCATCCATGCCGGCGTCATGAAAAATGCAGCGTCAGCGGCCGGCGTTGCCCGACGATTTCGACTCGAGCTCGGCCACGCGCTTCTCGAGCGCTTCGAGCCGCGCGCGGGTGCGTTCGAGGACTTTGCGCTGCGCATCGAACTCGTCGCGCCCGGCGAGATCGAGCTTGCTCAGGTTGGCGCGCAGGACCGCCCGGAAGTTGTTTTCGAGGTCCTCTCGCAACCCGCTGGCACCGGATACGAGCCCGGGAGGCAGGCCTTGCATCAGGCTGCGTAGCAGTTCTTCGACCTTGGGAATCTCCACCGGTGGCTCTCCTAACAAGTTGCCGTCACTCTGCCCTGTTTTGTTGCGCACTCGATTTCGTCGCCCCAAATTCGGGCGCCGGTACCGGAAGGCCGCCATCGTTCGCGCCGCAGCGGCCCCCTCTTCGCAGCCTTGGGGGCTGGCATGGAACCTGCACTCGAACACAGGCCAAGAACACAAGTTGAGAGGGAGCATACGCGTGCCCGAAGGGCGCGATCCATCGGATAACGATGCCAACGCGATGAAAATGATCACTGCAATCATCCGCCCGTGGAAGCTCGACGACCTTCAGATGGCCGTCGCGCGACTGGGCGTGCAGGGAATCACCGTAACCGAGGTCACGGGTTACGGCCGGCAGCGAGGGCATTCGGAGCACTACAAGGGTTCCGAATATCAGGTGGAGTTCGTGCCGAAGCTGCGCGTCGAGATCGTGCTCGACGAGGCTTCAGCCGAAGCCGTCGTAGAAGCCATCAGCAATGTGTGTCGCACGGGAAAAACCGGCGACGGCAAGATTTTCCTGGCGCCAGTCGGAGAAGCGGTGCGGATACGTACCCGTGAATCCGGTGCGGCGGCAGCCTGAGATGTCGTTGAGGAGCTTTTACATGCATCAAGATAATAAGAGAACGAAGGGTAGCAGCCTGATGCGCGGTCTCGGCGCAGCGCTGCTGATGATGTTGCCGGCCTTGGTATTCGCGCAGGATGCGCCGCCGCCGCCTAACAAAGGCGACGTGTCGTGGCTCATGACGAGCACCGTGCTGGTCATCCTCATGACCATCCCGGGTCTGGCGCTGTTTTACGGCGGCATGGTCCGCAACAAGAACGTCCTGTCGCTGCTCATGCAGGTGATGATCGTCTTCTGCGTCGGCGTGCTGCTGTTCGCCGTCTTCGGCTACAGCGTCGCGTTCAGCGAAGGCAGCAACGCATTCTTCGGCGGATTCGGCAAAGTGTTCCTGAAGGGCATGACCGGGGATTCGCTCACCGGCACGTTCAGCAAGGCCACCAACATCCCCGAGCTCGGGTTCTTCTGCTTCCAGGCGACCTTCGCGGCCATCACGCCCGCGCTCATCGTTGGTGCGTTCGCCGAACGCATCAAGTTCAGCGCCTTGTTGGTGTTCATCCTGATCTGGCTCGCGTTCGCGTATTACCCGATCGCGCACATGGTCTGGTTCTGGTCGGGTCCCGACGCGTACACCACGGCTGAAGCGGGTGCCGCTGCCAACGTCAACGCCGGCTTCCTGTTCAACAAGGGCGCTCTCGACTTCGCCGGCGGAACGGTCGTGCACATCAACGCCGGTATCGCGGGTCTGGTCGGGTGTCTGCTGATCGGCAAACGTTTGGGCTACGGCCAAACCGCGCTACCGCCGCACAATCTGCCGATGGTCATGATCGGCTCGGCGCTGCTGTGGGTGGGCTGGTTCGGCTTCAACGTCGGTTCCAACCTCGAAGCGAACGGCTTCGCGACGCTGGTGTTCACCAACACGCTGCTCGCCACCGCCGCCGCCACGCTGGCCTGGATGTTCGGTGAGTGGATCGTCAAGGGTTCGCCCACGATGCTCGGTGCCGCGTCCGGTGCGGTCGCGGGCCTCGTCGCCATCACCCCGGCCTGCGGCTGGGTGGGTCCGATGGGCTCGATCGCGATCGGCGTCCTCGCGGCGCTCATCTGCCTCTGGGCGGTATCGGGACTCAAGAAGATGCTGGGCTACGACGACTCGCTCGACGTGTTCGGCGTGCACTGCATCGGCGGCATCGTCGGCGCGCTGCTCACGGGTGTATTCAACTCACCCGCGCTCGGCGGCACCGACGTGTACGACTACGTGGCCAATGCGTTCCCGAATCCGGCCGACTACAGCATCGCCACCCACGTGATCTCCCAGGCCTGGGGCGTGGGCGTCACACTGCTCTGGTCGGGCATCGTCTCCCTGGTTGCGTTCAAGGTCATCGATCTGACGATCGGCCTGCGCGTGACGGAAGAACAGGAGCGCGAAGGCCTGGACACCGTTTCGCACGGAGAGCGCGCCTACAACGGCTGATGCCGGCAAAGTGACATCCCGCACGGGCCTCCCAGAGGGGGCCCGTCGCGGGATCTGCAAAACCAGGGCCTCCCAGGAATGCCGAACCCCTCGTCGGCGAAACCCCGGGAGGCCCTTTCTTTTGTCGATTTCGCCCCCGTTTGGGGGCTTGTCTGTGATGGAGATCAAGGGTTCTCATACGCCACTCACTGCATAATCCGGGTACCGGAGGAAGCGCATGCGTCACTCGAAATTTCTGATCGTCATTGCGGGCGTTCTGCTCAGCGCGGCAGCGCAGGCGGGCGACGTTTACAAATACGTGGATGATCGCGGCAACACGATGTACACGGACAAGCCGATCCCGGGCGCCGTGCGGGTTGCCACCGGTTCGCAGCGTCCGCCCGAGGCCGCCCAGCAGGCCTATGCCACGCAACAGGCGGCAAACAATCGCACGCTGGCCGACAGCAATCAGCGCATCGCCACCGTGCAGAGCGATCAGCGCATCGCCGCCACCGTCGCCAAAGATCTCGAAGCCACACGCGCCGAACGCTGCAAGCAGGCGCGTGCCAGCTACCAATCGACGATTCAATCGCGCCGCATGTACAACGAAGACAAAGCCGGCAAACGCACCTATCTGTCTGATGCCGAGCTTTCACAGCAGCGCGTCGAAGCGGCCAAACAGGTCGAGAGCATCTGCGGCCCCCAAGGCTGATCCCTTCTTCAAACGTGTATCGACGCCGTCCCTTTCCCCGAAAGGGACGGCGTTTTCCTATGTGGCGCTTGCGCCTGACTGGGCCCTGCGCCTGATAATCCACCTATGAAGCGCGTCGGATTTGCTGGCCTTGGTGCCATGGGTGCTCCCATGGCGAAAAATCTCCACAAAGCGGGGCTGCTGACCGCCGTCTGGAATCGCAGCGCCGAAAAGGCGCAGGCGCTTTCCGCGGAACTCGGCTGCGCGGCACCGGCCACCCTCGGCGAGTTCGCAAGCCTGCTCGACGCGGCGGTGATCTGCGTCTCCGCGGACAACGACGTGCGCGCCGTCGTGGAAGCGATGGCCCCCGGGCTCGCGCAGGGAGCGCAGGTCATCGACTGCTCCACGGTGAGCGCGGAGACTGCGCGCTGGGCCGAAAAATTCCTTGCCGAACGCGGCGTGCGGTTTCTCGACGCGCCGGTCAGCGGTGGCACGGAGGGCGCGAAGAACGGCGCATTGGCCATCATGTGCGGAGGCGACCCCGCCGCATTTGAAGCGAGCCGTCCCATCCTGGGCGCCATGGGGAAAACCATCGAACACTTCGGTCCCGCGGGCGCGGGACAGGCAACCAAGGCCACGAACCAGATCATGTGCGCGGGCATCATTCGCGCTTGCGCCGAGGCCATGGCGTTCGCCGGCGCCCACCAGCTGCCGCTCGAGAAGGTCGTGGCGACGCTTGGCGCCGGCGCCGGCTCGAGCTGGTATTTCGTGCATCGGGCCCCGAACATGGTGCGCGGCAGTTATCCGGCCGGCTTTCGCATCAAGCTGCACGCCAAGGATCTCGGCATCTGCCGCGACATGGCGGCGCGCTTCGGTGTTTCGTTGCCGGTGGTCGACTCGATGCTGGCCGAATATGCCGAGTTGATCGCGCAGGGGTTCGGGGACGAGGACATCTCGGCGACGTATCGCCTCAAGCAGGCGCTGTTCGAAGGCGCGCAGCGTCGCGATACATGAGCGGGCCGGCGCGCGAACCCGGCGGCGCCCGCCAGCTCTATCTACCCGACTTCTGCAAGGGGCGCGCGGTGCTCGCGGTCGTCATCATCTGCGAGCTGACGGCGCTGGTGCTGTCGCTGGCGCGCACCGAGTCGACCTCCGGCTTCTGGCCCGATCTCGGCCGCACTTCGATGTTCCTGTTGTGGGTCGGCCTGTTCGGCGCCGCGCTGCTGTGCCTGGTGCGCGGTTATCTCAATCGCCAGACGCTGGCGAAGGGCTCGGCGATCGTGCTCGCGATGACCGCCTCGCTGGTCGCGATGATCTCGGCGGTGGCGTATTACTTCGGCAGTCGCGCCGGCTGGTTCGCCGACAGCGGGACGATCGCCGACGACCAATGGTCGTTCCTGGTACGCAACGTGTTCATCACACTGATCGTGACGGCATTGGCGCTGCGTTATTTCTACGTGACGTACGAATGGCGGCACAACGTCGAACTGCAGGCCCTGGCGCGCGTGCACGCGCTGCAGGCGCGTATCCGCCCGCACTTTCTCTTCAACAGCATGAACACCATCGCGGCCTTGACCCGCAGCAACCCGGCGCGTGCCGAAGAGGCCGTGCTGGATCTCGCAGAGTTGTTCCGCGCCAACCTCAACGAGAAGCGCAACCAGATCTCGCTCGCCGAAGAGATCGACGTCGCGCGCACCTACCAGCGCATGGAGCAGCTGCGCCTCGGTAACCGGCTGGTGGTCGAATGGAAAATCGACGCGCTGCCGAACGATGCGCTGGTGCCGGGGCTCACGCTGCAGCCACTGCTCGAGAACGCCATCTATCACGGCGTCGAGCCGCGGCCCGAGGGTGGCACGGTCACGGTCACCGGCGAATTCAACAAGGGAATGATCACTATTGTCGTTCGCAATCCGGTACCGCTCGCGAATCTGACGGTGCGCGATGGCAATCGGCTCGCGCTCGCGAACATCAAGGAACGGCTCGATCTCATGTATGGCGAACGCGCGACGGTCAAGGCCGGGCGCTTCGACGAGGAATACATCGTGACGCTGCGTTTCCCCTTCGCCGCCGGTGAAGGCGCGCGCACCGCATGAACATGCGCGTGCTCATCGTGGATGACGAACCCCCGGCGCGCGAGCGCCTGCGTTCCATGCTGGCGGAGAACGACGGGTTCGACGTGGTCGGCGAGGCGGGGCACGGCGAGCAGGCGCTGCAGCTGGTCGACAGCCTGACACCGGACATCGTTTTGCTGGACGTGAGGATGCCGGGCGTCGACGGGCTCGAAGTCGCGCGCCACCTGGCCGCGCATCCGGACCCGCCCGCGGTCATCTTCACCACCGCGTTCGACGAATACGCGTTACAGGCATTCGAGTCGGAAGCGATTGCTTATCTGCTGAAACCGATCCGTGCGGAAAAACTGCGCGCGGCGCTCGCCAAGGCCGCGCGGCTGACGCGCCCGCAGATGCAGCAGGTGGCGGCGGCGGCGCGCGAGCCCAGCCGGCGTTCACACGTCGGCGTGCGCGGCCGCGACGGACTCAAGCTGATCCCGATCGAAGAAGTGTTCTGTTTCCAGGCGGATCAGAAATACACCACCGTGAAACACGTGAACGGTGAAGAGCTCATCGAAGACTCGCTCAAGACGCTCGAAGACGAGTTCTCGGCCAGCTTCGTGCGCATTCACCGTAATGCACTCGTCAACACCCGCTTTCTCGAGCGCATCGCGCGCGATGCCAGCGGGCAACACTTCGTGCACCTGCGCGGCTTTCCCGACGCGCTCGAAGTCAGCCGGCGCATGGCCGGCGATCTCAAGGACCGTTTCCGTATTTAGACTTCAGCGCGGACGATCGAATGGCCCCGAGATGCGCACGCCCGCACCGCTCGCGGGATTGCCGTCCAGCCACTGGCGCAAGGCGCTGCCATCGGGTGTGGATTCGAGATCCATGATTCGATCGCCCGCTCCGACCACCGCGAGCCGCTCGGCATCACCCGCCGGATTGCGTACCTCCACGAACTGCCCGGGCCGGGCATCGAGTGTTCCCGTCACGATGCGTACGCGCACGCGTAATGCGCCGAGCGGCAGCGCGGCGATTGAAACCAGCTCCGCCTGGGCGAAGGCGGAAACCCGCAGCGGCATGCGGCGCGATTCGATGGAAAGATCGCTGCGCGGCCGCGCCTGACAGAGCAGGACTTCGCCGCGTTCGATTTCCGCCGGTGTAATGCCGGGCGGGGTGCCGGCCGGATATTCGATCACCCCGGACACCAGCCGCGACTTGCAGGATGCGCAGCGCCCTTCGCGGCAGCTGTGCGGCATCGGTATGCCGGCCGCGAGGGCCGCCGCCAGCACGTTCTCACCCGGCGGCACGCGGATGTCGTGGCCGCCGGGCTCGATGTGAACGTGAAAAGTTGAAGGAGACTCGTCGCTCAGGTGGCCGCGTCCTTCTTCTTGCCAAAGAGGCGCGCGATGAATCCACCGATCGCGATCACGGCCACGATGATGATTTTCTTTGCGGCGATCAGCAGGGCCAGGAATTTGCCGAACAGGCCGAGCTTTGCCGCCACACCGGTGGCGATCAGCGCGCCGAGTCCGTACTCCGCCAGCCGATCGGTGCTCTTGTTGAATTCGGCGTAACGATGGCCGGCGTTGAACTCCGCCGCGTCGAGCAACGGCCGCATTTCACCGCGGATCATTTCGAGCTGGTCGATGCTCGCGACCGCTTCCATCGACAACACGCCCTCGCGGCCCAGCACCCGCACGTCGTAGTTGAGCGTGTGCACGTCGCTGCCTTCGAAATCGATTTCCTTCGCCCAGAAGAGCTTCTTCGTGGCGACGTCGTAACGCGGCGGCTCGGCCCATTTGATCAGATGCAGCGGCGCGTAACCTGCGTCCTTGCGCGCGGAGTTGCTGTCCTCGGCGCTTTCCTTCATGTCCTTGAACATGTCGTCGTAGTCGATCTTCGCCGCGTCGGAATCGTCGACGTGGCCTTCGTCGATGTAGGTGAGGAACACGGCCCAGCCGCCCTCCTCCATCGGGTCGACTTCCGCGGGCAGAATCGTGCCCTGCGTCTCGTCGTCGGGCGGGTTGCCCCACTCCTTGAGCAGCCGGTTGGTCTCGGCCACATCGAGATAGTGGTATTTGTCGCCGAGATGCAGCGTCGCCACCTTGTTAGGCAGCACGACATCGCCGGTCTGGTACTTGAACGCCGCGACTTCGCGCGCAGCCTCTTCGGTTGCCGCTGCTTCAGGCGCCGCTGCTTCGGGCTCAGGTGCGGCCGGCTCCGCCGCGAACGTGGGCGCCGCAAACGCGGCACAGACTATCCACACAGCCGTTATATTGGTAACTCTCATCACGACCCTCCCAGGTTTCGTGATCGGACGCTAGCACAACACGAGGCCGTCTCATGTTCGAGAACCCCACGAAAACCGGGATTGATTCGTTTTTACGCCGGATAAAGACCATCGCCATCCTGGGGCTTTCCGAAACGCCCGGGCGCCCCAGCCACGATGTGGCGCGCGCGCTGCAGAAGTTTGGCTACCGGATCGTGCCGGTGAACCCGGCGGCGCGGCAGATTCTCGGGGAACCCGCCTGGCCGGATCTCGAGTCCGCCCTCAAGGGTGCCGGGCCCATCGACGCGGTGGATGTCTTCCGGCGCCCGGAACACGTCGCTGCCATCGTCGAGGAGGCCATCCGCCTCAAAGTGCCGGCGCTGTGGCTGCAAGACGGCGTGATCGACGATGCGGCGGCGGAAAAGGCGCGCGCGGCGGGCATCTTCACCGTCATGAATCGCTGCATGTTCCGCGACCGCTCGTCGCTCGGAGATTGAGCCGGCTCAGCGCGGCCTAACTAGGTCGAGCGGCACCAGCGTCACCGGCCCGAGCAGGCCCGCTGGCGCCACCGCCCAGCCGGACGCATCGAACTTGCCGTACTTGAGGCTGGCCAGGTTGATGTCGCGCATGATCTTCCAGTCCACCTTGCGGATGTCGAGATCGCGGATGCGGTTTGCCGGCAGATTGCTGACCTCGATTTCGAGCGAATTGTGCGCCGCCAGCGGGCCGAGCCGCACCTGAAACGGCAAGCTCCACGCCGTGCCGGCCGGCCTGCCGTTGAGCGTCACACGCGCGGCCTCACGCACATCGCCCAGATCGAGCAGCCATTCTCGAGTGCGGCCCGCAGGTGCCTCGAATTCGACGCGATAACGCGCGGTGCCGGCGAACCGCCGGCCTTCGACGTCGTCGATGTCCGTCCAGCTCGCAAGCTTCGGCAGTTGCGTCGCGGCCGGCAGCACCGGGCCACCCTTCACGAAGGTGAGCTGCCACGGCCCTTCGAGCGTAATACCCTTCGCGGCCGGCGCGACGTACGCCCAGGCGGCTGCCGACCGGCGCGGTCTGGCCGCAAATGTCCGCAGGATCGCGGACTGCCCGCTCGCCAGTTGTAGATAGACTCGCGAGCGGCCGCGCTCGTTCTGGATGACCGCCATCCCGGAGTTGCCCGTCAGCGGCTCGAGCAGCGAAGCGGCGGCGGCGCGCTTGCCCAGCGTCAGCCAGCCGTCGAATGCCGTCGCGCCCAGGTTCGCGAAAAAGTAGTCGTGTCCGCCGGAGCGCGCGCGGCGCACGAAAGCGAGCCCGGCCGCCGCGGCCGGCTCCCGCGGAATACCCAGGCGCGCCAGCTGGGTTTCCACATCGGTCGACACGCCGTGCAGCGCGGGGTCGGCCAGCATCGTCCGCAATTGCGCCCGCCGTTCCTCGAGGTGCCCGAACCCCGGTACGTCCGGCGGCAAGGCTTCGAAGACGACGGGTATACCCGCACGCTTGAGCTCTATCAGCCGCGCAACCGTCGCGAGCGGGATGCGCCGCGCCGCCGGCACGAGCAGCGCCGCATATCGACCGCCGGGTGCCACCAGCGCACCTCGCTCGACGTCGAGTTGCCGGAGCTGCGCGTCCGAGATCAGGTCGAAGCTGTAACCCGCGGCCAGTAGTTTGAGCGCCATGTGGCCGGTCGACGATTCGGTCAACCACTTGTTGTCGTGCATGCCGTACTGGCGCATCAGGCCCGCGGGGTCGTCGGCGAGGTCGTCGAATGGCCAATAGAGCAGCAGGTCGTTGTCCGGTGCGCCCGCCTGCAGAACGGATTGCACGCGGCCGACGTACTGATTGAGAGCGCTAAAACCATCCCACAACGGATTGTTGGGGTTGAGCTGGGTGGCGGCATAAAAGAACCAGCCAGGCCACGGCGCGTCGTCCGGGGAGTAGCTCAGGCCGTGATAGAAGATGTGATTGATTCCGGCGACGAACAGGCGGTCGACCTGCGGCTTGGCGGCGACGGGCGTTTCGCGAAAATTCTCGCGCAGCCAGGTCAACGACTCGCTGGAGGCAAGCGGGCGTCCCGCGACATGCGCCGCGGAGGAGGCGAAGCGCGCGATCAGATTGAGCGGCGGATCCGGATCGATGCTGGCGCCGGCCTCATCCGCCCGCATGCCGGCGATGGGCAACGGCGTCATGCCGAAGGATTCGGTTTCCGGAATGTCGGCCGCGGCGTAGAGATCGAGCAGGTTGCCGGGCGCGCCGTGCGCCTGGTTGCGAGCGCGCGAACCTCGCGCATGTGACCAGTTGACCCAGTGATTGACGTAGTCGAGGTGTAGCGCCGCCAGCGCGCGCCGGTAGTCCCCCTTGATGCGGCCCAGCGTATCGGCGTCGAGCGGTTTTTCTCCGCTGATCTCGCCCGCATGAGACTGGATGTCGTAGCCGTTCAGCTCGCGGAACTTGTCGGGCAGCCGCGGCGACCAGCTGGCGTCGTAGTACTCGAACGAATCGTGGAACTGCGCGCGCACGGCGCCGCGCGGCAGGGCGCCGAGCGCAGTCGTGAAGCGCTGCAGATAGACGGCCAATGCGTCGGTCGAATACGGATCGAGCACCAGCCCCTCGCCGCCGGGCGCCGGCCGCTTCACCTTCATTTGCGTCGGCTTTCCGGCCAGCCTTCCGTCGACCAGCACGATCGAGCTGGATCCTTGCGCCGCGCTGACGTCAGGACCGCCGAAAGGCCAGCCCGTGCCCGTTGCCATGTCGACACCCATGCCGAGGCGGGCAGCTTCACGCGTGGTGTGTTCGAGCACCGACGTCCACTGCGGCGACAGGAACTCGACATACCGGTTTTCGTAGCCGCGCGCGCCGTAGATAGGCGTGATCTCGACGCCGCCGATGCCGGCCGCGGCGAGTGTCTCCAATTGTGCGGTCAATTGCCGGCGATCGACGGCGCTGGCCGGCCACCACCAGCGCGTCCAGGGTTTCGCGCTCTGCGTGAGTTCGGGCCATTCGGGCGCGGCAGGTTCCGCCGCCTGAACGCTCAGCGTGACGGCGGCCAGCAGAGCCGCCAGAAAATGGTTCGGCAATCCATTGCCCGTGAGTTTCATGCGCCCTTGCCTGCGGCAATCTCCACGCGGTTTCCTTCCGGATCCCGCACCACGCATTCATAGTACCCGTCACCGGTGCGCCGCGGCCCACTATCTACCGCCACGCCGTCCGCGCGGAACCGTGCTGCCAGGCCATCCACGGTCGTTGCGTCACCCACGGCGATCGCCACATGCGCCCAACCCAGCATTTCCGCCGCGCCGCGCGCGTCGACGTCGGTCCGCGTCATGATCTCGAGCCTGGCACCGGTGCCGAACTCGAGAAAGCGGGATTCGAAACCCTTCCGCGGGTTCTGGTACAGCGCGCCGACGTGCGCGCCGAAGTAACGCACGTAGAAGGCGGCGACCGCGTCGATGTCGCGCACCCACAGGCCGATGTGCTCGATGTGTATGTTGATCAATCGAGCTCACAAAGCAGGACGTCATCGGTTTGCGGATCGCTGCCGACGACGAAGATGTGGTTTCCGACCTTGCGGAATCCGTGTTTGCCGTAAAACGCCTGCGCACGCGCGTTGCGCTCCCAGACACCCAGCCACAACGTGGAAGCGCCGCGCTTGCGCGCGCGCGTCTTCGCGGCCTCCATGAGGGTGTGCGCGAGGCCCTGCCCGTGCCAGGGCTTGTCGACGTAGAACCGCCACAACTCGATGCTGCCCTCGGCCGGTACGCCGCCGGCAACATGACCCGCGCGCAATTGCGCGTATGCCATCGGCGCGCCGCCATCGATTCGCATGAGCAACGTGTCGATGGCGGGATTCCGGATCTCCACCAGGTGCAGCTCGGGCGTGTACGACGTCTCGAGATGCCGGCGCATGTCGTCCGGAGTGTTATCGGCGGCGAACGCCTCGAAGAAGGTGCGCGCGGCGAGTTCGGCCAGCAGCGGCGCGTCTTCGGCGGTCGCGTCTCCGACGGCGACCTTGCTAACTAGCTGCGGATCGATCTGGCTCATGTCAGCGAGGCTCCAGCAGGCGGGCGGACGAGACCAGTAGTATCTCGCAGGCGCCGGGTCCGGTGTCGCTGCGCGACAGCGAGGTCGTCATGCCTCCTTCTTTCCCCTCGACGTCGACCAGGCGCCCGCGCAATTCCACGACGTTGCCGGCGCGCACACGCGCGAGCACGCGGCGCACCACGTCGTTATCGGGGATCACGTGCCAATTCGCCGAGTGCGATTCGATTTCGGCGCGGTCGATCGGCCAGTTCTCGGTGCGCCAGAAGTAGAAGCGGTTGGCCTGGCTGATCTCGATGCCTGCCAGCACGGAGCTGTCGGACATGCGGCCCCAACCCACCGCGAAATCCGTCGGCACGAGCGAGGCCAACTCGCCCAGGGAGTAGTCCTCTCGGTGCAGGATACGCACCGTGGCATCGAATTCCGCTCGCGGCCGCAGGCTGAATTTGCCGAGCGCGATGACCGGCGCGGAATCGATGCTGCGCTGGACGGGATCGGCGGCCGCGAGCACTCCCGGCTCGTGATGAATGTCGCGAGTGGAGTACAGCCGCCAGATCGCGAAGCTCGCGAGCGCGGCAACCAACCAGGGAGTCAGACGCACGGCTGCAAATCGTAAGGTATTCTTCGCGCCATGCAGCTCGAGTTCACCAAAATGCACGGCCTCGGCAACGATTTCATCGTGTTCGACGCCCCGCGCGACGGGCAGCTGCCGACGCCGGCGCAGTGGCGCGAGCTTTCGGCGCGGCATACCGGCATCGGCTTCGACCAGGCGCTGGTGCTCGAGCCACCGCGTCGCGCCGGTACGCAGGTCTACTACCGCATCTTCAACGCCGACGGCGGCGAGGTGGAACAGTGCGGCAATGGCGTGCGTTGTCTCGCCTCGTTCCTGTATCGGCGCCATGGCGCCGCTGCGACCGCCCACGAGGAAATCGTGCTCGACAGTCCCGCCGGCCTGATCCGGGCGCGAGTGCACGATGCCAATCTCATCTCCGTCGACATGGGCATCCCCAACTTCGACCCCAAATCCCTGCCGTTCGACGCCTCGGCCGAAGCACACGTCTATCCGCTGGCGGTCGCGGGCACTGAAGTCGAAATCGGCGCCGTGTCGATGGGAAACCCGCACGCCGTACTCACCGTCAATTCCGTGTCGAGCGCGCCGGTCGATCGTTTGGGCCCGGCGATCGAGCGGCACCCGCGTTTTCCGAAGCGCGTGAACGTCGGCTTCATGGAAATCGTGGATCGCGCGCACATCCGCTTGCGTGTGTTCGAGCGTGGCGTCGGCGAGACACAGGCTTGCGGCACCGGCGCGTGCGCCGCTGTCGCGGTAGGCAGACGACATGGACGCCTGGATGCGACGGTCAGTGTCGAATTGCCGGGAGGAAAACTCGAGATCACCTTTGCCGCACCCGGCGAACATATTTGGATGAAGGGCCCAACCGCTGTATCTTTCACGGGCCGGGTCGAGATCTAGTTTCGGGTTAAAGGGAGAGCCGAACAGCATGAGCACTCAAACCGCACGTGGTTTGGCCGCAGGTCAGACGGATGAAGAACGAATCGAGCGTTATCTCAGTCTGAATCCCGATTTCTTCGAGCGTCATCATCCGCTGCTCGCGCGCATGCGGCTGCCGCACATCCGCACCGGCTCCACCGTCTCGCTGGTCGAGCGCCAGGTGGAAGTGCTGCGTGAACAGAAAACCGACGCGGATCGCCGCCTCACCGAATTCATCGGCGTCGCGCGCGCCAACGATCAACTCTCCGAACGCATCCATCGTTTCACGCGGCGTCTGCTGCGCGCACCCTCCGCGGTCGCCGCGCTCACGTCGCTCGAAGCTTCGTTGCGCGAGGACTTCGATGCGTTTCATTCGGTGCTGCTGCTGACCGCGCCGATCGAGAGCCTGCGCAAGGCCGACTACGAGCCGTTCCTGCGCGCCGTCGCGACAGACGATGCAAACCTCCGTTCCTTCGAGGCGCTGCTCGCCACGGGCAAGCCGCGTTGCGGCCAGGTGCGCGACACGCAGCGCGATTTCCTGTTCGGGCCCGAAGCCGCGAGCATCGGCTCCGTGGCGCTGGTGCCGCTGGGTGACGGCGGCTCCGTCGGCCTGCTCGCCCTCGGCAGCGCCGAGCGTGAACGCTTCCATCCGGGCATGAGCACGGAGTTCCTGAAGCGTATGGGCGAGCTCATTACAGACTCTTTGCTGCGCAACTGACGCGTGGCCCTCGATCGCGGGTTGATCGACGGCTACCTCAAGCATCTCGGTTTCGAGCGGCGTCTCTCTCCACACACCGCGTCTAACTACGCGCGCGATCTGCGGGCGTTGGCGGAATTCGCCGAGCGCGGCAATCTCGACGACTGGAAACGCATCGACAGCCAACACGTGCGCATGTTCGCCGCGCGTTCACATGCCGGTGGCCTGAGCCCGCGCAGCGTGCAGCGGCGGCTGTCCGCTACGCGCGGCTTCTTCCACTACCTGATGCGCGAAGGCGTGTTGAAGAGCAATCCGGCCATGGACATTCGCGCTCCGAAGGCGGCGAAGCGTCTGCCGGGCACGCTCGACGCGGACCAGCTCGATCATCTGCTCGACATCCCGGCGGAAGATGCCCTGGCCGTGCGCGACCGCGCGATCATGGAGCTCTTCTACTCATCGGGATTGCGCCTCTCCGAGCTGGTCGGTCTCGACATCGCGAACCTCGACCTCCCCGATCGCACGGTGCGCGTGCTCGGCAAGGGTTCGAAGACCCGCATCGTGCCGGTGGGCCGCAAAGCCGACGCTGCGATCCGCGTCTGGCTGCGCGAACGCGTTGCGCTCGCGGAGGTCGACGAAACGGCGCTGTTCGTCGGGCAGAACGGCACGCGCCTCAAACATCGCGCAGTGCAGTTGCGCATCGCCTACTGGGCGAAGCGCAAAGGCCTGCCGGCGCGCGTCTATCCGCACTTGTTCAGACATTCCTTCGCCACGCATCTGCTTGAATCGAGTAAGGATTTACGCGGCGTGCAGGAGCTGCTCGGTCATGCCGACATCTCCACGACGCAGATCTATACCCACCTTGATTTCGCCCACCTGGCCCGCACCTACGACGCTTCCCACCCTCGGGCGAAACGCAAGACGTAGGTCTTAAAGGTTCAGGCTCCCATGAGCGAAAAGTTCGATCCGCACGGCACAACCATCCTGGCCGTGCGGCGTAACGGCGCCGTCTCCATCGGCGGCGACGGACAAGTCACTCTCGGCAACACGGTCATGAAGGGCAACGCCCGTAAAGTGCGGCCACTCGGCAACGGCAAGGTGCTCGGCGGATTCGCCGGCGGCACGGCGGATGCCTTCACGCTGTTCGAACGGTTCGAAGGCAAACTCGACAAGTTCGGCAACCTCACGCGCGCCGCCATCGAGCTCGCGAAGGACTGGCGCAGCGACCGTTACCTGCGCCGCCTCGAGGCATTGTTGTTGGTCGGCGATACCAAAAACCTGTTCGTGATCTCCGGCAACGGGGACGTGATCGAGCCCGACCACGATGTCGTCGCCATCGGCTCGGGCGGGCCCTTCGCCCAGAGCGCCGCGCGTGCCCTCATCGAAAACACCGAGCTCGACGCGCGCAGCATCGTCGAAAAGGCGCTGAACATCGCCGCCGACGTCTGCATCTACACCAATCGCAATCTCACCATCGAAGAACTCAAGGCTTAAGGCTCCAAATGACTCCGCGTCAAATCGTTTCCGAACTCGACAAACACATCGTCGGCCAGGGAGCCGCCAAACGCTCGGTCGCCATCGCGCTGCGCAATCGCTGGCGCCGGATGCAGATTGAAGACCCGCTGCGCCAGGAGATCACGCCGAAGAACATCCTGATGATCGGCCCCACCGGCTGCGGCAAGACCGAGATCGCGCGCCGGCTCGCACGGCTCGCCAAGGCGCCGTTCGTCAAGGTGGAAGCCACCAAGTTCACCGAAGTCGGCTACGTCGGCCGCGAGGTGGATTCGATCATCAAGGACCTGGCCGAAGTCGCCGTGAAAATGGCGCGCGAGGAAGAGACCGCGAAAGTGCGGGATCGCGCCGGCGATGCGGCCGAAGAGCGGGTGCTGGATGCGTTGTTGCCACAGCCCAAGATGATGGGTTTCTCCACCGACGGCGAGGCTGCGCCGCGCGATGCCGAAACGCGGCAGAAATTCCGCAAGATGCTGCGCGAAGGGTCGCTGAACGACCGGGAAATCGAACTCGACCTGCGTGCGATCGCGCCCGGCGTGCAGATCATGGCGCCACCCGGCATGGAAGAAATGCAGGAGCAGCTCTCCAGCATGTTCGCGAATCTCGGTGGCAACCGCACCAAGCCGCGCAAACTCAAGGTGAAGGAAGCCCTGAAGCTGCTGATCGAAGAAGAAGCCGGCAAACTTGTCAACGAAGAGGAGCTGCGTGCGCGTGCGCTGAACAACGCCGAGCAGAACGGCATCGTGTTCATCGACGAGATCGACAAGATCGCCCGCCGCCAGGAAACGCTCGGCGCCGATGTCTCGCGCGAAGGCGTGCAGCGCGACCTGCTGCCGCTGGTCGAGGGATGCACGGTCTCCACCAAGTACGGTGTCATCAAGACCGATCACGTGTTGTTCATCGCCTCCGGCGCGTTCCACATGTCGAAGCCTTCCGATCTCATCCCCGAGTTACAGGGCCGCTTTCCGATCCGCGTCGAACTGGATTCGCTGAAAGTGGACGACTTCGTGCGCATCCTCACCGAGCCCGACGCTTCGTTGACCGCGCAGTACCGGGCCCTGATGGGCACCGAGCAGGTGGATGTGAAGTTCGCCGAGGGAGGTGTGCGCCGAATCGCCGAGATTGCCTTCAGCGTCAACGAGAAAACCGAGAACATCGGCGCGCGTCGCCTGCACACGGTGATGGAGCGGCTGCTCGAGACGGTGTCGTTCGATGCGGCGGAGAATGGCGGCAGCAAGATCGAGATCGATGCGGCGTATGTCGATCTGCATCTCGGTGCGCTCGCCAAGGACGAGGACCTCAGCCGGTATATCCTGTAAGCGAGTGCGCATAGCCAAACCAATCTTGTTGGTCATGACGCCGATCGGCGTCGGCTGGGGCCTCATCGAGGCCTGGCGTTTTCACTGGTGGCTGGCGGCGATGATGGGCGCACTGCTCTCGGTCATCAGCCTGTTCATGTGGATGACGGTGAAACGCGTCCGCGCCGAGCGCAGCCGGACGTGACCGGCGAGTTGCCGAGTTCCCCGGCGGCGGAGCGCAACAAGGAGCCGATTCTGGCCGTGCTCAAGACCGTGCTGCCCGCCAGCGGCAGCGTGCTCGAAATCGCTTCCGGCACCGGCCAGCATGTTTGCTTCTTCGCAAGCCACCTGCCCGCGTTCAGCTTCCAGCCCACCGAACCCGACGCCGCGTCGCGCGACAGCATGATGGCGAGGATTCGCGCCGCCGGTCTCACCAATGTCGAGGTTCCCATCGTTCTCGACGTGCTCGAATCACGCTGGCGCGTCGCCGCGATGTATGACGCCGTGGTGTGCATCAACATGATCCACATCTCGCCGTGGTCGGCCACCGACGGGCTGTGTCGTGGCGCCGCCCATCACCTGCGCGCCGAGGGCAAGCTGGTGTTGTACGGCCCCTATCTGGAAAGCGGCACGGCGGTGCAGTCGAATCTCGATTTCGACGCCTCGCTCAAGCGGCGCAACGGCGATTGGGGCTTGCGAGAACTCGACGAGGTGACGCGAGTCGCCGGGGAGCATGGCCTACGGCGTCAGCAGGTCGTGCGTATGCCCGCCAACAACCTGACGGTGGTGTTCGCGAAGTCGGCCTGATTGTCAGGGGAACCGGACTTCGACGCCGGGCCGGAGCGCCCAGCCGTGACCCCCGGAAATCAGATGGAATCTCGCCTGCGGAATACTCTGCGCCAGTGCCCGCGCGTGGCGCACCGCGATCACTTCGTCATTCTCCGCGCCGAACACCTCGACCGGACCGCGATAACCCGCGACGGCATCGATGTTGTCCCAACTACCGGCGAGCACGATCCTCGCGAGGATGCGCGGCGCTTGATCGGCCGCGACGGATTTCAATCGATCGAACGGCACGATGAAGACCAGTTTGTCGGGCGGCGGCGAGGCTTGCGACAACATCGCGGCCGGCCCGCTGCCCAGGGACTCACCGACGATCCCGATGCGCTTGCCGGGATAGGTGGCGCGCAACACGGTGTACGCCTCGAGCGCGGCCGCATCGAAATGCTTGCGCGACGGCGTGCCCGGACGGGCGCCGTAGCCCGGATATTCGAGCACGAACAACGCATCCCGCGCGGAGAAAGCGGGCAGCGCGTAGGCCCGGCCGGACGCCTGGCCGCCGTTACCGTGCAGCATCAGCCAGATGTTTTCCGCGTCCGCGACGTTGCGCGAATAACCGATCAGCCGGCCGTCGTGCAGCCAGCGCGCGAAGCCGCTCTCGTCCGTGTAGTGCGTCGGAAAGAACAGCAGTTTCCGCTGCAATGCCTGACAGCCGACCAGCAGGCCGGCCGTGAGCGACACCACGATGATGGTGACGTTGCGCAGCCGTCGAAGGTGCGGGTGGCTCACGACTCACCAACTACTGCAACGTCTCTTCTTTCATCGCATCGCAGCCCCAGCCGTCATAACTGCCGCCGTTTTCGGTGGCGAGGCGTGCCAGCTCGAGAGTGATGCCATTGATCGTGTGTGAATCGACCGGATCGACGCGTGACACCACGAGTACGAAGGGCAACGGATCATCGGGTTCGTCCGAGACACTTTCGTCCTCCACCGCGAACTCGATCGCCAGGAGCGTATCGCGGCAGTTCCTGCGCGCGGCTGCGTCGGCGAAATACATCCAGTGGTCCACCTTGCGTGCCACCTCGTGCACGTCGCCCTGCTCTTCCAGCGCCTCGAGCAGCCGCCGGTTCTGCATGCGCTCGAGATTCGATTCCGATGGATACAGCAGGTTGACGTACTGGTCCCAGTCGGGCTGGAAGCTGCTGCCGGTTTCGTACTTGTAGGTGTCGAACCTCTGCATGGCACTCGCAGTTGCGGCGTCGAGGTCGCCGGGTTCCGTGGCGTAGAAATAGAACTCGCGCCGTCCGCCACCGGTGATGCGCCCGACCAGCTGCGCCCCGCAGGTGGCCGAAATCATCGCCTCGAGCGACTCGCCGATCGCGTGCAGCGTCGGCGCCTCTTCATTGGAAGAAAGGCCGTCCGGGCGTGCAGCCTGCATTTCCACCCACACCCACAACAACCAGGGGCGCTTCTCGATCGGCGCATCGGGGCGGATTCCGAGGTCCACGAAGATCGAAGAGACCGCGTCGTTCACGCGAGCGAAGTAGAAATCCCACTCGTCGGACAAGATTTTTCCTCAACTTCCGGGCTTGAGCCAGCGATCGAGCCACGCGGCGATTTCCGCGTAGAACAGGCGGCTGTCTTCGCCCTTGAGTATCCAGTGATTCTCGTCTGGGAACACGATCAACCGGCTCGGTACCCGCATCCGCTGCAGTGCGCTCCAGTACTCGAGTGAATTGTTGAGCGGCACGCGAAAATCGTTCTCTCCCACCGTGACCAGCACCGGCGTGCGGAATTTCGCGGCCAGGCGAATCGGGTTCTGCTCGCGCCATACCGGGCCCTGTTCCCACGGCGGCCCACCCATGTTGATCTCGCGCGAGTAGATAGTATCGCTGGTGCCCCACTGGCTCTCGAGATTCACGAGGCCGGCATGGCTGATCAGGCACTTGTATCGGCTCGTCGTGCCCTGCAGCCAGTTGGACAGGTGCCCGCCATAACTCGCGCCGCCGGCGCATTGCCGGCTGCCATCGATGAAGGTGAACGTCTTGATGGCGGCGTCGGCCGCCTCGTTGATCTCATCCCCCGGCCCCTTGAGCGGGTCGCCCTGGATCGAGCGCGCAAACGCCTCGCCAAATCCGGTCGAACCGGAATAGTTAGTCAGCAGCAACACGTACCCAGGGGCCGCGAGCAGATGGTAGTTCCAGCGGATGAAGAACTGGTCGCGCCACATGCCGTGCGGGCCGCCATGGATCAACACCACCAGCGGATATTTTTTTTCCGGATCGAAACCGGGCGGACGCACCAGGAAGCTGTGGACGCGTTTGCCTTTGCTGCTCTTGAACCAGAAGTTCTCGAGCGGGGGCAGGTCGAGCTGCGCGGCGCGCGCGGCGTTGAACTTGGTCAGCAGCAGCGGTTTGCCGAGAGGGGTGACCAGCGCGATCTCACCGGGCGTGCTGGCGCTCTCCCAGTTCGCGTACATCGCCACCCGGCCGGCCCGCGACGGAATCGTCAGGTTCGAGTAGCTGCCCTTTTCGGCGCCAAACAACGTCGCCACGGCGCCGCCATCGACGCGCACCGAGTACACCTTCTCGTTGCCGCCGTCTTCGGCGGTGAAATAGATCATGCTCGAATCGGGCGTGACGGCGAAGCTGTTCACCGCCCGATCGAGGCCCTCCGTGACGATGCGATGTTTGCCGCCGTCGGGCCAGTCAAACGCCGCGAGCCGCGACTGGTTGTAGACATAGGTGTCGCCCTGGGCTTCGAGCACGGCCAGCAAGGTATGTCCGTCGGGCGTGAAACGCGGCTGCGACCAGCTGTCCTTGCCCTGCGTGAGTTGCCGCGGCTCGCCGCCGCCGACGCCGACCAGGAACAGCTGCGAATCGGTGAACGAGTAGGCGGCCGCATTGCGATTGGTGGTCGCCGCGAACACCACGGCCTTGTCGTCCGGCGTGAATTCGATATCGAGTTCTTCACCGGTGTCGGCTTGCCGACCGGCGAATCCCGCGTTGGCCGCCAGTTTCGTGCCGAACGTCAGGTCGCGCGGGGCGCCCGCCGGGAAGCCCTTCTCGTCGAGCGCCAAGACGAAGATGCGCGCCTGCCGATCGTCGAGCCAATGGTCCCAGCTGCGCACCGGGAACCCGTCGAAGATACGCGCCGTGGATTTGCGCTCGCGTTGCGCCTGGATCTTTTCCTTGTTAGCTGCGTCGTCGCGGGCGTCCGGAAACATGATCGAGACGAAGGCGATCTGTCGCCCGTCGTGTGATACGACCGGCACGCGGCCGCCGCCCGACAGGGTGGTCAGGCGTTGGGCCTCGCCACCGGCAGCGAGATCGAGCGAATAAATCTGCGGTGAGTCGTCGGTGTCGCGCTGCGCGCTGAAGACGATGCGACGGCTGTCCGCGCTCCAGGTGGCGCCACTTTCGGGGCGCCGCGTCGAGGTGAGCCGGCGGCTCGAATTGCGCGCGCTGGTGTCGATCAACCATAGATCGCTGAGCTGCGCACCCTCGTCGTATGCGGGCTCCACGATACTGACCACGATCCAGCGGCCGTCGGGGCTCACCACCGGGGCTCCCACCCGTTTCATGAGCCAGATGTCTTCGTGGGCGGGGGTTCGCTTCGCGTCCGCGAGTGCGCCGGACGGCATCGCGAAGCAGGCAAACAACAGCAGGGCGAGGAAGGCGCGAGCCACTACGGCGTTCGCGGCCGGATCGATGGCGTTTTTCATGGGCACCAACG
>Ga0307513_10003056_pt1 | contig 22813 bp, 24 predicted proteins | sample 15_EM_MG_FD_202174 | JGI IMG/M metagenome (GOLD analysis project Ga0307513, IMG submission 202174) | Populus trichocarpa ectomycorrhiza microbial communities from riparian zone in the Pacific Northwest, United States - 15_EM | ecosystem: Host-associated > Plants > Roots > Unclassified | place... | reverse complement strand
GCTCACCCAAAAATCAGTATTACTAATCCTAACCAGCCCTGGAACCCCGGCACAACCTTATATTTTTGGGTGGTGGGTAACTACTGCTGTGGATTGATCAAGTGAGTTGGGTAACTACCATATATTGATATATGAGGGTGGTAACTACAGGTGCCCTAGGTAAGTTCCCACCCCCCTCCTGCTCGTGTCTGCTAACAAAAACAACCGTTTTAGGTTTTCGAATGTCAACACTGACAATCGTGAGCGCGAATGCCAGCAGGATGCAGCCCAGGGACACCAGGTGAGTAACAACCGGCCCCCAGGATCTTTGCAACCCCGCTAACACCATTACCCCCCCCTGTAGCCCATTTACGGTGCCACATCACCGTCGTTTCAACCCCAAACGCGGCTAGGTAAGCCCCACCCGCTCCCTGCGCCGTTTCCCATCGCCTGACCACCACCCACCACCCATTCTCTTGCCATGTCACCGCCCCATCCGAGTCCGATAGTCGCGAAATCGATGCAAACGACCCTCCTCCTCCATCTCCACACACAGCCATGCCACGTCAGCATGCAGACGCCGCCGAAACCGTCAAACCGCCACCCTCCACCCCGCAAAAGCCATCGAAAGCCCAGAACCAACGACAAACCACCCAAACACCCCCAAATCCGCACCCCAACCACCTTCGACATCCTGAACCCCATCGAAACCCCAAAACCAATGACAACCAACCCGAACGCTGCACCTAATCGACAACGCCAGCGCCGCCCACCTACAACACCGCCGCCCACCTTCAACACTGCCACGCGCCTTCGACAAATAAGCGCCCGTGCGACATTGGCACGCAAGCACCATCAACAACCACCGAGGTGAAGGAAGACGTGAGCGGGGAGGCATAGGAGGAGGTACCCAGGGATTACAAGAGGAGGCATGCGAGGAGATGGGGAGGAGGATGGGCAGGGAGATGAGGAGGGGGGGATTCAGCCCCCCTTGTTCGTCCTCTCCCCCCCTACACAGCCCCACTGTATGAACGGGGCTGCACGCATCCCACATGCCGCCCTGTTCTCTCTCTCTCATCACCCCTTGTTGTCCCCTTATTATTATTCCTTATTATATTATATGTATTATTAGAACTCAATATGATTTGTTTTTTCTACATAAATTGTGACTTGGAGAGTGTTTAGGAAGTAATTAACTGATCAAATGAAATTAAGTTTTTGAATCTGACTTGAGAATATTAGGTACATTCCACATGGATTCCATATGGATTCCATGTGGAATAAGTCCATGTGGAATCCACATCAGTAAGTACATGATTTATGTGGTGAAACATATTCCATGTGGATTCCATGTGGATTCCATGTAGATTCCTTGGATTCCACATGGAATAAATTCATTCCACATGGATTCCATGTGGAATGTGGGGGCATGGTAAAGTATTGCCATCCCACACCACCACCACCTTTGCCCTCGCCACCCATTCCACTATCAACTACACACAACAACCCAGAAAGTGGCCCCTCCCCTCTATTGAGGGATGTGGGCCCGATCCTCAATGCCAGCAAGCAAAGAGACACAAAATCCAACCGCACCTGCCCCTCTTCTTCTCAAAGGGATGTGGGCGGCTCATTATTGCTCAACGAAGGATTCGGGCAGGGAGATACACAAGGGGAGATCCAAGAAGTGGGGGGCCCAGCAAGTCCATCCCGAAAATGAGCCACGATGAACGCCATAGTTCGTTTTCGCCATCCATCCTCCCCTTCTCCCTCTATCACATCTCTAACCCCATCGCCAGTGTAGGAACTCGGAGTTGATGTGGTGAACCCTGCGAAGATGAAACTACACCAACACTGATGCTCGACAACGACGATGTGGGGACATACGGGTTTGCCAATGATGATATGAGTTCGGTGGAGGCGTTACAGGTTTGACGGAGGCCTTACGGGTTCGACAACGATGATACGGGTTTTGTGGCAGCCTTACGGGTTCAACAATGGCCACACGGGTTCAATGATGACTATACAGGTTCAACGATGATGATAAGGGTCTGATCTCAGCCATACGGGTTCAACGATGGCCACACAGGCTCGATGATGAGTCATGACTTTGCAGGTTCGATGACGACGATAAGGGTTTGACCTTGGCCATACGGGTTCGACAATAGCTACATGGGTTTGACGACGACAATATGGGTTTGACCATGGCCAGTTGGGAATCCAAATGGCTGCGCACTGGGAACGTCGACCCCGACAACTATGGCAAGTACAACACAGAGCGAATACCACAACCCAAAACCAGACCGATGAATGACAAGGTGACGAAACCGACGAAGGATGAGGATGAGGTGAGACCAACACTGTCAAAACAGGATTGAAGCTGATCGCTAAGCCCCAACTGTGCCTTAATTTTCTTTTTTCTTTGTAATTTATTCTATGCACCAAGGAGAGAATACGCTCCTTGGGTTCAAGATAATTATTTATTGCCAGTCTAGGGTTTGAGATAATAGAAAGACAAGTAATAGATAAGATAAGCAAGATCAATGTCATCCAAACCCATTTCTGGCCATTGCCACCCCAGACACAGATAAAATGGTACAATAGGAGTATATACATTGTAGCTACTGATATGTACAACAAAAACCCCCTTGGGAGCCTCAAACATCATTTGAAGCAGCTGGTACGTTTGGTACAGATGTGTTTTCCATCTACATCATCTTCTTACTTTCTTCCTTCCTTACTCACCCCTTTCAGAGCAAAAACAGATGCCGCTGCCCCTCCATCCTCAAATTAATGGGTCTCTTTGCATGTATGAAATTTAAACTCATGAGAAATCTAAAGCTACACTAAAAAGAAAGAGAAAAAGACTCGTATTGCCATGCGCAGCAATGGCCCTCAAAAACAAGTTATTTTCCTGATGTGGTGAAAGTAGGGAGGGTGCAATGAGGACGACGAGTGGTAATACGACGAATGCGAGGTGTGCGCGTAAGAAGAAGAGTGGGATACCCAGGAAGACAGCGGGTAACTACAGCGGCGGGAGCTCCTGGTGGTGGTGCGCCCGCTTCTGAGCATGTTCACGCGGTGGCACCTTGCCGTACGGCCAAGCCTGGTCCACCTCTATCTCGCTAGTTATTCTCTCTCTCTCGGCAGTGTCCATCCCGCCCTTCTCGAGTTCGATCGAGAGTGGGTAGTGGTAAAGGCGAGGACTTGGTCGAGCAGGGCTAGGTGCTGGTGCTGTTGTTAGAGGGCAGTGCAAGAAGGGCAGTGCCAGCATTTGACACCAGCATTCCGTCGGTGGCGTCCTGCTGAAGGCGGAGGGAGGTATCGATGGGTGACTTACACGGCCGTGGGCCCGTGGCCAGGCCTTTATGATACGTGCTGGGATGGGCAGCACATTAATTGAGCGTCAAGGGTGGGATCAACGGTGGGCGTGTGCGTGCTGGTGGCGGTTATGTTGAACAACAAGAAGAGAAGATCCTTGAATGATCGCCCCCATGTGCGTTGCAACTTGCGCATGCCGCCCATGACTCCAACATTACCCGCTTCCGGCACAAGGTCAAACGCCGTCAACTAATCATCTCACGTAACGATAAAAGCGCCACCACCCACCTGAGGGTACGGCCCCCAGGACCGTGCTCGAATTCAAATACCTCAACGCGCCCAAATGAATTTCATACAGCGCCAGACAATAAACTCTTTGGACCTTTCTGCTCGCCGTTCCCATTGCCGCATTGCCAATATCGCCCAAGTCGATAGCAAAAATGCCTCTGCCCCAGTTCCCATAGGTAATCCACCCAACACGGTAGGTTAGGTATGTTCTCTTCAGCTGGTTCCACGGGTAATGATACGGAAGACAGTTGGGAGGTCGTTGAAGGTGACGGTGAGGGGCGGGGCTCGTGGTCGATGTGGTATGTTAGAGTTGGCTGGTGGCTGTTACCGTTGATGAGGAAGGCACTTATGCTGATGTGTCGACTTTGGTGTTGATGAATGGATAGGAACAATGGTCGATGCTGAAGATGGAGTCGTCATGGATAAGGTAGGTTGAGTGATAAAGGACGGTGGGGTTGGACCGACGGCGGCGGGTAGCAGCGGACATGCGAAGACAGTGCAATAACAGCGGGACGGCATTGGTCAGCTGGGGCCAGCAGGTCTTTGCTGGTAATGGTTGAGCGGTGCGCGGTGCTACATGTTGTTGGTAGCCAAAAATAATTCGTAGATTGAGGGAGGAAGCGGACACATGTTGCCAGAACGAAGAAGGCGGGTGAGCGGCGTGTGGTGGTCTGGGGGGAGAATACGAGGACAGGTTATTTGCCTCCTCGTCTTGCCTATTGTGCTGTCAGGTAAGGGCAGTGGTTACAAAGAAAGAAGAACTCTACTTGTCGTATACCTCCGTCGAATCCGTCAAACGTCGGTCCCACATCCCCCCGAAAGAGGGCAACCGACGTGGCGGTGTTTCATTCGAGCCATACGGTACCTATCGAACGAAAGATGGTCCCGAAATGAAAGATCTGGGTTCAATAAATACAGCACTAACCTTTTCTTGAAGCTTCTAGGAGGCGGACGAGGCGTGGACGAAGAGAGCAGTGCCAGTGGTTGAAGATCTAGATCGATGTTGTTGGGCGCTGTTGATGACTTGATCGCAATCGCCAGCGACTACTTCAGTATATGGACTCGACAGACATGGAACTAAGGGCATCCGCTCACCGCCTCAAAAGAATATAAACACCGTATGTAGTTTCTGTTAATAGATATGCTGAATCAATGGCCACAAGGTCCACGTCAAGCTAACATTAGAGTCAATCACCAAGGCAATGCCCGACCATAGGGACGCAATACTACTACATAAACTAAATGTAAAGTGTTTATAAATCCCAAAAAAAGAAATGGAGCTCTTGTTCCCGTCAACTTTCAAACACCCCACATTTTTCGTGCACCCTGAGCGCTTCAGACCTTCAAGGGGCACGTTCCAACACATTTAAACGCCCAATATTAGTAAGATAGACGCAGCAGATGTTGCTCCGTTCACACCGTCGTGATTTACTGGACGGAAGCGATAGACATGACACTTCCCCGCGCACAGCGGCGAGGAACGATGTAGGAGAAATGCCGTATGCAATGGCCCATCAGCAAAATAACATGTCGCTGGACTGGCTGGAGCCAGTAAGTCCAGTTGTTCCAGCTCGCCAGCGCATGAGCTGGACCTACCTTGACATGCCCGAATCCAGCACGTGTGCTGGCACAGAAAATCACTGGTACCAGTTGCTCGCACTAGACCTAGTATTGCTCGCACTAGACCTAGTACACAGTCCTGGTCCGAGTTGTTGCGGCCCCTTTCCTTTCGCTCGTTTTCACACATATTACACGCAAATAATCATAATTATTCAGCTGTACACTATTATTCTCGGGGTATTCAAGTGTGCGTCGTGTACGACACCATAAGACTCGATATATCTGAACTAAACAATATCTAATTCTCTTCTTATTAGCCAAAAATGCGCCCTAGTATGCTCATGGTAGTAATAGACTCACCAAATTTCAATCAAAGAACGAGGGTCAAATGCGCCACCACTCTGGTCTTCTTCACGGTCCATATCGCCGTCATCACCAGACCAATCCATCTTCTCTATGGCGGCCTGGAGAATGGCGGTCCACTTGCTCCTGTCGAGACGGCGAGCAGACGCTGCCCACGCACGGGTTTTCCCACCCCACACTGCATCTGTGAACCCTGCATAGCGATTCGTTTTGCGTTTCTTTCCGGTAGCGGCATCGTCATCGAGGTCAGCATCGGTACCGTCGAGCCTAACATGGCCGGCTTTGATCAACTCGAGACCACGTTCGAGCTACCAGCAAGGAATATCAGTAAGAATTAATGAGAACCAAAATCTAAACCACAAACGACGGCGGTTGCGATTGCGAGAGCTCCCACAGGATTTCCGTACTGCTTCACATTGAGCATCGTCTTCTTAAGGTGGACCGCGAGGCATGTAGAAACAAGGGGGCTTAAAAATGCCCCCTTGTTTCCCTGGTCAAATATGTACCGTGAGGAGGAATCGAATAAATGAGGACCAAAGAAAACACACCTTATCATTATCAGGGTCCCGGTAAATGAAGCGGTAGTTCTCGAGGTAATACTCGGCGGCCTGTGGTGCGTCTTCTTGATCCACCTCTTCTTCATTGAACGCATGGAGGATGAGACGAAGTCCCTCTTTACCCATGGCGCTCCGCCAGTCAGTGAGGGCGTCGGCGGCCTGGACTCCCAGTATCAATGAGACAAAAGAGAATATGATGGAATGTAACTTACCACATGAATAATGGCATCACGACTGCCACCATCCACCTCGTTGGCGATGGAAGGAAAGACGGCTTTCCATACCTCTGTGACGGTATCGTCCATGACCGCATTTGTTCCGAATGGGTCTTCGAGTGTCGCAGCCCAATGTATAAGGGTCGGTTTGAAGGATTTCCTCCAGTCGCGGGTGTAGGTGGTGCTTGCGGCTCCACGAGGAAAGGGAAGGGAGGAGAAGGTGTACCTGACCTTTTTGACACGACGTGCGCTGGAGGATGTGTCTAAGACAACTGGCTCGACAACCTTGACAGTAGTCACCTATTAAATAAGGTAATAAGGGGCCTGACAGCCTTGCCGTGAGATAGATAACGCTCACCCGGTTTCCTCGAACACTAACAGTCGACCTTTTCATATCGCGAGCAGCTTTGACCGATTCGACAGGTTCATCTTCATCGAATTCTCCTCCAGCATACTCCAGTGGATCGTCTTGTTCTTCGACAGCCTCTCGGGATAATGCATTCCGAGCTGAAATCGGCGAGTATCAATCCCTGTACTAGATAGTAGTGAAGCATCGCAATAACGAACCTGAAATAGTTTCCAGCCGCTGCTTCGCGAGTTTATTTGCCCACCCAGAGAGAAGGCCACCTTCAGCCTGAGTCTTCTTGGCGCGTTTCTCGACGACTGTGCCTCTGGAAAATGGTGCGGTTGAGTGTTTGGGACTTGAGAGACTGCTGAAACTTACACAGGTTTATTATCTGGCTCCTTTCGCTTCTGCGCTGTCGTTTGTTTCATTTTGGTGAAATTCGCGGTGTTTCCTGCAACAGCTGATGTGTTGCGTACGTTGTCGATTGCCTTGCGGAAGTCGCCTCGCTTGGGTTTGTCCGCCTTCTTGGGTTTGGGGCCCGAGTTCTAGTAAGTTTCAGCATTGTCGTCACCGAGGATAAAAGTAAAAACTTTCCTTGACTTTCGCATTGCTGGGCTTCTTGGTGGTTTCATGGACTGAAGGGAGGTCGAACTCGTCATCTGGGTCCAAGTCTGAGGCGTTATGGCCATCATCTGACTCCATGACATAATCTTCGTCCTTCTCGTGATCTCCATCAGACATGTCGTCGTCCAAATGTAAACCAACATGACCATCGCTGGACTCCGTGTCGACCACAGACTCATCAGGGATATCGCCGGCCAGGCCCTCAGACGATATATAGTCCTCTCCTGGCTCGATGTCAGCAAATTCTAACTCAGAAGGCACTGGGACTGGCTGTTCGGGTTCTGGCTCAATTTCACGATCTTCATCTGAACCACTCTCAGGCTCCAGACTCTTCCTTTTGGCTAGTTCAATTTTCGAGGGGTTCTTGACTGTCTGAAATTTTTTTTTGGCCATGCATCGGATGCTCGCAACAGAGAATGAACCATACCTTTACGTTGGAGACCTTCTCTGGGATGGCTGGGATGTTCCGTTGGTTTGCAGTGGCTGGTTTCCCCTATCCAGTCCGAGTCAGCGTGAGGATCTTCACTCAAGTAAACGATAAGGGAGTGAGGTAAGGCATTTACCAGGTCAGGGCGAGCCATGTTCTTCTCGCGTTGTTGGTCTTCTTTGCGAAGGCGATCTTCAAAGGCAGCAACCCGTCGTTTCTTCTCGGCTTCGAGGTTCGTCTTCTCCACCTCGGTGGCAGCGGCAGCAGCGTCAGCAGTTTGTTTGTCTTGTTGAACTTGTGCTGAACTTCGACGTTTTTTGTTGTCGAGGAGCTTGTCGGTTGCCTGGCGGTTTGCAACAGCAGTGCGCTTAACACGGTCAGTCATCGGGGAGTGGGTATGGTGAGATACAGAGTCAGAGAATGAAATCAGGATGGGGGTTCTCGGAAAGAGGGGGATGTATCACGTTGAAAATTCAACACGAATGCCTGAACTTCAACCCCCTGTCAACGTGACCACAGATATGAATTTTAATCGCAACACCTGACCTTGTCTCTAGATCCGCTTTTCCCTTCGCAACGATTGCGCCATACATATGCGTCCGAGTCATCCCTCGCCCGGAAGTCGCACACTTGCACTCTCTCCTGTCTTTGCGCCAACATCTGATGCAGCCTAACCGTTTGCTGAAATTTGCGTGTCCCTTGCGTGAGCAAGGCTGTTCCAGGCGCTTTCGAAGTCAAGCAGGACGTACATACCACATTCGCACATGTCATACAAACCCCAATGTAGTAACGCCGCCTCATGGCTCTCCGAGTCCTCACACCCCTGAGCCAGTACCACCGTCGCTTCATGGTTCGAACCCAAATACACCGATTCCAGGCGATGACATCCCGCACCCGCCATCTCCAGAAAATTCTCCACCACGCCCGCCAGGCCCAGCACAATCTAAAAAGAACTACCACCCTTGGTTGACGGGCAAGCATTTTTTTTATCGCTACTCATCCTCGGGCTTTTGACTTAGCTATTTACAATTTTCAGGAAAGCCTTGTGATGAACATGGTGAATTTTTACCCGAGGGAACACCACCTCCTCCCAGGTCTAACCCGGGCCCAGACGACTGGGATCCATTTGAGGATGAGGTGCAATTTCTAACGGGTGACTTTCTTTTCCGGCAGGAGGAGATGTCAGCAGGAAATATAGATATTCTTTTGGATCTCTGGGCACTAAACATGGCGAAGCACGATGATTTGGGCCCATTTTCATCTTATGAACATATGTATTCGACTATTGACAGTATCAAACAGGGTGACGCACCATGGAAATCATTCACAACATCTTACGCTGGTGAACTTGGCCCAAACGCACCGAGCTGGCAGCTCGAGGAATACGAAGTTTGGTTCCGAGACCCGGATGTCGTCTTACGGAATATGTTAGACAATCCGGATTTCGATGGCCAGATCGATTATGCTCCTTACATCGACGTTGACAAGGCGGGAAACCGGAAGTTCAATGAGTTCATGTCAGGGAATTTCGCCTGGAGACACGCTGTGAGCCATGTTTTTCTTGTTCGGGTTCCCTACTAAGGGTTAATTTTGTTTTAGACCGATATATACACGGCAGATCCAACGACAGAAGGCGCAATGTATTGCCCTATAATCCTGGGTGCAGACAAAACCACGGTCTCGGTGGCAACTGGCCACGTCGAATATCATCCACTGTACTTTTCACCTGGGGATGTCCACAACACAGTTCGGCGTGCGCATCGAAATGCTGTCGTCCCCATTGGATTTCTTGCAATTCCCAAGAGTATGTGAATTTGTTGACTCAGATGAACTCCGACTATGTCTTACAATCTTTTAGGTGACCGAAAATACGATGACGACCCCGTGTTTCGCAAGTTCAAACGCCAGTTGTACCACGCCACACTCACAACAATTCTCAAGCCACTACGTCCAGGCATGACGAAGCCTGTGGTTCGACGTTGCCCTGATGGGCACTATCGAAGAGTTATTTATGACCTTGCGGGTTTTATTGCCGATTACCCTGAGCAGGTCGTACTCGCGGGTACTGTCTCAGGCTGGTGTCCCAGGTACGTCTTTACGGTATTGCCCTAAGTCATACCACCATTTTTAATTCATGACAGGTGTACGGCACTGCCAAATGATTTAGATGGACCTCGTGGTCGCCGAACGCGGGCGTTCACTGACGAGTTGCTGGACACACTCGATTCCAAGACCTTATGGGATGAATACGGCATTGATGATGACATTTTAGTATGTAAACCTTCGCTTAAACCTTTCTTTTCTGACTCTGAAATAGCCTTTTACTCATGACTTTCCACGCGCCGACATCCATGAAATTCTAACACCCGATTTGTTGCACCAAGTTATCAAAGGAACCTTCAAAGATCATCTTGTCGCCTGGGTTGGCGAGTACCTTGTCCTTGAACATGGACAAGCACAAGCAGACGAGATTCTCGACGACATTGACCGGCGGTTCGTTTCTTTCTTTCGCTTCGAAATCTCACAAAATGACAATATATTTTAGAATTGCGGCGGCTCCACTCTTTCCAAAACTTCGTCGATTTCCACATGGCCGTCGCTTCAAACAATGGACAGGGGATGATTCGAAGGCATTAATGAAGGTGCGTTGCTTTAAATTGAGAGTTACAAATTATTTGATATCTAAATTCTACTAGGTTTATGTATCAGCCATAGCCGGTCATATTCCTTCGGAAATGACCCAAGCAATTTCATCATTCCTCGATGTTTGTTACATTGCCCGTCGCGCTGACCTTGACCAAAAAGCACTCAAAGCCTTCGACGCCGCCCTCGCAAAGTTTTATACCCTTCGGGAAGTCTTTCGTACATCAGGTGTTCGACCCACTGGCTTCTCTCTCCCACGGCAACACTCTCTTTCCCACTACCGCCACCTCATTGAGGAGTTTGGAGCACCCGGAGGGGTTTGCTCCTCCATCACAGAGTCTCGACATATAACCGCCGTCAAGAAGCCCTGGCGTCGCTCCAATCGCTATAAGGCCCTCGGCCAAATGCTCGTCACCAACCAGCGGCTTGACAAGTTGGCTGCAGCCAGGGTTAATTTCGTCAGTCGTGGCATGTTGGACCCTAGTAAGAACACACGACCCCCAGGCATGGTTTCAGCACCCACGGTCGGAAGGGAGAATAAAGGCGGGGTTGATGACGAAGAGGAGGAGGATGAGCAACCTGCAGCAGGGCCTACTGGGACTGCACGAGCGGCGATGGTGACGGGCAATGTAATTCTTGCTCGAACTCGCAGTACGTCCCTTTATATATTCATCTTGTCTTCTCTTTTATTGACCTTCTTTTTTAGTCCGTAATTATCCGCGATCCTTGGAGGCACTCGCTGCTCACATTGACTACCCTCAGCTACCGGCGCTGGCTCGCCGTTTTCTCTTTGACCAAACCAACAAAAACCCCGAGATCACATCTGACGATGTTGACCTTAACGACTGCCCAACAATCGAGGGGAAGATCTCCATCTTTCATTCAGCCGTCGCGTCCTTTTTTGCCCCCAGTGATGAATGCGGTCTTCGTGGAATGCGTCGGGAACGTATCCGATCCTGCCCACTGTGGCGAGGGAAAGCACCTCGCCGCGATTGTGCCTTTGTGGTTGAGGACGAAGACAAGCCTGGGATGCGTGGGATGAATGTCGCACGCGTCCAGTTGTTTTTCTCCTTTGTACACAATCGCAAAGAATATCCCTGCGCTCTCGTCGACTGGTTCTCAACGATGGGTCGATCGCGTGACACTGAGACAGGGATGTGGAAGGTTCGTCCAGACATTCGACAAGGTCGGCGTTTATCTTCTGTTATTCATCTTGATTCCTTTCTGCGCGGAGCGCATCTCCTCCCTATTTTCGGGAAAAAGTTCTTACCTATAAATTTTGATTATACCGATTCCCTTGATGCGTTCGCGGGTTACTACGTCAATCATTTTGCAGACCACCATTCCCATGAAATAATTTTTTAATCAGTACTTTAGATATTTAATTTTTGCTTGCTGCCAATGTTACCGCATTTTCGGGAATTGTGGGTCATGCCAATAAGCAAAAAAATAATTTTGGGCAAGAGGAAATACATATTACATTCATTATACATTGTTTTTAGTGGCCCAGTTGTACCCATGCAGTTTGTGCATTGTTGGATGCAATATTGCGACTGTGAATAAGTCACATGACCCTCTTTGGATGTCCGAAGGATCAGTTCGAAAACAAGGTCTATCTTAATAACCAGTGCATAGATTTTTCTGAAACAAGTTTTCCAATGTAGATAATATGTTACACTCTTCATATAAAATACAATATTTGTGCTTTGAGGCTGCTGACCACGTTTCCAAATTGATTCTCTGTCGAGAGGCACCATGGTCACATGATGTGTGACCACTCGTACAACATGAGCATCGTGCAACTTGAGCTTCTTCTCCTCAAGCTATCTTCTACGTCGTTGTCTCGAGTATCACAAAAGGAAGGATGGGAATTGGAGAAGAGGAGGGAATAGGCACCGGAAAAGGCTTGATAACCGCTGAGGTACAGTATTTTCATCTGGCTCACTTTTGTCTCATTCAAGTTGACGAAAACATCTTTCATTAGCTTGCCCTTCTTCTGGACTCAGGTTCTTGGGCCAGTCGACAGTGCCTTCCATATAGTTCTACTCCTCCATCACCCCCGAAAAAATTCTATATCCCATTGAAATGCCCAGGAAAATCAAGACGGAAACCCCTGCAGACGACAACTCATGCCATCTCCGAGTCATTACAAGAATGTGCCCCACTGTCACAATCTCAGCGCAACCATGGCCGACTCGACCTTTCAATGTACTTCACTGCAGCCAACCACACTTTGGGCATCGATATGGTGAGTTGTGGTACTATTTGTATTCATTGATCATCCTTCTCACTGCTGGCACAGCAGCGCACCTCGTCTCCCCATCATACCTTTCCCACCTTTTCATCATCTTTTCCCCACTGGAAACGAAAATTTCCAAGCTCCCGGCTCTCACAATCAGGCTGTACTAGCCATTTATGATGACCTCGGGCTGCTCGCCGAACAAGAAGTGATCTTCATGATTAAATAGAGGGGACTCAAATTTGTAGGACATCGCTCATGTTTATCTACATGCCTAGTACCATATATAACCACATATTCAAATGCCCAGTCGTTTTCCTGATGTGTTGGACAGATGGACATTTAGTAAGTTAACATGTGGCCGTCATTTCATGTCTATACTCTCGCATTCGGCAACATAGTTACTCAAATATTCAATGATTGCTTGAAAATGATGAGCCAGGAATCAAGTAATGATGAGATCATTAATTTGGTTGGAGGAGCTGGACCCAGCAAACTGGTCTGGAGTACTGGAGAAATAGTTACAAAATTTTGAAACTAGACCTAGTGACTCTAGTAAGTCCAGCACTTTCCAGCACTTCCAGCGAGCCTAGCAACATGTTATTTTCCTGATGGGTTAGCTGGTTGAATAGTAGTAGATGGATATGAGGCTTCCGCATACTGCGCCACAGAAAGGCTGTGCATGCCTTAATGCACTGGGCGGTTGAGATCTGTTATAAGAAATTCCATCGTCGATTTCGCCAATCCGTTCCCTACAACTTCCCAACCTTTCCAACTACCCGAGTTTCGCAAACAATCCATCCCAACACACACATGCCATCCAATAATACTTCGACTCGGAGGAAGAACGAGGAAGTATCAAGGTTTATATTACATTCCTTGTGGTGTCAAGACGAGAGCTCTGACTATCACCTATAGCTCACCACAGGTGCAAGGTGCAGAAACACAGCCGTCAATCAGTCCAGATGCGTACGTTATGTCCCACTTAAATGTGATTTCACTGTGCTAACACCCCATACAGTAAGTGGTATATCACAGGTGAGGATGCCAATAACAAAGCCTTTGGCTATTTATTCTCACCCGTTATTAGATATCACTATTGAATGCATTCCAGACAAATCTGATCACTTCAACCCAACTATGATGGACGTCAACTTTTTCAGTTCTGAGAAGGGACAGGGAGAAAGCCTGTGTTTTGAGAAGGTGTCCTTGTGGGAGTGGAAACATAATTGTACTATTGCGCTGTAAGTTGCTGCCAGTACACATTATATCACATTCATTAAATGAATCTGATGCATACCAGGACAAATGAAGTCACATTGATTGCTAGATGGGATGAGACAGAAAACTTCGGGATTGCCCATCTGGTGAAAACCGAATTGGAAAAGCAGAAAGAAAATGGAGGATTACACAATCGTAAGCATATTGCCTCAAAATTAATAGCTAGCATTGTGACTGACATTCGAACTCTCAGAATTTGTGCAAGAATTTGTGACTGAAGTGGAAGGCCTTACTTTGAGATTGGTATTCAAACTCTATATCATTCTGCTGAATGAGGACATGGTGCAACAGGGAGATGAATACCTGTCAAAATCAAAAGAGAGTATGCATTACCAAGTGCATTCAAAAGTAAAGACATTTTGCTAATTTGTGACTGCAGCTTTAATTGAAGCTCTGGCTCAAAGTGACCCTGAATTGGCACTTAATATGGTTCTTGGGATTCTGGACATCAATCCAAGCAAACCACATCTTTTAAATGGGATTGGACAAATTTTTCTGAAACACTTTCACAGAACAAGGAACAGAGGTGACATTGATAACTGTGTCCTGGCATATGACTTAGCCATTCAGCTGTTGCCTATTGATGATCCAAAATTCATGGAGTTTCTCCATGACTCTGGGGTTGCATTTCTCAGGCGATATAATCTAACAGGCAATTTGGCAGATATTAATCAAGCAACTTCAAAGCTTGAAATGGTTGTCGAAAGCAAGGCAAATGGTCATGGACACAATCCTGGTTGGCTGAGCCACCTTGGAATTTTGTTCTCACAGCGCTTCAAACGTACAGGAGATCTTGCTGACATCTCTAAAGCCATATCATTGGCACAAAAAGAAATTCACCTCACTCCTGAGGGCCATCCAGAAATGCCTGCTTTGCTGACCAACATTGGAGTGTCATTTTTGTATCGCTTTCAATGCACAGGGGAACTTACAGACATCTCTGAAGCAATATCATCTCACCAAAGAGCAATTCAGTATGCTCCTGATAGCTATGCAAATATGCGTGCTATTCTGAACAACCTTGGAATGTGTTTTGTGCATTGCTTTGAACACACAGGAGATCTCAAGGACATTTCAGAGGCAATATCATGCCAGCAGAAAGCAGTCCAGCTCACTTGTGAGGGCCATGCAAACATGACTGCTGAGCTGAACAACCTTGGAAGTTCATTTCTGTGGCGCTTTAAACACACAGGAGATCTCACTGACATTTCTGAAGCAGTATCATCCCAGAAAAAAGCAGTTCAGCTCATTCCTATAGGCCATCCAAATATGCCTAATATGCTAAACAGACTTGGAAATTTATGTCTGTATCGCTTCAAATGCACAGGGGATCTTATTGATATCTCTGAAGCAATATCATCTCAGCAGAAAGCAATCCAGCTCATTCCAGAGGGCAATCCAGACATGCCTACTTGGCTAAACAACATTGGACATTCATTTTTTTGTCGCTTCGAATGCACAGGGAATCTTACCGATATCATCAAAGCAATATCATGGCAGCAGCAAGCAATTCAGCTCACTTCTGAGGATCATGCAGACATGCCCTCTTGGCTGAACAACCTTGGAATTTCATTTCAAAGTTGCTTTAAATGCACAGGAGACCTTACTGACATCTCTGAAGCAATATTATGGCAGCAGAAATCAATTCAGCTCACTTCTGAGAGCCATAAAAACATGCCCTCTTGGCTGAACAACCTTGGAATTTCATTTCAAAGTCGCTTTGAACACACAGGGAATCTTACTGACATTTCTAAAGCAATATCATGGCAGCAGAAAGCAGTTCAGCTCACTCCTGAGCATCATGCAGACATGCCCTCTTGGATGAACAGTCTTGGAATTTCATTTAGAAGTTGCTTTGAATACACAAGAGATTTAACTGACATCTCTAAAGCAATATCATCTCAACAAAAAGCAGTTCAGCTCACTTCTGATGGTCATGCAAACATGCCTGGTTGGCTGAACGACCTTGGGATTTCATTTCAAAGTCGCTTTAAATGCACAGGAGATCTTACTGACATTTCAGAAGCAATACTGTGCCAACAGAAAGCAATTCAGCTCACTCCTGGTGGTCATGTAAACATGCCCTCCTGGCTGAACAATCTTGGAATATCACTTCAAAGTCGCTTCAAATGCACAAGAGATCTTGCTGACATCTCTGAAGCAATATCATGGCAGCAGAAAGCAGTTCAGCTTACTCCTGAACATTATGCAAATATGCCATCTTGGCTAAACAACCTTGGAACTTCATTTCAAAGTCGCTTCAAATGCACAGGAGATCTTACTGACATTTCAGAAGCAATACTGTGCCAACAGAAAGCAATTCAGCTCACTCCTGGTGGTCATGTAAACATGCCCTCCTGGCTGAACAATCTTGGAATATCACTTCAAAGTCGCTTCAAATGCACAAGAGATCTTGCTGACATCTCTGAAGCAATATCATGGCAGCAGAAAGCAGTTCAGCTTACTCCTGAACATCATGCAAATATGCCATCTTGGCTAAACAACCTTGGAACTTCATTTCAAAGTCGCTTCGAATGCACAGGAGATCTTACTGACTATGCTGAAGCAATATCATTTCTGCAGACAGCAGTTCGGCTCACTCCTGAGGACCATCCAGACATGCTCTCATATTTGAACAACCTTGGGACTTTATTTCGAAGTCACTCTGAATGCACAGGAGATCTTACCAATATCTCAGAGGCAATATCATGGCAACAGAAAGCAGTTCAACTCACTCCTAAGGGCCATCCAGACATGCTTGCTTGGCTAACAAACCTTGAAATTTTGTTTCTGTATCGCTTCAAACATACAGGAGATCTTACTTATATCTCTGAAGTGATATCATTTCAGCAGAAAGCAATTCAGCTCACTCCTGAGGGCCATCCAGACATGGCTGCTCAGCTGAACAACCTTGGAAATTCATTTCTGCGTCGCTTCAACCACACAGGAGATCTTACTGACATCTCTGAAGCTATATCATTCCACCAGAAAGCAGTTCAGCTCACTCCTGAGGGCCATGCAGACATGCCTGCTCGGCTGAACAAGCTTGGGATTTCATGTGTTCATCACTTTGAACACACAGGGGATCTTATCAGCATCTCTCAAGCAATATCATTCCAGCAGAAAATATTTCAGCTCACTTCTGAGGGCCATGCAGATATGCCCACTTGGCTAAGCAACCTTGGAAATTCATTTTTGCGTCGCTTCAACCACACAGGAGATCTTACTGACATCTCTAAAGCAATATCATTCCACCAGAAAGCAGTTCAGCTCACTCCTGAGGGCCATCCAGGTATGCCATTTTGGCTAAACAACCTTGGAATTTCATTTCGAAGTCGCTTTGAATGTATAGGGGATCTTGCTGACATCTCCAAAGCAATATCATTCCTGCAGAAAGCAATTCAGCTCACTCCTGAGGGCCATGAAAATATGCCTGATTATCTGAGCAATCTTGGAATGTCATTTTTGTGTCGCTTTAAACGCATAGGTGATCTCACTGACATTTCAGATGCGATATCATGGCAGCAGACAGCAGTTCAGCTCACTCCTAAGGGCTATGCAAACATGCCTCGTCAGTTGAAAAATCTTGGCAATTGTTTTCTAAGTCGCTTTGAATACACAGGGGATCTTACTGACATCTCTAAAGCAATATCATCCCTGCAGAAAGCAGTTCAGCTCACTCCTCAAGGCCATGCAGACATGCCTGCTCAACTAAACAGCATTGGAAATTCATTTCTGTTTCACTTCAAACGCACAGGGGATCTTACTGATATCTCTGAAGCAATATCATTCCAGCAAAAAGCAGTTCAGCTCACTCCTGATGGCCATGCACAAATGCCTGCTCATCTGAACAGCCTTGGAATTTCATGTCTGCATCGCTTTGAACACACAGGGGATCTTATTGACATTTCTGAAGCAATATCATCCCAGCAGAAAGTAGTTCAGCTCACTCCTGAGGGCCATGCAAACATGCCCTTTTGGCTGAACAACCTTGGAGTTTCATTTCAGCATCGCTTCAGACTCACAAATGATCTTACTGATATCTCAGAAGCAATATCATGTCAGCAGAAAGCAGTTCAGCTCACACCTGAGGGCCATACAAGCATGCCTTGTCAACTGAACAACCTTGGAGTTTCACTTCAAAGCCGCTTCAAACACACAGGGGATCTTACCAATATCTCTGAGGCAATATCATCTCTGCAGAAAGCAGTTCAGCTCACTTCTCAAGGCCATGCAAACATGCCCATGTGGATGAACAACCTTGGAAATTTATTTTGGCATCACTTCAAACACACAAAGGATCTTACTGACATCTCTAAAGCTATATCATTCTATCAGAAAGCAGTTCAGCTCACCCCTGAGGGCCATGCAGATATGCCCTCTTGGCTGAACAACCTTGGAGCTTCATTTCAAGCCTGCTTTGAACACACAGGAAATCCAGAAGATGCTTATAAAGCCATTTCCAATTTCTGTCAGTCTGCAACTTATCTCTCTGGGCCACCTTCAATTCGACTTAATGGGGCCAAGAAATGGGCTTACTGTTCTCAGAAATCAAACTCTCATTCATTCCAATTATTGGATGCATACCGCACTGCTATTCACCTTATTTCCCTGATTCCAGGTCTGGAACAAACTATCCAGAAGCGTTATACCAATCTTATTGATATTTCTGAATTATCAGCTTCTGCTGCAGCCACTGCATTTAGTTATGGGGAACATGAGTTGGCTTTGGAGTGGCTTGAACAAGGTCGCTGCCTTGTGTGGAGACAGCTTAATGATCTTCGTACTCCTCTAGATGACCTTCACATGCATGATCCAGCTTTAGCTGATGATCTCTTACGAGTTTCAAGAGCATTAGAAATTGCAGGCTCCCGAGTAGAAACAGCCCTATTTACAGCTGAAACTAGTATAGTGGAGAAGATATCAATACAAGACAAGGAAAATGCCCATATTAAACTAGCAAAGGAATGGGATCAGCTTCTTACAAAAGTTCGTGCTATACCCACCTTTCAAGACTTCCTCAGACCAGCATTATGTTCAACTTTACTCAAACATCTCCCTGATTCTGGACCTGTGATTGTCATCAATGTCCACAAGATCCGCTCTGATGCACTTGCACTTATATCTGGTGCCAAAAAGCCTCTTCATATTGCGCTTTATGAATTTTCCTATGAAAAGGCAGATAAACTCCGTTGTGACTTAAAGGATCATCTCTTCAATTCTGGCGTCCGAATGCATGGATCTGAGCCTGATACCCGTGGATTGCATTATAAAAGCCCTCCTGTTATCAGAGATATTCTAGCCCAATTATGGACTCTTGTGGTCAAGCCTATTCTCAATGCTCTTGGATATTCTGTAAGCACTTTACATAGTTTTTATCCAATTTAAAGCTAATTTTTGTACTTACTCAAAGGCATCTCCATCCAATACATCACGTATTTGGTGGTGCGTATCTGGGCCTCTGGCATTTCTCCCAATCCATGCAGCTGGAATATATGAGCCAACCCAATCTACTCCAGGAATCTACTCTACACTCTCTGATTTTGCAGTTTCATCTTATACTACCACCATTAGGGCACTTGTTGAAAAGGTACAAAGTCCTCAGCAAATCAACCAAAAGAAAATAGGACTTTTAATGATCAGCCAACCAGACACACCAATGTTGCATTGTATCCCAGGAACAACAGTGGAAGTTCGAGCAATAGAACAGGTGCTGGCCAATCACAATGTCCAACATCTCTGTCTAGAAAGTGACAATGCTACAGTTAATCAAGTGAAAGCAAAAATGAATATTCATAGCTGCATTCATTTTGCCTGTCATGCCACCCAGGATACCACCAAACCCCTCCAAAGTGGGTTCTATCTTTATGATGGACGACTTGACCTTTCAGAAATCATCAAAGAACAATTAATAGAAGCAGATCTTGCCTTTTTATCTGCATGCCAAACCTCTACTGGTGATGAAAAGCTTTCTGAAGAAGCTGTACATTTGGCTGGAGGAATGTTAGTAGCTGGATACAGGGGTGTGGTAGCAACTATGTGGTCTATTGAGGATCAGTATGGGCCACAAATTGCTGAAGATTTTTATAAACATCTCATAAGTCATCATAGAGCAGATGACAGAAAAAGCTTAAAAGGGTTGAGTAGTGATGGTGCTGCACATGCACTTCATTATGCCATACAGCAAGTCCAAAAGACACTTGACAATTCTGAATTATCATTACTGACTTGGGTTCCATATGTACATTTTGGTCTTTAGTTTCACTTGCTATATCAATTTGAAGTTGTTTTCCAAGGATAATTCTGGGCATATTCTAAGAGGTTATTAACCCCCAGTTTTTTTTCTTAAGCCTTAGCACTTAGAAACAAACTTTTATTAAAAGTCAATTCTAATGGGTTGTTGAGACTTCAGAGGCCAAAATCTGGGCATCCAGAATCCTTGATAAAAATTTCCCAGCTCTTCTCTGACATTTCCTTTGGTACCTGTGTATTCAAAAGAGTTCATCCATCCTAAGTAGAACAGCAATTTGGTTGACCTGGTTTTTCTCAGTCTTCCAGCTGCTTAGTTATATATTCTCAAGCCCTAATTTAAGACTTATAAACATCTCTGAGTGATATTATCATATAAACCCTTAACCCCAGTGAGAAATGCCTCAAGTGAAATTGTGTAAAATTGTGTAAAATCAAGCTGTTCCTATGCAACTGAATGAAAGGCAAATTTTTTGAGCATGTCCAAGTAGTAATTGTCACAGGTAACCCTGGGGTTTTCCAGGGCTACCCATACCCTTACCTAAGCAAACCCATACCTGCCCCCAAGGGTAAGGGTTTCAATGGGTCAAGGTAAGGATTTGATGGGTTTGATCACATACAATAGTCACTTGGTCCCATATACCATGGAAAAGTGGAAAGTGACAATGGCCCATATTATATGGGGCTAGCGGACTGAGCTGAGGTGTCTTTCCTGCTTCATATAACATGAATGAGCCCAGAACCCCATAATTCTTCATAAGTTATGGGTAAGCTGAGGCCCATCTCCCAATTAAATATATGTTAGTTTGCCATATGATATGGATGAGCTGAGACCCTAGAGAAAGGGAAATGGCTGGTAATTAATTTTTAGGTCCACGTAAAATGTTGTAGCGGCCGGTACAGGGCCGGAAACATGAAATTACACATTTCTCGGCCGCTTTTTTTGGCTTCCGGGTGTAAAAAATGGTCCGCACTAAATTGTAAATGGCTGCAGCCAGTGAAAAACAACACAGTGGGGTTGACAATTTGTTTTCATGGCTGGTAGGCCTAAATGCAACCATTGATGTGATTTCAGCCACCTGCGGAATATTCTGGGGGTATTTTTGGGGGTCCGGCCATGGCTAGCAGTTAGGTAAAGGTCTGTACTAAATTATAAATGGCTGCGGCCGGTGAAAAAGCATGTGTGTGGGTCTGCGGAAATATTTTTTGGACCCACAAGGCGGAATCTAGCAATGTGAGCATTTGAACCACCCGCAGAATATTCTTGGGGTATTTTTGGTGGTCCGGCTGCGGCTAGCAGTTAGGTAACGGTCTGTACTAAATTATGAATGACTGCGGCCGGTAAAAAACCATGTATTTGGGTCTGTGCAAATGTTTTTAGGACCCACGAGCTGGAATTGAGCAATGTGAGCAATTTGAACCACCTGCGGAATATTCTGGGGCTATTTTTGGGGGTCCGGCCGCGGCTAGCAGTTAGGGAACGGTCTGTACTAAATGATGAATAGCTGCGGCCGGTGAAAAACCATGTATTTGGGTCTGCGGAAATATCTTTCGGACCCATGAGCCGGAATCTAGCAATGTGAGCATTTTGAACCACCCACGGAATATTCCTGGAGAATTTCTGGTGGTCCGGCCGCGGCTAGCAGTTAGGTAACGGTCTGTACTAAATTATGAATAGCTGCGGCTGGTGAAAACCCTGCATTTGGGCCTGCGGAAATATTTTTCGAACCCATGAGCCAGAATCTAGCAATGTCAGGATTTTGAACCACCTGCGGAATATTCCTGGGGTATTTTAGGTGGTCCGGCCACGGCTAGCAGTTAGGGAATGGTCTATACTAATTTATGAACAGCTGCGGCCGGTGACAAACCATGTATTTGGGTCCGTGGAAATATCCTTTAGCCCCATGACTCGACGAGCTGGAATCTAGCAATGTGAGGAATTTGAACCACCCGCGGGATATTCCTGGGGCATTTTTGGTGGTCCGGCCGCGGCTAGCAGTTAGGTAACAGTCTGTACTAAATTATGAATGGCTGCGGCTGCTGAAAAACCATGTGTTTGGGTCTGTGGAAATATTTTTTCGGACCCACAAGCCAGAACATCAGGAAAAGGCCACCTAGCTCTGGCTGTCTTTAGATGCTTTAGCTGTCCTAGAGCATCCTGAGTCATCCCAAGACCTCCTAGGATGTCTCAGGATGTTCTAGGACAGCTAAAGCATCTAAAGACAGCCAGAGCTAGGTGGCCCTTTCCTGATGAATCTAGCAATGTGAGCAATTTGAACCACCTGCAGAATATTCCGGGGGTATTTTTGGGGGTCCGGCCACAGCTAGTGGTTAGCTAAAGGTCTGTACTAAATTATGAATGACTGTGGCCAGGGGGAAACCTGGTATTTGGATCTGTGACAATATTCTTTGGACCCATGAGCCAGAATCTAGCAATGTGAGCAATTTGAACCACCCGCGGAATATTCCTGGGGTATTTTTGGGAGTCCGGCTGTAGCTAGCAGTTAGGGAATGGTCTGTACTAAATAATGAATAGCTGCGGCTGGTGAAAAACTATGCATTTGGGCCTGCAGAAATATTCTTTGGACCCACAAGCTGGAATCTAGCAATGTGAGGATTTTGAACCACCTGTGGAATATTCCTGGGGTAATTTTTTGGGGGTCTGGCTGTGGCTAGCAGTTGGGTCATGGTCTGTACCACACTGAATAGCTGAGCCTGGGGGAA
>Ga0307513_10003055_pt1 | contig 22818 bp, 23 predicted proteins | sample 15_EM_MG_FD_202174 | JGI IMG/M metagenome (GOLD analysis project Ga0307513, IMG submission 202174) | Populus trichocarpa ectomycorrhiza microbial communities from riparian zone in the Pacific Northwest, United States - 15_EM | ecosystem: Host-associated > Plants > Roots > Unclassified | place... | reverse complement strand
GATGTGTTCGAACAGCGACGACAGCTCCCACATCACCCAGTGCGACATGCCGTTCAGGCGCAGCGCCATCGCGGTCGCCGCGGCGACCGCGCCGACGCCGACGGAGCCCAAGGTCCACAGCCACAGTGTCGCCCCAGTGGTGGTGGCGATCAGCAGAACGCTGAGCACCTGGTTGACGACCTCGAAGGCGCTCACCAGCCGCATCTGGCCGTAGGCGGTGACCATGAACTCCTTCATCGCGCCGCGCGCGAAATGGGCTTCGCGGTGGGCGTGCGAGAAGAGCTTGACGGTCGCGATATTGGTGTAGGCGTCGGTCACGCGGCCGGTCATCAGCGAGCGCGCGTCGGCCTGCGCCTGCGCCACCTGGCCCAGCCGCGGAACGAAGTACGTCAGCGCCGCGACGTACAGCAGCAGCCAGCCGAGGAAGGGCAGCACCAGCCAGCGGTCCATGCCGCCGACGACCGCCACCAGCGTGACGAAGTAGATCACCACGTAGACCAGGATGTCGGCAAAGATCAGCCAGGTGTCGCGCACCGCCAGCGCCGTCTGCATCACCTTGGTGGCGATGCGGCCGGCGAACTCGTCCTGGTAGAAGCTGAAGCTCTGCTCCAACATCAGGCGGTGGAAGTTCCAGCGCAGCCGCATCGGGAAGTTGCCGAACACCGCCTGGTACTTGATCAGCGCCTGCGCCCCCGCCAGCACCACGCTGGCCAAGAGCACCGCGCCCAGCAGCAGGAAGGTGCGGCCGTGGCGCTGCCACAGCTCGGCCGGCGCAACCGTGGCGAGCACGTCGACCACGTGGGCGAGCATCGCGAACAGCAGCGCTTCGAAAGCGCCGATGCCGGCGGTCAGCACGGTCAGCAGCAGCAGCCAGCGGCGCAGGCCGCGCGAGCACTCCCAGAGGAAAGCGAAGAAGCGTTTCGGTGGCGGCGGCGGCAGTGCATCCGGGTAGGTCTGCACCAGGCTTTCGAACTGGCGGAACAAGGGCGTTCTCCGAGCGGCCGCGGGCACCAGGGCCGGCCGCGGGGAGCGCATTATCGGGGCTGGGTCGGCGGCGCGTGGGGCGGCGACAATTCAAACCATCGACTCCGAAGGACGACCGTGGACCCATCCGAACAGCATCTCTCCCCGCGCTGGCAGAACGACGGCGTTCGTGTCGTAGCCGCCGACCAGCTCGATGCCAATACGGCACAGACGCCGGGCATGGACCGCAAGGCGGCGATCAACTTCGCCCGCGTCGGCGCGCAAAAGCTGTGGGCCGGCACCGTGCACATCCACCCCGACGCGAAGACCGGCGCCCACCACCACGGGCCGCTGGAAAGCGTGATCTACGTCGTCAAGGGCCGCGCGCGCATGCGCTGGGGCGAGCGGCTCGAATTCACCGCCGAAGCCGGCCCGGGCGACTTCATCTACGTGCCGCCGTTCGTGCCGCACCAGGAGATCAACGCCAGCCCGACCGAGACCCTCGAATGCGTGCTGGTCCGCAGCGACGGCGAGGCGGTGGCGGTGAACCTGGACATCGAGCCGGTGGAAGCGCCGCAAACGGTGCGCTGGGTCGACCCGATCCACCGCGCGTGAAGGATTCCCGCAAGCGGCCCTCAACTTATCCGAAGCCGCCTTGTGCGGGCCACTGCGCTGCCGAAGAGATAGTCAGACTTTTCGGGAGTGGGACCATGTTCAAGTCATCCTGGGCGGCCGCCGGTGCGCTGGCGCTGGCGCTGGCTTTGCCGACGACGCAGGCCGTCGCTGCGCCCGAAGAAGCGACGCTGCGTGCAGCCTTCGAGCAGGCTGTCTGGCCGGCCGACATCGTGCGCGCCGCCGACCAGTACCTGCTCGCCTTTCCCGACGCCGAATCGGCGGCTGCGGTCCGGGCCCAGCGCCAGCGAGCCGCCGAGGCCTGGCGTCTGGTCAGCCGCAACGAAGTGCGCTTGTACCGAAGCACGTTCACCGGCAACCCCGGCACCGCACTGCCCGAACTGCGCCAGGCGGCGCTCGGCGACCGCGAAGCTGTCGTCCGCCTGGCCCACGAAAGCCGCCGCGCCGACGAGGCCACCGGCAGCCAGCGTTTTGTCGGCTGGCTGCAGTACGCATCGCTGCTCGGCGACGAACACGCCAGCTACGAGCTGGCGCTGCACTTTCGCCGCACCGACCAGCCGCTGCTCGCCGCGCACTACGAAGCGCTGGCGCTCGCACTCGGCTACGCGCCGGCGGCCGCGCTCGACCACACGCGCAAATAGGCGAAGCGCCCCATTTCCAGCGCCGGCCGCCGCCGGGCCGCTGGCTATGATCAGCCGAGGAGACAAGTCCCGGCATGTTCGACTACATCATCGTTGGCGGTGGATCCGCTGGCTGCGTGCTGGCCGCCCGGCTCAGCGAAGACCCGGCGGCCACCGTCTGCCTGCTCGAAGCCGGCCCGCCCGACACCAGCGCGCTGATCCACTGCCCCGCCGGTCTTGCGCTGATCGCCAGGACCGGCCGGCTCAACTGGTCCTTCGAGAGCCTGCCGCAGCCCGGCCTGAACGGCCGCCGCAGCTACCAGCCGCGGGGCAAGGTGCTCGGCGGTTCGAGCTCGATCAACGCGATGATCTACGTTCGCGGCCAGCGCGAGGACTACGACGACTGGGCGGCGGACGGCAACCCCGGCTGGGGCTGGAGCGACGTGCTGCCGTACTTCAAGAAGGCCGAGCACAACGAACGCGGCGCCGACCCCTGGCATGCCACCGGCGGCCCACTGAACGTGATGGACCTGGCGCAGCCGAACCGCTTCGGCCCGGCTTTCGTCGAAGCCGCGGCGCAGGCCGGCTTCCCGGCCAACCCGGACTTCAACGGCGAGCGCCAGGAAGGCGTCGGGATGTACCAGGTGACGCAGAAGAACGGCGAACGCTTCAGCGCGGCCAAAGCCTATCTGGCGCCGAGCCTTGGCCGCAAGAACCTGCAGGTGCTGACCGGCGTGCAGGCGATGCGCATCGTGCTCGACGGTCGCCGTGCGGTCGGCGTCGAGCTGCGCGAAGGCGGCGCGACGCGAACACTGCAGGCCCGGCGCGAGGTGCTGCTGAGCGCCGGCGCGCTGCAATCGCCGCAGTTGCTGATGCTGTCGGGCATCGGGCCGGGTGCGCAGTTGCAGCGGCACGGCATCGCCGTCGCCCATGATCTGCCCGCCGTCGGCAGCCATCTGCACGACCACCTGGACGCCGCCCAGGTCATCGACGCACCGCACCTGAAAGATCTGCTCGGGCTGTCGCTGACCGGTGCCTGGCGCGCCTTGCGGGGCGTTGTCGAATGGCAGCGCCGGCGCAGCGGCATGCTGACGACCAACATCGCCGAAGCCGGCGGCTTCGTCCGCAGCCGGCCCGACGAGCCGCGACCGGACCTGCAGCTTCATTTCGTGATCGGCAAGCTGGTCGACCACGGCCGCAAGACGGTCTTCGGCCACGGCTATTCTTGCCATGTCTGCCTGCTGCGGCCGAAGAGCCGCGGCAGTGTCACACTGGCGAGCAGCGACCCCGGCGCGCCGCCGCTCATCGACCCGGCGTTCCTGGCCGAACCCGACGACATGGAGAAAATGATTCGTGGCTTCAAACTGATGCGGCAGATCCTGCAACAACCGGCGCTGGCCGGCTACCGCGGGCGCGAGCTGGCGGCGTCGGCCGCAGCCACCAGCGACGAACAGATCGAGGCCTTCATCCGCGGCCACGCCGACACGATCTACCACCCGGTCGGAACCTGCAGAATGGGGCCAGGGGAGCCGGGCGACGACGCCGTGGTCGATTCGCAGTTGCGCGTGCACGGCGTCGAACGCTTACGGGTGGTCGACGCGTCGATCATGCCGCGCATCGTGTCGGGCAACACGAACGCGCCGACGATCATGATCGCGGAGAAGGCGGCCGAGATGATCCGCGCGTGCGCATGAAACTTTCGGTGCTCGACCAGTCGGTAGCCTGCAGCGGCCGCGGCGAAGACCACGCGCTGCGCGACACGCTCGAACTCGCGGTGGACTGCGAAGCGCTCGGCTACCACCGCTTCTGGCTGAGCGAACACCACAGCCTGCCGACGATCGTCGGCAGCGCGCCCGAGGTGCTGATGGCGGCGATTGCCGCGCGCACGACGCGCTTGCGCATCGGCAGCGCCGGTGTGATGCTGCCGCACTACTCGTCGCTGAAAGTGGCCGAGCAGTTTCGGGTGCTGGATGCGCTGGCCCCGGGGCGGATCGATCTCGGCGTCGGCCGCGCGCCGGGCGGTGACATGCGAACGGCATTGGCGCTGAACCCGAACGCGGCGAATGCGGCGGAAGAGTTTCCGCAGCAGGTGATGGACCTGCAGGCATGGACGCGCGGCCAGCGCCACCGCGGCATCGTCGCTCACCCGCGGCCGTCGCCCGGGGTGCTGCCGCCGGAAATCTGGATCCTCGGCAGTTCGAACTACGGCGCCCAACTGGCGGCGCATCTGGGCTTGCCGTATGCCTACGCGTACTTCTTCGTCGACGGCCAGGGCGTCGAGCAGGCGCTGGACCTCTATCGCTCGTTATACAAGCCGAGCGAGCGCCATCCGCAGCCGCAGGCGACGATCTGCGTCTGGGCGCTGGCCGCCGACAGCGAAGAAGAAGCGCAGCGACACGCACTGAGCCGCGACCGCTGGCGGCTGGACCGCCAGCGTGGGCTGCTCGGCCCGCTGCAAAGCCCGGCCGAAGTCGAAGCCCAGGGCTTTCTGCCGGAGGAGATGCCGGCCGTACACGCGACCCGCGAGCGCGCCTTTGTCGGCACGCCGGCGCAGGTGGGTGCGAAGCTGCGCGCGCTGGCCGGAGCGCTGGCGCTCGATGAACTGGTGATCAACACCTGGGCGCACGACCCGGCGGTGCGGCGACGCTCGTATGCGGCGCTGGCGAAGGAATTCGCGCTGGCCTGAAAAGCGAAACCCCTCCGGGCCTGACGGCTGGGAGGGGCGGGCGGCCTAGGCCGCCGGTAGAGCTCCAGAGGAATGAGGTCCGGGGCTCCTGATGCGCAGTGACTGCGCCATCGGGTGGTACCTGCAAGCAGGCATCTGAAGATTAGGCTAGCCGGTCGAGTTGCGCAAGTGCGAATTCGAATCGAACGGATTGGCGCCCCGGGGTTATTTTCCCGATCCGACCCGCCGGCGGCTGATCGCGCCGAGTCCGGCCAGCGCGATGCCGACCAGGGCTATCGATGTCGGCTCCGGGACATTTCCACCGCCACCAACAAGCGGCGTTGCCGACCCGAAGGTGACGTTGTCGAACAGGGTTACGAACGGATCGCCGACAAAGACTGCCGACCGCGCGATGCCCGTAAAGGCGCCGCCAGCCGCCGTCCAATTGCAGAACTTGCCGCCAACACAGTTGAAACTTGGATCCGCAGAGAAAAAGATCTTCGTGATCGGAGTGCCGGTGCCATCCAAGCTTTCATAGAGGTCGACTTCTCCGGCCGCGCCCGCCGAGAAAAAGAATGAAAGGCCGGTCGTGAAGCCGGCTGCGTAGCTCACCATGACCGAGGGATCAAAAAGCGCCATGACCGTCTTTCCCGACGGTTGATTCGCGATGTCGGCGCTACCACCCTGATGAATGTCGATGGCTGCGATCGCATTCGGGCTGAAGACGACGCCAAGGTTGCCGCCCGCGCCGCCGTTGTAGAAATTCGAGACGGGAACCAAATCGCCGATGCCCTCGAAATCAAGCATGACCACCGCAGCCGACGCGGAGACGCTGGCAACCAGGCTGGCAGCAAACGCTAGCGAATTCAATGACTTCATGAAAATCTCCCGCGACGATGTGAATAGACCCCTGAGGCGGCGAATGCTGAGGCCTGCAGGCCCTCACGACCTCGTTCTTGCCAGACCTGTAAGCATTGACTGTGCCAGCAGTCGCTAGGGATGCCCCCTAGTAATGAAAACAAAGGCTTAGCGGAGTTTTTACAAGTCGAGCGAAGCGGCCGCAAGACAACGCCTTTCGGCCAATGTAAAGATAGTCGACAGTTGCCGCGCCGCTGAAAGGCTCAGGCCAGCAGGCGCTCGACCAGGGCTTGCAAGTGCACGCCGAGAGGGCTCATTGCACTGATCGGCCGCCCCCATTCACGCTGCGTCTCCCCTGGCCACTTGTTGGTCGCATCCAGTCCCATCTTGCCGCCCAGCCCACTGACCGGCGATGCAAAGTCGAGGTAGTCGATCGGCGTTTCGCCGACCAGCGTGGTGTCGCGCAACGGGTCCATCCGCGTGGTGATGGCCCAGATCACTTCGCGCCAGTCGCGGATGTCGACATCCTCGTCGGTGACGACGATGAACTTGGTGTACATGAACTGGCGCAGGAAGCTCCACAAGCCGAACATCACACGTTTGGCATGCCCCGGGTAGGCCTTCCGGATCGAGATCACGGCCAGGCGGTAGCTGCAGCCTTCGGGCGGCAGGTAGAAGTCGGTGATCTCGGGAAACTGCTTCTGCAGGATCGGGACGAAAACCTCGTTCAAGGCCTCGCCGAGCACGGCCGGTTCGTCGGGCGGCTTGCCGGTGTAGGTCGAGTGGTAGATCGGCGAGTGGCGGTGCGTCAGCCGGTCTATGCGCAGCACCGGGAACCAGTCCTGCTCGTTGTAGTAGCCGGTGTGGTCGCCGAACGGGCCTTCCAGCGCGTGCAGGTAGCCGCCCTTCTCCTTCAGCTTGACGCCACGCTCGCTCTCGCCCTCGAAGCCGGCTTCGGCCGGCGGGATATGGCCTTCGAGCACGATTTCGGCGCTCGCCGGCACCTGCAGTCGGATCCCTTCTCCGACGCCCGATTCGACGACTTCGGTGCGGCTGCCGCGCAGCAGACCGGCGAACTGGTATTCGGACAAGGTGTCGGGAACCGGTGTCACCGCACCGAGGATGGTCGCCGGGTCGGCGCCGAGCGCCACTGCCACCGGAAAGGGCTGGCCGGGGTTGGCGAGCGCAAACTCCCGGAAATCGAGAGCGCCGCCGCGGTGGGCGAGCCAGCGCATGATGACCTGCCGGGGCCCGATCACCTGCTGTCGGTAGACGCCCAGGTTCTGCCGCAGCCGCGGTTGGCTGACGGACTGCGGCCCGCGGGTGATAACCAGGCCCCAGGTGATCAGCGGCCCGGCGTCGCCGGGCCAGCAGGTCTGCACCGGCAACATCGCGAGGTCGACAGCATCGCCTTCGTGGACGACCTCCTGGCACGGCGCCTGGCGGCGCAGCGCCGGCTTCATGTCCCAGACGGCCTTGGCGAGCTGGAACAGGCGGCTGGCATCTTTCAATCCCTTCGGCGGGTCGGGCTCCTTCAGCCCGGCGAGCAGCCGGCCGATGTCGCGCAGCTCGTCGGTCGACTCGGCGCCCATCCCCAACGCCACGCGCCTGGTGGATCCGAAGAGGTTGATCAGACAGGGTATTTTGTAACCGGTGGGGGCCGTGAAAAGCACCGCCGGCCCGGCGGCGCGGAGCAGCTTGTCGCCGATTGCTGTCATCTCCAGCATCGGAGAAACGGCATCTGCCACCTTTTTGAGCTCATCGAGCCGCTCGAGTTGATCGACGAAGTCGCGCAGGTCGCGGTACTTCATAACTTCCAGGACTCAAGTCGTAATCCCATATTCTTGACCGGGTATGAAGAGCTTCCTAGAATCGCCCTCAGCCTGAGCTTTCAGGGTTTACCCGTGCCTTACAGGTTGGGATCGAGAAGGCCGGACGCCTGAAGTCCCGCCACAAACGGCTGCCCGCGAAGGGTGCCGTTTGGTAGGCGGTCGATTATCGCCGTCACCCGCGCTGCTGTTTGGATGCGCACCGGGTGCCGTGCTTGAACGAGGGATGCGATGAAGGCCATAGCCATGCTGCGCCATGCGCAGTACGCCACCGGGCGATCGCTTGCGATTTTCATTCGTGACGTCGGTCATGGCCTGCTGGATATCGGGCACAACACCTTGGCCGTGCTCGGGCTGGCCGTGGTCGCCGCGTCGATCTTCGCCGCCGACCGCGACGACCTGCGGCGGCAAGCCGAAACGATGGCTTTCGAGTGGCTGCAAAGCCGCCACGAAGAGCGCAGCACGGTCGATACCCCGCAGCCGGCGACGCTGGTCGAGCCGGCGGCCGGCGCCAACCGCACGGCAAGCGACGAGCCGAAGGCGCTGACCCGCCAGCAGGCCGCCGTCGCGAACTGGATCGCCCGCCGCTACAAGGTGGCTCCGCAGCCGATCGGCGCGCTGGTGCAAGAGGCGTGGGCCATCGGCCAGCACGCCGGGCTGGACCCGACCTTGATCCTGGCCATCATGGCCGTCGAATCGAGCTTCAACCCGTTCGCCCAAAGCCCCGTCGGGGCGCAGGGGCTGATGCAGGTCATGACGAGCGTGCACGACGCCAAGTACCAGCCCTTCGGCGGCAAGCATGCAGCGCTCGACCCGATCAGCAACCTGCGTGTCGGCGTGCAGGTGCTGAAGGAATGCGTCGCCCGCGCCGGCAGCCTGCAGGAAGGCCTGAAGCACTACGTCGGCGCCGCGCTGACCGAAGGCGATGGCGGCTACGTCGGCCGGGTTCTGTCCGAACAGGGTTATCTGCGCCGCGTCGCCGAAGGCAAGGGCGTGCCGGTCAACGCATCGAACACGCCACCTGCCGTTCGCGAGCCCTCGCCGGCCCCGGCTGCGCCTGCCGAGCAGCGTACGGGTGACCAGGTCGCGCTACTGCGCTGAGCAAAGCCTGGCGCTACACTGCCATCCTGCGCAACTGGCGATAGGGGCCGCCCCGGCCCCGAGGTGGATGACCACCGGGAAGCGCAGGCCGGCTCGCCGCCGGCACCCGCCGTTCGCCTGGGCAGCCCTCGACCACGCCGATCGTCGCGATGACGACGATCGACCGTGGCTCTCGAAGGCCCTTCAACCCTGAAGAGGACTGCCATGTTCGACCGTTCCCAATCCACCATCGCCAACGTCGACCCCGAAGTCTGGGCCGCGATCCAGGCCGAAAACGCCCGCCAGGAAGAGCACATCGAGCTCATCGCGTCGGAGAACTACACCAGCCCCGCGGTGATGGCGGCGCAGGGCTCGCAGTTGACCAACAAGTACGCCGAAGGCTACCCGGGCAAGCGCTACTACGGCGGCTGCGAGAACGTCGATGTCGTCGAGCTGCTCGCGATCGAACGCCTGAAGACGCTGTTCGGCGCGAACTTCGCCAACGTCCAGGCCAATTCAGGCTCGCAGGCCAACCAGGCGGTCTTCTTCGGCCTGCTGCAGCCGGGCGACACGATCATGGGCATGAGCCTGGCCGAAGGCGGCCACCTGACCCACGGCATGCCGCTGAACATGAGCGGCAAGTGGTTCAAGGTGGTCAGCTACGGGCTCGATGCCGACGAGGCAATCGACTACGACGCGATGGAGCGTCTGGCCCACGAAACGAAGCCGAAGCTGATCATCGCCGGCGCCTCGGCCTACAGCCTGCGGATCGACTTCGAGCGCTTCGCCCGGGTCGCGAAGGCGGTCGGCGCCTACTTCATGGTCGACATCGCGCACTACGCCGGGCTGGTCGTCGCCGGCCAGTACCCGAACCCGCTGCCGCATGCCGATGTGGTGACGTCGACCACCCACAAGAGCCTGCGTGGCCCGCGCGGCGGCATCATCGTGATGAACGACGAAGCGATCGCGAAGAAGATCAACAGCGCGATCTTCCCCGGCATCCAGGGCGGGCCGCTGATGCACGTGATCGCCGGCAAGGCGGTGGCCTTCAAGGAAGCGCTGGCGCCCGAGTTCAAGGCCTACCAGCAGCAGGTGCTGATCAACGCGCGCGTGCTGGCCGAGACGCTGATCGAGCGCGGCCTGCGCATCGTCAGCGGCCGCACCGAGAGCCATGTGATGCTGGTCGACCTGCGGCCGAAGGGGCTGACCGGCAAGGAAGCCGAGAACCTGCTCGGCGAGGCCCACATGACCTGCAACAAGAACGGCATCCCGAACGACCCGCAGAAGCCGATGGTCACCAGCGGCATCCGCCTGGGCAGCCCCGCGATGACGACGCGCGGCTTCAAGGACCAGCAGGCACGGCAGACCGCGCATCTGATCGCCGACGTGCTGGACAACCCGCACGACGCCGACAACATCGCCGCGGTGCGCGTCAAGGTGGCGGCGCTGACGCGCGACTTCCCGGTCTACCGCTAACCCACCGCGCGCATGCGCTGCCCCTACTGCAGCCACGACGAAACCCAGGTCGTCGAGACGCGCGAGTCCGACGAAGGCGGCGTGATCCGCCGCCGCCGCCGCTGCCTGCACTGCGAGAAGCGCTTCACGACCTACGAAAGGGTCGAGATCGCGCTGCCGGCGGTGGTGAAGAAAGACGGCGCGCGGGTCGAGTTCGATCCGGCCAAGCTGCGCGCGTCGATGCTGCTGGCTTTGCGCAAACGGCCGGTCAGCGTCGAGCAGATCGACGCGGCGATCGAACGCATCCAGGACAAGCTGCTCGCCAGCGGCTTGCGCGAGGTGCCGAGCACGCGGGTCGGCGAACTGGTGATGCGGGAGCTGAAGCGGATGGACAAGGTGGCCTATGTGCGCTTCGCGTCGGTGTACCGCAGCTTTGAGGATGTGGATGAATTCCGGCAGTTGATCCGGGACATTTGAGAGGCGGGTCCGAGCCCGCGCAGGGGTGTCCCCCAATCGGGGGAACCCGTCGGAGTCGCCCGCCAAACCCGCCGGCGGGGGGCGCGGATTCGGCAACGATTTCCTACAGTGACCCCACGCCGTCACTGAAAGGAATCGCCCGATGAACACCACCTCCGCCCGCCGCCAACGCGGCATCACGCTCGTCGAAGGCAGCATCGTGACCGCGATCGTCGCGATCCTGGTCAGCGTCGCCACCCCGAACCTCGGCAAGATGGTCGAGCGGCGGCACATCGAAGGCGCCGCCGCGCAACTCGAAACCGACATCCAGTTCGCGCGCAGCCTGGCGGTAGCGCGCAACCAGCCGGTGCGCGTGAGCTTCGAGTCGGCGTCATCGGCGTCCTGCTATGTGATCCATACCGGCGGCGCGAACGACTGCGAGTGCGGCGCCGACGGCAACGCCGTCTGCCGGGGCACGGCCGAAGCGCTGCGCACGGTTCGGTTCCCCGCCGGCGGACCGGTGGGTGTGCGCTCGAACTCGCGTTCGATCCTGGCCGACAACACGCGCGGCACGATCACGCCGACCGCGACCATGCAAGTCCAGGGCAACAGCGGCACGACGATGAACGTGATCGTCAACATCATGGGCCGCGTGCGCAATTGCGCTGCCACCAGCGGGCTGCCCGGATACACCCGGTGCTAGGAGCCCTCATCCACGGGGGTCCGATGACGAACGGTCGACGAGCGGGGACGAGCGGCTGGGCGCCCCCAGTGACAGCGGCGTGCGGCTCGGGATAATCGCCACACGATGAATCGATACCGACCCCGTCACAGCCTGCAGACCCCCTCGCGCGGCTTCACGCTGATCGAATTGATGATCGCGGTGGTCGTCGTTGGCATATTGGCAGCGGTCGCGATACCGGCCTACGACGGCATGATCCGCAAGAGCCGGCGCGCGGACGCGGTCGCCTCGTTGACCGGGATGCAGCAGTCGCAAGAACGCTGGCGGGCCAACAATGCCTCTTACACGGACACGCTGACGAACCTCCAGTTCCCGCCGACGAACTACTACACGCTGTCGATCGAAAGCGCCACCGCTACCGGCTACGTCGTCAGGGCAGTGGCGGTCAGCGGCAAATCGCAGGCCGCGGACACGGGCTGCACGACGCTGAGCCTGACCTTGCAAGGCGGCAATGTCTCCTACGACCCCAGCAGTTGCTGGAGTCGATGATGATGCGAACGTCACCGTCATCGGGAGCGCGCGGGTTCACGCTGCTTGAGCTGCTGGTCACCGTCGCCGTCGCCGCCGTGCTGATGAGCCTGGCCGTGCCGTCGATGCGCGAATTGATCGCGCTGCAGCGGCTGAAGAGCATCAATGCCGAGTTGGTGACTGACTTGCAGTACGCGCGCAGTGAAGCGGTGTCGCGCAACAGCACACTGCTCTGGGTCAAGTTCATGACGTCGGCGAACCCGCCGATGAGTTGCTACGTGGTGTACAGCGCGACGGCCTTCGGCAATTGCGATTGCACGCTCGCACCCGGTAGCGTTTGCACGGGGGGACGGGAAGAGATCCGCACCACCCGGATTCCGGCGAGTACCGACGTACAGGTTCTCCCGGTTTCCAGCCCGCCTCCGGCAGAAGTGCGCTTCGGCAACGATGGCATGCGGCTGGGATCGGCGGATTTCGCCATTTCGACGACGCGAATCAGCGGTAGCCCTGGCAAGCTGAAGGTCACCGTGAGTGCGACGGGCCGGCCAACGGTATGCTCACCCGACCAGTCGATCTCCGGAGTCCCTGGTCCATGCTAGCCCGCCGAAATCAGCGCGGGCTTTCGCTGATCGAGCTGATGGTCGGCATCGCGGTCGGCCTGCTGGTCGTCGCCGGCGCCGCCACGGTGACGGTAACGCAACTCGGCGACTCCCGGCGGCTGGTGGTCGAGGCCCAGATTCAGCAGGACTTGCGCGCCACCGCCGACATCATGACGCGAGAACTCCGGCGCGCGGGAAGCTGGGATGGCGCTACTACGACGGTCTGGTCGCCAACCGCTGCCGTCGCGGTGAGCCCGATCGATGGCGCCGAATTGGTCCTGGTATCCGCCAGCCAGATCACCGTCAAGTCGTACACCGGCGGCGCGACGACGACACTGGAATTTCGGCGCTCGGGCACACCAGGCGTCATTCAAGTGAACCAGTCCGGGGGCGGCTGGCAGAAGTTGTCAGACGATGCGACCGTCGACATCACCGGCCTGCAGTTCCAGGTCAACACGCTGGCAGCGACCCCGCTGGCCTGCCCGGCGAATTGCCCGGGGCCTGGCAGCGCTACGGCTTGCTGGCCGACGGTCGAAGTGCGCGAAGTCCAGGTCCAGATCACCGGCCAGGCGATCAGCGATTCAAGCGTCGTGCGCTCGATCAACACCAGCGTACGCCTGCCCAACGACCGGGTCGTCAACAACTATCTACCGGGCACCGGCGTACTGTGCCCACCTCCATGAAGCACCGCTATCCACCCACTTTTCCCCAGCGGCAGCGTCAGCGCGGCGCCGGGACGCTCATCGTCGTGATGGTGCTGTTTTTCGTGATGTCACTGGTCGCAGCCTATGCGAGCCGGAACATGATCTTCGAGCAGAAGACCTCGGCCAACCAGTACCGGTCGACGCAGGCCTTCGAGGTGGCGCAGGCCGGGGTCGAATGGGCGCTGGCGATGCTCAACGGCGGGCGTGTGAACGACTTTTGCGTTCCCAACGCCGGTGGCACGAGTTTTCGCGACCGGTATCTCACCATCAGCGCGGCAGGCGTGATCCAACCCGGCGGGGCGAAGCCCGACCACGTGATGTGTGTTCGCACCGATACCGGCTGGTCGTGCAGTTGTCCCGCGGCTGGCAGCCCGGTCCTGTCTGTGGCGGCCCCGGGCTTTCGGCTGCTGTTCCTCCCCGCTGCGACGGCGGACCGGCCCAATTTACTGAAGCTCAGGTCAATAGGCTGCACGAACCTGGCCGCCAACTGCCAGGGCGACGGAGCGACAGCCACGGGCAGCAACGCCATTGCCCAGGTCTTCGCGGTCGTCGGCCTGAAGGGCGCCATCTCCACGCCGCCCGCTGCGGCGTTGACGGCCGGCGGCACCGTGAATGTGAATGGCGCTGGGATGACGGTCGTCAACACAGACCCGCTGGCCAACGGCACCACCATCGATGCGCGAGGGCTCGTCACGGACGTCGGACTCGTACTGCGGACCACGCCCGGTGCGCCATCTGCCGGCTCGTTCATCAGCAACGACTCAGCGGTTCCCGCCACCGCCAACCTGCTGTTCGCGTCGGTGTTCGGCATGAAGCAGGCTACCTACAGGGAACAGCCGGCGACCATCGTGCTCACCTGCCCTGCCGACTGCGGCGCTACGGCGATACAGAATCTCGTGCTGAAAAATCCCGGCCGCACGCTCTGGTTGGAGGGTGACGTCGACTTCAACGCCGCGGTCGACATCGGCTCGCCGACGTCGCCGGTGGCCATCGTCGTGCACGGCGATCTGACGGCGTCGACGACGCCGGTCAACATCTACGGCCTCGTCTACAACTACAACGCGTTAGGCGGATGGGTCCCCGTGGGCAGCCCGCTGATCCAGGGTGCGGCCATCGCCGAGGGCAACCTCACCGGCACCGGCACGCCGACCATCGTGTACGACCGCGACATCCTGAACCGCCTTCGCCTGGCCAGCGGCTCCTTCGTCCGCGTCCCTGGCGGCTGGAGGGACTTCTGATGAGCGCCCGGGCTTCGCGCCAGCAAGGCGTCTCGCTGATCGAGGCGCTGGTCGCGCTTGCCGTGATGGCCTTCGGCATGCTGGGGATCGTCGGCGTGCAGTCCACGCTGCGCTTCAATTCCGACGTCGCCAAGCAGCGCTCCGAAGCCGTCCGCATCGCGCAGCGCTTCATCGAGGACTCGCGCTCGTTCATGCTGGTGGTGGAAACCGCCAATGTGGTCGATTACAGCGACATCGGCGTCATAGAGCCACCGGCGATCACCGACTACACCACGAACACCACCTACACCGTGACGAACGCGGTCGATGTCTCGGGCGACACCGGAGCGTCCGACTTTCCGCGCATGAAGACGCTGAGGGTGGCGGTGAGTTGGGCCGATCGCACGAGCGCCAACCAGACCGTCGTGCTGAACACCACCGTCACGCGCATCATGCCGGAGCTTTCCGGCACCCTCAGCCTGGCCGCCAACGTCGGCGCCAACGGCGTTCCGAACAAGCCGCCGCTCGGCCGCAACCGGGCCATTCCGGTGCAGGCGGTGGACCTGGGCAACAGCAGCAGTGGCTTCCGGCCGCCGCAGATCAGCACGGGAGGATCGGTCCTGGTGTTCAACAACACGACCGGGGTCGTGACGGTCTGCCTGCTGGTGGACCCGGCGCTTGCCGTGAGCCTGTCGAACATCGCTGCCAATAGCTGCGGCAACCCGGGCCAGTTGCTGAGCGGCTACGTGCAATTCGCGTACAGCGCGACGCCGACCGCGGCGACGCTGGAGGCCGCGGGATTCACGGGGGATACGGCATTGAACCTCGATGTCACGATCGGCCCGACAACCTCGCCGGTGATCGCGGCGCCGCCTTTCACTTGCTTCGACGATGCGCCACCCACAGTCGCGGGCGCCGCCTTCGTCCGCCTCGTCGCCTACTACTGCGTCGTCACCTCCGACAACAACGGGCGCTGGTCGGGCATCTCGGCGCTGGTGCCGCAGGGCCAGGACGGCGGCCCCGCGTGGTCGCTGACCGCCTACAAGGTCTGCCGCTACACCCCGGCGGCCGACGATACTGTCACGCTGGCGAACCCGCTGCACCCCCGCCAGTACCTTGATGTCACCACGTCGGACCTGATGACGAAGCAGAACTTCCTCGTCATTGCCGGAACCGCGAGCTGCCCCATCGACGGCACCCCCACCCCGTCCACCGGCGACTTCGTCAACAGCAACACGCTGCAGCACCAGCCGTGAACGTCAGCGCCGGCCCCGGCCTGCCGCTCGACCGCGAACGCCTGCAACAGGCGCTGACCTTCGCCGAGTCGGCCTTCGGCATCACCGAGCCGAACCCGCGCGTCGGCTGCGTGATCGGCCTCGCCGACGGCAGCGTGCTCGGCACTGGCGCCACCCAGCACGCCGGCGGCCCGCACGCCGAGGTGATGGCAATGCGCGCCGCGCTCGCCGCCGGCCACGACCTGCACGGCGCCACCGCTTGGGTCACGCTCGAGCCCTGCGCCCACCACGGCCGCACGCCGCCGTGCTGCGACGCGCTCATAGAGGCCGGCATCGCCCGCGTCGTGGTCGCGCTCGGCGACCCGTTCCCGCAGGTCAACGGCCAGGGAATCGCCCGCCTGCGCGCCGCCGGCATCGAGGTCGCGATGGCCGACCCCGACCTCGCCGACGCCGCCCGCGAGCAGAACATCGGCTTCTTCTCACGCGTGCAGCGCGGCCGCCCGTGGCTGCGGATGAAGATCGCCGCCTCGCTCGACGGCCGCACCGCGCTGGCCAACGGCGCCAGCCAATGGATCACCGGGCCGGCAGCGCGTGCCGACGGCCATGCCTGGCGCAAGCGGGCGAGCGCCGTGCTCAGCGGCATCGGCACCGTGCTCGAAGACGACCCGCGGCTGGACGTGCGCCTGGTGCCCACCGTGCTGCAGCCGCTGCGGGTGGTCGTCGATTCGCGCTGGCAGACGCCGCTCGGCGCGCGCCTGCTCGACCCGCCGGGCGCGGTGCTGATCGTCGGCGCGACCGAGGAACCCGCGCGGCGCGCGGCGCTGGCCGAGCGCGGCGCGGCACTGCTGGCCTTGCCCGGCGCCGACGCCAAGGTCGACCTCGCCGCGCTGATGAAGGCGCTGGCCGAGCGCGGCGTCAACGAACTGCACGTCGAGGCCGGCCACAAGCTCAACGCGTCGCTGCTGCGCGCCGGCCTCGTCGACGAGTTGCTCGTCTACCTGGCGCCCAAGCTGCTCGGCCTGGGCCGCGAGATGGCCGCCTTCGGCCCGCTGGAAAGCCTGGCCGACGGGTTGGAATTCGATTTCATCGACATCCAGCGCATCGGCGCCGACCTGCGCATCCGGACTCGCCCGCCGGGCCGCGCCGGGTTCTAGCCCGGTCGCGGGCGGAAACCCCGCCGCCTACAATCCCGCCAATGCCGATTTCCCCCGTCCCCGAGCTGGTGGCCGAGCTAGCCGCCGGCCGCATGGTGATCCTCGTCGACGAGGAAGACCGCGAGAACGAAGGTGATCTCGTGCTCGCCGCCGAGCACGTCACGCCCGAGGCGATCAACTTCATGGCACGCCATGCGCGCGGCCTGATCTGCCTGACCTTGACGCGCGAACGCTGCGAGCGCCTGCACCTGCCGCCGATGACCAGCCGCAACGGCACCAAGCACGGCACCGCGTTCACCGTCTCGATCGAAGCCGCGCAGGGCATCAGCACCGGCATCTCGGCCGCCGACCGCGCACGCACCGTGCAGGCCGCGGTGGCGCGCGACGCGTTGCCGTCGGACCTGGTCCAGCCCGGCCACATCTTCCCGCTGCTGGCGCAGGACGGCGGCGTGCTGATGCGAGCCGGCCATACCGAGGCGGGCTGCGACCTCGCCGGCATGGCCGGGCTGACCGCCGCCGCGGTGATCTGCGAGGTCATGAAGGACGACGGCACGATGGCCCGGCTGCCCGACCTCGAAATCTTCGCCCGCGAACACGGGCTGAAGATCGGCACCATCGCCGACCTCATCGGCCACCGCAGCCGCCACGAGACGCTGATCCAGCGCGCCGGTTCGCGCCGGCTGACCACGCCGCAGGGCGAGTTCGACTGCACCGCGTTTCGCGACAAGAGCGGCGGTCTGCATCTGGCGCTGACCTTCGGCCAGTGGAGCGCCGACGACGAGGTGGCAGTGCGCGTGCACGAGCCGTTCACCGCCTTCGACATGCTCGACGCCGCCGGCGGCTGCGGTCATTCGTGGCCGCTGCCGCGCGCGCTGGCCGCCTTGCGCGAACAGCGCTGCGGCGTCGCGGTGCTGCTGAACTGCGCCCACGATGTCGACGCTTTGCTGCCGCATCTGCTGCCGGCGGACGAGCGCCCGGTGGCGCCGCCGACGCAGATGGACCTGCGCACCTACGGCGTCGGCGCGCAGATCCTGCGTGAACTCGGCGTGCGGCGCATGCGGCTGCTCGGCAGCCCGCGCCGCATGCCCAGCATGGCCGGCTACGGGCTCGAGGTCACCGGCTTCGTCGGCGCGCCGGCCTGAAGGAGAAAAACCCATGCAAGCAGCCGACAAAGGCACCGAAGGCGAATTGATCGGCGAAGGCCTGCGCATCGGCATCGTCCGCGCGCGCTTCAACGACAGCATCACCGCCAAGCTCGCCGAAGCCTGCCTGGCCGAACTCGACCGGCTCGACGTCGAGCCCGGCGACATCCAGCACATCACGGTGCCGGGCGCGCTGGAGATTCCGATCGCGCTGAAGGCGATGGCCGAGTCGGGCGACTACGACGCGCTGGTCGCGCTCGGCTGCATCATCCGCGGCGAAACCTACCACTTCGAACTGGTGGCCAATGAAAGCGGCGCCGGCGTCAGCCGGGTAGCGCTCGACCACCAGGTGCCGATCGCCAACGCCATCCTGACCGTCGACAACGAAGCCCAGGCCTGGGCGCGCGCCGAAGAAAAGGGCCGCGACGCGGCCCGCGTCGCGGTCGAGATGGCGAACCTGCTGGAAGACCTGTCGTGAGCGAAACGCCTGCGGTCGCGCGCAAGCGGCCGGCGCCCAAGTCGGCCCGCCGGCGCTCGCGCGAAATCGCGTTGCAGGGCCTGTACGAATGGCTGGTCAACGGCGCCGAGGCCAGTGTCATCGACGCCCACATGCACGAGCAGGACGGCTTCGACAAATGCGACCGCGCGCATTTCGACGCGCTGCTGCACGGCTGCATCGCCGAAGCCGCCGCGCTCGACGCGGCGCTCGTCCGCCACCTCGACCGCAAGAGCACCCAGCTCTCGCCGGTCGAACACGCGGTGCTGCTGATCGGCAGCTACGAGCTGCAGCACTGCCTGGAGATCCCGTACCGGGTGGCCATCAACGAAGCCGTCGAACTCGCGAAGAGCTTCGGCGGCACCGACGGCCACAAGTACGTCAACGGCGTGCTCGACAAGGTGGCCGCCGATCTGCGGCCGGCCGAAGTGGCGGCGCGGCGGGAACGCAAGGCACCGTGATGCGGCTGGCGAGCCGGCTCGACCACATCGAGCCCTTCTACGTGATGGAGTGCGCCAAGGCCGCCGACGAGCTGGCGAAGAGCCCCGCCTGCGACCCCGCGCAGGGCGGCGAGCCGATGATCTTCCTCAACATCGGCGAGCCCGACTTCACCGCCGCGGCGCCGGTGCAGCGCGCCGCCGAAGCCTGCCTGCGCAGCGGCCGCACGCAGTACACCGCCGCGACCGGGCTGCCGGCCTTGCGCGAGCGCATCGCCGCCTGGTATGGCACGCGCTTCGGCGTGGCGGTCGAGCCCGAACGCATCGTCGTCACCGCCGGCGCATCGGCGGCGCTGCAACTCGTCTGCCTGGCGCTCTTCGAAGCCGGCGACGACGTGCTGATGCCCGACCCGAGCTACCCGTGCAACCGCCACTTCGTCGCCGCCGCCGGCGCCCGGGCGCGGCTGCTGCCAACCAGCGCGGCGGCGCGCTTCCAGCTCGACGCCGCCTCGGTGGCCGCGAACTGGAGCGCGGCGACGCGCGGCGTGCTGCTGGCCTCGCCGAGCAACCCGACCGGCACCTCGATCGCCGCCGCCGAGATGGCGGCGATCATCGAGGTCGTTCGCGCGCGCGGCGGCACGACGATCGTCGACGAGATCTACCTCGGCCTGAGCTACGACGAAGCGTTCGGCCACAGCGCCGTCGCGCTAGGCGACGACATCGTCTCGGTCAACAGCTTCTCGAAGTACTTCAGCATGACCGGCTGGCGGCTCGGCTGGCTGGTCTTGCCGCCGGCGCTGGTGGCGCCGATCGAGAAGCTCGCGCAGAACCTCTACATCTGCCCGTCGACGCTCGCCCAGCACGCCGCGCTGGCCTGCTTCGAGCCGGAGGCGATCACCGAATACGAGCGCCGCCGCGGCGAGTTCCGCCGCCGGCGCGACTTCGTCGTGCCGGCGCTCGAACGCATCGGCCTGCCGGTGCCGGTGGTACCCGACGGCGCCTTCTACGCCTGGGCCGACTGCAGCCGGTTCAGCAACAGCAGCTGGGACTTCTGCTTCGAGACGATGCGCCGTGCCCACGTTGCGCTGACCCCCGGGCGCGACTTCGGCCCGGCGATGGCCGACCGCTTCGTGCGGCTGTCGTTCGCCAGCTCGATGGAGCGGCTGCAGACCGGCTTGAGCCGGCTCGAACGCGAACTGCAACGGGCGTGACGGACGCCCGCAGCTTGCGGCGAAAAGGGTGACAAGCCGTTAAACGCGGGGCCAATGCCACGCTTTTCGCGGGCCACGCCACGGCGCAGACCCGTAAGCTGCGCCGCTGTGGGATACAACCTCTTTCAGCGGCAGGCTGCGGCCAAAGAACCCGAGTTCGCGGCCACCGAGATCTCGTTGCCGGCTGCCCCCGACTCGACCGTGCTCGATGTCTTCACCGACGTCGGCAGCCCGGTGCCGGCCGCGAATGCCGACCCCGCCGCCGAGCCCACGCTGCAGCACATCGGCCGCTATGCGCTGAAGCATCAGCTCGGCCAGGGCGGCCTCGGCACGGTCTACGAAGCCTGGGACCCGCTGCTGTCGCGAACCGTCGCGGTGAAGACCTTGCAGTTCGCCCTCGACACGCCGTCGCGCGTATCGCTCGACGGCCTGATCCTCAACGAGGCGCGCGCCGCCGCCGGGCTGAACCACCCTTGCATCGTGACGATCTTCGACGCCGGCTTGTCGGCGCGCGGCGTCTACATCGCGATGGAACGCCTGCGCGGGCGCGACCTGCGGCAGTCGCTGCTGGAAGGCTGGAAGCCGAGCTTCGAGGCCGCCGCGATGCTCGTGCGGCGGGTCGCCGACGCGCTGGCCTACGCGCACTCGCGCGGCGTCGTGCACTGCGACATCAAACCGGCCAACATCTTCATCACCCGACGCGACAAGCCGAAGGTGCTCGACTTCGGCATCGCCCGCGTCGCCCACGGCTCGGACGTGCCGGCGCTCGACGGGCTGGTCGCCGGCTCGCCGCACTACCTGGCGCCGGAACAGCTGGCAGGCGGCACGGTCGATGCACGCAGCGATGTCTATTCGCTCGGCGTCGTGCTGCACGAGTTGCTGAGCGGCCGCAAGGCATTCACCGGCGCGAGCCTGGCCGAGATCACCCACGCCGTGCTGCACGCCACGCCCCCGGCAGCCCGCGAACTGCGGCCCGACGTACCAGCGGCCCTGTCGGCGATCGCTGCACGCGCCATGGCCCGCCAGCCGGCCGATCGTTATGCCACCGCCGGCGAGATGTCGCTCGAACTGCGCCGCTGGGTCGACGGCCAGGCGGCTGCCGAAGCGGCAGCGCCGGCGGCCGAGGCGGGCCATCGCATGGCCTTGCCTTCGCTGCGCGCCGGGTTGGTGGCCGCCGGCTTGTTGCTGGCGGCGGGACTCGCGCTGCTCGGCTGGCTGCGGCAGCGTGAAGAGCTGCGCCCGGCCGCGGCGGTCGTGGTGCCGGCGGCGAAGCCCTCGGTCGTCGCTGCGCCGATTGTCGAGCCGGCGCCAGCGGCGCCGGTCGCCGAGCTCGTTCAGGCCACGCCAACCCCCATCGTCGAGCCGCCGCCCTCGGCAAACGCAGCCACAACACCAAGCACCGCGCCCCCGCGTTCCGCCGTTGCGCCGCGCACGCGCCCGGCTGCGGCGCCCACCCGCAGCAGCGCCACCGCAGCGGCTGCAGCGCCGCTCGCCAGCGGCAGCTTGCAGCTCGCGATCAGCCCCTGGGGCGAAGTCGAAGTCGACGGCGTGCCGGCCGGCACCACGCCGCCGCTGACCCGCCTGCTGCTGCCCGAAGGCACGCACACGATCACCATTCGCAACGAAGATTTTCCGCCCCACACCGCCACCGTGCAGGTCGGCGCCGACAAGCCGGTGACCGTGCGCCACCGCTTCGGCCCATGATGATCAAGCTGCGTCCTCGGCACCGGCTGCGTCCTCTGTGTCACTTGCTGGCGCTCGCCACCGCGGCCCTCTTGACCGGCTGCGCGATGGCGCCGCCCGAGCCGGCCAAGCCCGCATCCGGGCTGGCCGACCTGATGGAGCGGCCTGCCGAGCGTTCGCTGGTCGAAGGCATCCGCGCCTACGACGACGGCAACTACCCGCAGGCCGAAGCCGCGCTGCGCAAGGCGCTCAGCAGTGGCCTGACAAGCGGCCGCGACCAGGCGACCGCGCACAAGCTGCTCGCCTTCATCACCTGCACCAGCGAACGGCCGGCCGAATGCGAGACCGCGTTCCGCGCCGCCCGAAGCGCCGACGGCGGCTTCGTGCTCAGCCGTTCCGAAGCTGGCCATCCGCTCTGGGGGCCGGTCTACAAGCGCGTGCTTCCGTAGCAATCTGTCGCAGGTACGGTCGCGCATAATCCGCGCGCCAATGCCGCCAGCCCACCCGTTTCGCCACCGCCTGCGTGTCTACTGGGAAGACACCGACGCCGGCGGCGTGGTGTTCTACGCCAACTACCTGAAGTTCTTCGAACGCGCGCGCACCGAGTGGCTGCGCGCCTTCGGCATCGGCCAGCAGGCACTGCGCGACGCCACCGGCGCGATCTTCGTCGTCACCGAGACGCAGCTTCGCTACCGCAGCCCGGCGCGCCTGGACGACGTGATCGATGTCAGCGTCGACGTGCGGGAGACCGGCCGCGCGTCGATGCGCATCGCCCAGGCCGCCTGGCGCGACGAGTTGTTGCTCGCCGAGGGCGAGATCCGCATCGGCTGCGTCGATGCGTCGACCTTTCGGCCGGTTCGTTTCCCCGACCCCATCCTGCAGCACCTGCGATGAACCAGGACCTCTCCATCATCACCCTCGTGCTGCAGGCCAGTGCGGTCGTGCAGATCGTCATGGCCGGGCTGGTGCTGGTCTCGCTGGCCAGCTGGACGGTGATCTTCGGCAAGCTGTTCGGGCTGCGCCGCGTGCGTTCGCACAACGACGAGTTCGAGCGCGAGTTCTGGTCCGGCCGCAGCCTGACCGAGATGAACCAGGCCGCCGGCAACAAGGTCGATTCGGCGCCGATCGAACGCATCTTCGCCAGCGGCATGCGCGAATTCCTGAAGCTGCG
>Ga0307513_10003054_pt1 | contig 22821 bp, 13 predicted proteins | sample 15_EM_MG_FD_202174 | JGI IMG/M metagenome (GOLD analysis project Ga0307513, IMG submission 202174) | Populus trichocarpa ectomycorrhiza microbial communities from riparian zone in the Pacific Northwest, United States - 15_EM | ecosystem: Host-associated > Plants > Roots > Unclassified | place... | reverse complement strand
GGCCGGATCCACATGGCGGGGTTGTACCGTGCTTGATAGGATCTGCGTGTGCGTGTGCTCGCGGTGTTGTGCTTGGTCGGCTTGGGAACGGCGTCGGCGGACACCAGCAAGCTGCGCAAGGAGGACGTCCCGATCCAGGCCAAGGCCGCGCAGCGCGGCAAGAACAAGCTGTGCTGCGGCTATCCGCTCGTCGGCGATCAGCAGTGGGCGCTGCGGTTCTACTGGCTGGCGCTCGAGGCTGACTACGACGACACCGTGTCGGCCAACATCCCGCGCGGCGGGGCGTGCGCGCTGCCGCCGAACCGCTGGACCGAGCTCTATACCGAGGACGGCTACTTCTTCGGCCGCGTCCCCGAGCGCTACGCGTGCTCACTCAAGCTCGAGGGCTCGGGCCTCATGCGCGACGGGCGCGTCGTCAACTACACCGGGCCGTGCAAGTTCGGCTACGGCACGTGCTTCGAGCAGCTCGAGATCTCGGACTTTCCGTTCGGCCGCGGCGCGGGCCAGCGCCCGCTGATCCCGTTCAAGTCGGTCGCGGTCGACCCGCGCGTGATCCGGCTCGGCGAGCCGCTCTACGTCCCCGAGCTCGACGGCATGACGCTGCCCGACGGCTCGATCCACGACGGCTGCGTACGCGCCGACGACACCGGCGGCGGCATCAAGGGCCGCAAGATGGACTTCTTCGTGGTGACCTACGGCAACTTCCGCAACCTGCTCGACAGCCTCCTCGGCGTCACCTGGATCACGCCGCACGTCGAGGCGCCGCGCTGCCAGTACTTGCGCGATCTCTAGCAACGGCAGTAGCGTGGTGCGTGCTTGATGGCCTGTTCGTGACGCCCGCGGTCACCGCGATCACCGAGGCGCTCGCGGCGACCAAGGCCGACGGCCGGCTTGCCGTCGTCGGCAACGCCAAGCTCGCCGTCGCGCTCGGCGCGTCGCGCGACGTCATCCCGGTCGCGCTGTCGGCGCGCGCCGCCAAGAAGCTGCCGCAAGCGATCGCCGCGCTCGCCGCGGTCGCGCCCAGCTCGCTCGCCGCCGTCATCGGCGTCGACCTCGCGACCGACGACAACTGGCAGGCCACGCTGCGCGACTGGTCGCGCGTCGTGCGCGACGGCGGCACGATCGTCATCGTCGATCGCGGCCACCCGCACGAGGCCAGCCGGCGCGCCCTGTGCGGCGGCCTCACCGAGATCGAGCAGCGCCACGCCGGCCGCGCCGTGATCACCAGCGGCCTGGTCAGCCACCTCGGCGGCTGACCGGGCACCAAGAACAACCCGTTGAGCCGCGCGCAGAAGCTCAATTCTGCTTCAGAAACGCCGCGATGCTGGTCGCTTGCGCTTCTCGGGCGGCGGCGCACAGACTCAGCGATTCGAGAGCCTGCTCGAGGATTCGCGGTCCACCCTCCAGTCTTTCGATCCTGGGCCGGAAAAACGCCTCGATCTCGGGCTTGCGGCGTTCGTCGCAGAGGGCGACGAACGTAGAGGCCAAGTAGGGACGGTAGTGAGCGGGCAGTCGATCTACCAGCTCGTCGAAGTGATCCTTCACGAAGCCATAGGCCGCCTCGCGGTTGCGGGCCTCGGCAACGCCGCGCTGCAGGATCGAGATCGATTCGCGAAGCTCGAACTCATCGGTCAGCGTGATCACCATCGCCCGCGCTAGGAGCGTCCGGTCGGTGAACGCTCCCAGCGTGCCGAGCAGCCGTACACGTTCGTTTCGATCACTTGACTGCTTCGCCGCAGCCAGGACGCGGTCGAACAGGTCGCGACCGCCACGATGGGCCGCTACATTCAGCGCGATTCCGACGAGATCGGGCTCGAGCGCGGTGCGGTCGCCGAACCACTTGACGACCAACGCGCTGGCCTGGTCGGAGAGCTCGCGGTCTCGGGCGATACCCGCGACCAGCCAGAGTAGTGTGGACCGCAGCTGCCTGGTGTTATCGTCTTCCCCCGGCTTGCCGTGCCAGCCCAGTTCGATCGCACGTGCGCGATAGAGCCGGCGGATCAGGCGCTCGTAGTTCGCGCGTAGGCCGGCGGGTACCTCCTGGTCGATCCCAGCAATCACAGTTACCAGAGCGTCTGCAATGTAACGACTCGGGTCCTTCGCGAGATGCTCGACAAGCCGAAGCGCGGTGCCGGTGGCGAGATCACCGCTGGCGACAAGCGCCTTCACGTCACCGATCGTGCCGACGCGCTCGGACAACGTCAGTACCTTGCTGGCCCGCGCGAGTAGCTTGTCGAGCAATTTGCCTCGGGTCAGTACCCGGTAGTAGCCGAGCTCGGCGTCATTGGGCAGCACCCAGTCCGGGCAGGACTTCGCGCCGAGCACCAGCTCGCCTTTGGGGCTGTCCAGCAGCACGCAATCGCGGCCCGTATCGGCGTCCGCGCCCCAGCGAACGCACACGGGAACATGCCAGGTCCGGTCGGGATCGATGTGCGAGCCCATGGGCACGTAGCGCCGCTGCGACAGCTTGAGCTTGGGTGCGGCCCCCCGGGCGCATTCCAGCTCGAATGTCACGAGCGGTGCTCCGCTTTGGACGATGAACGGGTCGAATAGCGGGCGTACTTCGCGCCCTCCCGCCGCCGACATCTCGCGCGCGAAGTCGTCGTACGTCGCGTTGCCCCAGGCGTGGCGCGCGAGGTACCGTCGTACTCCGGCCTGGAACATGTCGGGGCCGATCCATCGCTCGAGCATCGTGAGCACGGCGCTGCCTTTGGCATATGTGATGTTGTCGAAGGAGTTGACGACATCGTGCAAGCTCGCGATCGGTTGCCGGATTGCGCGCGCTGTATCGAGAGCGTCGAACGCGATCGCGTTATCCTTGTTATTGACCAGCTCGGTGGCCATCTCCCACTCGGGCTTCCAGCCGGTGAGAAGCTTGGCAGCGATCCAGGTCGCGAACGACTCGTTGAGCCACGTGTCGTCCCACCAGGCCAACGTCACGTAGTTGCCGAACCACTGGTGCGCAAGCTCGTGAGCGCTGAGGTAGGCGTAGACCTTATCGGTCTGCTCGGTTCGCTCCCTCGGCGGAGTGAGCATCAGGCTCTGGCGAAATGTGATGAGGCCCGGGTTCTCCATGGCAGCGACGTTGAGGACCGGCACCGCAAGCAGGTCGAGCTTGGAATAAGGATAGGGAGTGCCGAAGTAGCTCTCGAGCAGAACCAACAGGGGCCTGGCGATCTGCGCCGGATAAGCGGCATCCGCTGTGCGGCCGCGCGGCACGACGATCCGGATCGGAGCTCCTCCCGGTGTGTTACCGGCGTCGACGGCCTCGAACGGGCCCACCGCGAACGCCACCAGATAGCTCGGCAGGGGACGGGATTCGACGAAGCGCACGAGCTTCATTCCGTCCGGTTCGTCCTGCTCCGATTCGATCGGCGTATTCGCGACCGCGGTCAGCGCGCGCTCCGTGCGGATCGATAGCTTCCAGGGAACCTTGTAAGACGGCTCGTCGAAACAAGGAAACGCTTGACGCGCGTCCGTGGGCTCGAAGTGCGTGAACGCGTACAGCGAGCCGCGCTCCTCGACGGAGTAGATCCCGTCACCATCGTTGCGGCGCATCTTGCCGCGGTAGTGAATCACGGCGCGCGCCCGCCCGGGCACGAGCGGATGGGCAGGGCGGAGTCCGAGGAAGTGACCGGCGTGCGCCGACCATGTCGTGGGGATCGACTCGGTCCCGACTTCGACTCGAGCGTTGTCGACGAGGATGTCGGTGGCGTTCAGCCACACCACGTCTGTCGGCGCGGCCACGTCCAGATCGATCGTTATCGTGCCCGAGAGCTCGTCGCGTCGAGGGACGAGCGTGATCTCGACGGTGTTGTGCAGGGGGCGCACGGTCGTCGGCAGCCGGAGCGTCGGCGGGGTGGGTTCGCCCGCAGCGGACGCACCGCGTATGTCCGAGTGCCGGGTGGTGGCCGGCGCCACCGTGCGTCCGCGATCGCCCGCGCTGCACGCGGTCAGGGCGACGACAAACCAGATCCGCATTCTCATACGTAGCCTTTCATGACTGACGAGCTGAATCGTTAGGTTCACGCGCACCCATTCGGATCACCCTGGCGCGTCGGGACAACCGAGCGCTGCGGAACGATGGCGTTCCAGACCGAGCGCGAGCTTCTTTCCAAGTACGCGGAGCACGCTGTCCCGGTAGCCGCCGAGCCGCACGGCGCTGAAGTCGCCCGCCCTACATGCCGCGGCGGCATGACTCGCGGCCAGCGCACCGGACGCGAGCGCCGTGTCGATGCCGTCGCCCCAGAACGCATCCGCGAGCCCGGCCGCGTCGCCGACAAGCATGAACCCAGCGCCGCAGATCGGTTGGGTCGTTCCACCGAACGGGATCTGCCCACCCGCGGTACCGGACGCCGGTCTCCCGGCGGCGAATCGCCCGGCGAACTGCCTCGACGACAGCACCGCATCACACCACGCCTGCAGCGAACGCCGCCCGGTTCGGAACCGCTCTGCCGGCCCTCCCAGGCCGACATTGTAGCAGCCGCCGCCGACCGGAAAGATCCACAGATATCCGCCGGCCAAGTCGGGTAGGAAGTGGAATTCCAGCGCATGCTCGGTCGTGGCATCCCCCCAGCGGTACGCACGCGTCGCCACCAGCAGGTCGTCGTGGCCGCCGTCGCGACAGCCAGCGAGCCTGGCGATGATCGATGACGCGCCGTCGGCGCCGATGACGACGCGCGCGGTGGCATCGAACCGGCCGCCTTGGTCAATCTTGCCAGCCACACCGCAGACACGGCTGTTGCACCACTGCAGGCGATCAACCGCATGGCCTTCCCGGACATCGACGAGCGGGCGTACGACGTTCAGTAACGTCGCGTCGAGCACGCGCCGGCGCACCACGAGCACGGAGGTCGTGATCGTATTTTTCGCAGACGACCCCGCAGGATGGATCTGGATGCGTGGAACTTGAGCATCGGCGATGGCGCGAACCGTCTCCAGCACACCGAGCTGGGCGAGCATGGTCATCCCGAGCGGCGTGATCGCGTCACCGCATATTTTGTCGCGAGGAAATCGTTTGCGATCGAGGACCAGCACCCGCAGTCCGCTGCGCGCCGCCACGAGCGCAGTCGCGAACCCGCCAGGGCCAGCCCCGACGACGATGACATCGTAGTCGCGCGCGGTCGTCATCGTCGGCTCAGCGCTCCACGCGACTGGCGCCGCCGATCGTCACCGAGCTCGCACCTGCGAGCTCGGTGGTCACGCAGCTCGCGGCCAGCGCCGCGCCGCCTCGCGCGATCTGCTCGATCAGCGCGCTGGGGGTCACCTGTGCCTTCATCGGAATTCGCACGAGGCAGATACGTGCAGGGCCGGCCACGAGGTCGGCAAATTTCGCGGCATCGCCGCTGATCGGTGTCATCGCCCATTGTCCGCCATCCTGCTGGCCAAGCTCGCCGAGCAATGCGAGCGCCGAGGTCGCAGAACCACCGCGCGTGGTGACGAACACCAGACCCGTGCCGGCGCCCGGCGTCTTCACCTCGAGCGAGGCCGACCCCGGATTGGCCTGGATGTCGAGGGTCGCCGCCCCTCCGGCAGCGAGCTCGACGGTCCGCGGATAGAACGGTGATCCCGCAAGCGGGGCGCCCGTGATCGCCGCGACGGTGTACCGACCAGGTGCCAGCTGATCGAAGTGGTAGGTTCCGTGGCTCGCCTCGACCGTGAACATCGTCAGCGGCGAGTCCTGGGCCTGCGCGTTGACGAGCGCGGCCACCGGTTCAGCGTTGCGTGTGACCGTCCCGGCCAGTTGCGCGTCGCGCTTGATCGTGAGCGTGATGCCGTTAACGTCATCCGGTCCGGCGGGGACGAGGATAGGTGACGAGCGCGCGCCCGATGCCACCGTCGCCACCACGGAGACCGAGGTCGCGGCGACGCCGGCAATCTCGAAGCTGCCGTCCGAGCCCACCGTCGCGCGCTTCACGTCACTGCGGAACTCCGGCCCGTTGTCTCCGGTGTCGACTCGCTGGCCCGTGCCCGACAACAGCGCGCCCGCGATGACCTCGGCATTGATCAGCGCTGAGCCATCCGCGTTGAGGGCGTGGCCACGCAGCACCCGGCCGGGATCGAGGGTGATCGTTCCGGCATCGGCGACCGAACCTTCTTTCACCTCGATCCCATCGACACTGGACGCGGTGAAGCCAGGCCCCTCGAGCCACAGTGCCCAGAGTCCGGGGGCCGCTTCGAGCTCGAAGGCGGCGGCGGTGAACGCCGTGGCAAGCCCCCCACGGCCAAGCCGAACGGCGTAGGTCGATGGGCTACCGCCATTCTTGAACGCGACGGTCCCTTTGATTCGGCCGCTCGACCGCAGCGTCAGCGTCACGTTCGGGCTGCCAGAGGCGACCGTCGTTGTGGTCGCCATCGCTCCACGCCGTGGCGCGCGAGTCGCCGACAGCGCGTACTGGCCCGCAACAAGACCGTTCAGCGTGAACCGACCGCTCGAATCACTCACCTCTTGGATACTCGTCGCCTCGTTTGCGCCGGCGTCGAGTGCGTCGACGCGCGTCCCGGTGATCTGGGCCCCCTCGACCGGCCCCGTCTGGTCGACGACAATCCCCGAGATCGCTGCGTCGTTGTCGAGCACGAGCACGAGGTCAGTCGGCGGCGGCGCTGCACTTCCGAGCTCGAAGCGCCGAGGCTTGCTCGACGCCGCGCCGTCGCTCGCGCTTGCCCAGACAGTGGCGCGCGGAAGACCATCGAGCAGAAATGATCCGTCCTGTGCCGCGTGCACGAGCCGGCTACCATGCGGCCACGATGCCCGCACGGCAGTCCCACTCCCCGGGCTCCCATCTTTGCGCACAACGCGGCCAGCGATCCGGGGGCCGGCCGTCACGCGGATCGCGATACCGTCGGTGTCCCGATCGATCCGCAGCGCGCTGGTCGCTCCGGTGGCGCGATCTGGAGCCACGGCGTGCACCACGTAGCTGGCGCGCGCCACGCCCTCGAGATCAAAGCTGCCGTCCGACCCGCTGCGCACGCCGTCGAGGCTCGGATCGGCCTCGTCCGTAACCCAGTCGCCCACGGCCTCCAGCCACACGCTGGCGTCCGCGACGGCTTTGTCACCTTGGTCGATAATGCGTCCTCGCACATGCACGCCATGCTTGAGCGGGACCGATAGCTTGGACCGCGCGGTCGAGCTGGCGCTCACGCTGTCGAACGCCGTGGCATAGCCGCGTGCTCTCACCACGAGGGGCCAGTGACCAGGCACCACCGGTGCGATCGCAACGGAACCGCCAGCGGCGGTGGTCGCCGTGGCCACGGTCGGCGCACGTACCTCGACCGTTGCCCCCGGGATCGGTGCACCGGACTCGGCGTCGATCACGACCACATCAACGCCCGCACCGGGACGCAATTTCAGGACGATCACGCCCGTCCGGGCATCGAGCCAGGTGGTCGCCGGCCCGCCAACCTCGGTTTTCGAGGCTGCGGACACCTGATAACGGCGGGCCAGCAGCCCCTCGAAGGCGAAAGAACCATCGGCCTCGGTCGTGGTCGTCTGTGCGGGAAGCGCATCGATGGTCACTCGAGCATCACTGACGGGTCGATCATTCGCGTCGATAACCTGGCCTTCGAGACGCAGATTACCAATCGGATCTGGATTCGCGATCTCGCCGCGAGTACGCGTGGCTATCGCGAGCGGCGCGCCGACTTTTGGTTCGCTGACGTGCGTCGCAACTGTGGCGGTGTGTGGCCGTTCACCGGACCATATGGCAAAAAGCCCTGCTGCGAGCACGATCCCGATGACCCCTCCTGCTGTTCTTATACGAGGCATGCCAGCGTCGTACGCAACTACCATGCCGGGCTGTCTCCCGCTCAACTACACGGATTCGTGCTGCGCTTGCCGCCCGATCGCCGAGCGCCAGTGTACTGGCGACGTTTCATGTGCTCCGTACTCCATCGGCGCCGGCGACGCCGCCGCGACGGCAGCGATGTTCCGGAGCTGTACCTCGTGTTCCTGTGATTCGGGCTGTGCTGTCAGGTCGACGGGCTGGCAAACATCGAGCGACCTGCGAGGCCCAGTTCGCTTCACGGAAGCGCCGCCAAGACGTTGCGGTAGCCGTCCGCGATCCGACCAGTCAGTGCCAGCCAGCTGGATGACGCGCGCAGCTCCGGAATCGCGATCGCGTCGGACAGCGCCGCCTCGCCTTCGAGGAGCACCTCGCGCATCGCGTGCCGGTGCACGTAACTTGCGATCTCGTCCATCGGTGTGTCGGCGTCATACCGCGACCACACTCGAGCTGTGATCAGTGAGATCCGATGCGCAGACAGGTCAATGCGCCAGTCCATCGCATCGTCCAGCGCCTGAACGGTGACGATCAGATCTGCGGTGGCGCGGTCAAATGGTACGGCAAGCTCCTCGCTACCAGCGATCGCGCAGGTCAGAGGGCCCGTGATGCGCGCCAGCGCGTTCTTGCCCAGCGCGATGCGCTCGACCTCACGGAGCGGAAGCGCGGCGCGCGCGTTCGCCTCCGCCTCGGTCGCACAAGCGTCGGCGAACTCGCGCAGCCGACGTGCGATCTCGGCCCACAAGGAGTGAGGCGGTGGGACCAGGGTCTGCAGCAGAAGCGTTGCATCGAGTTGACAGATCTGAGCGGCGAGCACGTTGTTGACCTGATCGGTGCGCGAGACATCGCCATCGATCACGCGATCCGCGCACACGATCGACCGCGCCAGCAGCCTCGCAACCTCGCGCGCCACGGTGACCTTGGTCTCCGGCACACCGGGCAGCGCAGCCGCGAACGTGTCGATGAGGTTGGCGTAGATGTTTCCGGCCCCATTCACGGGCTGGCGTCCAGCGGTCCAGCGGTCCTGCATGGGCTGACGACAAGCACCGCACATGCCAGGCGCTTCAGATGCGCCGGTATCCTCCCCGCAGAGTAGCTCAGACTCGTGTCGAGTGGACCGCGGTGTTCGTGAAACACAGGTCCGCCGCTTGGCCAGGTGCGGATTCGATTGCTCTCGACATGGAACGTTCCGCGGCACAAGAGTGAGTCCCAGCGGCGAGCGACGAGGATTTGCGAGATCGGAACCGCTGGAACAACGCGCAGAACAGTCTGGGCTGGTTCGTGAGCGCCAGGTCTGGACCAGCGCCACGGCCAACTACGAATAACAGGCCCACTCGCCTCACGGAATGCAGGTCCGGTGGCTCGTGGCATGGAGCGTTCCGCGGTACGGCAACGCGCTCGAGCGGTGGACGACGAGGGTTCGCGAGATCGGAACCGCTGGAACATCATGCGGAACGGATGCTCGCTCGTTCGCGAGAAGCAGGTCTGGGCCTGCGCCACGTGTAACGGGCGATGACAACGCCACAAGCGACCCAGTTCACCAGGATGGTGATGTCGATTGCATGCGGACCCGAGACCAAGAGAATCGGCTCGTTGCCAAGCATATGGATCAAAGCGACGAGCATCAGATTACTGCTTTGAAGACAGATCACCGCCATCAATCCGCCGTAGGCGAGGAGCTGAGGGTAGCGTTCGGGGTGTCCGACATCTCCGAGTGCCACATCATGGGGAATATGGGACGCAGCGAATATCAGTGTGGAAATGGCCGCGGCCGCGGCCATCGGATGCCGAAGTCGACCACGTGTCGCCAGCGCGCTCGCCGCACCCCCGATGACGATGCAACGATACAGCAGCTCTTCCGAGTAGGCGCTCAGGAATGCGCCGGAGACATCTCGTGTTGCTGGTACCGCCGGGCCGTTCCAGGCGACGTCAATCAGCTGAAGCATCTGATTGGACGCCCACAGCGCAAGCGCGACCACGCCGGCGACACCGAGTTGCCGGGGCGTGAAGCCAAGGTCTCGCCAGCGAAGCGTCGTTGCGCCCACGACGAGGCCCAGCGACATACAGAGCGATAGGGCAGCGGCAACGCCCGTCGTCGATACGACCGGAACCCAGCTGGCCGCCTCCGCCCACACATCGCGGTGCGTCCATTCGAGCGTCAGCAGCGTGCCTTGCAGTGCAACGGCTAACCCAGCCACCCATGGGCGTATCGACACGCGAACGTCGGTGGCCATGCGCAACCCACGCTTTGGGTAACCGATCTCGAAAGTTAGGTCAAGCCCGCGCACGAACGAGCAAAAAAGCCGAGAGGCACCCCCAGGCGACGCACGATCAGCGAGCCTGGCGGTACCTCTCGTGACGAGTCTGTTAGCCGCGTTCGTGACCCGGGATGCTCCGGGTCGGAGACATCATTGCGGCTTGCAGGCGTGCGAGCCGCAATGGCTGCCGCATCCGCCGTTGCAGTCACATCCGGCGGCGTTCGCGGCGAGCTCGATGCGTTCTTCCAGTTCCTTCACATCGAGATCTTCCAAGCTCAGACTCGTCATTTCCTTCTTCGTATTCTCGCTCATTGCTTTCCCTTTGCTAAGCAGCGCGACATGCGCTGCGGTGACATCGCTAAGCATTTCGCGTGCCATCGGCCGCTGCTCAAAAGCTGGCAATGTCGTTTCGAGCGACGCGCAACGCCCACTCGTGTACCGAATGTTCCTTCGATACGACGTAGTGGCGTCGAGGTCAGCGACGGTGATTGCGCCGTAGCGATACGTTCGGAACAGTAGTCCGAACATAATTGTGATCGGCCTGCTCGACGACGAGACGCTAAGTGCAAGACGTTTCGATGCCAGAGGCAGGGCACGCGAATTGCTTCATGGCGCACCATGCGAACAAGCAGCTATGTAATCCACGTCGATCTCCCGGAGCAGGACGAGCAGGTGCTCATCATTCAGGGTTACACCGGTGCATATGACATGGTTTCGCGTTCGGTGGCCCAGTTCCTCAAGGCCAACGAGCCCGATCGGCACGCCGCGGCGCACGGCGAATGGCCGGACGAGCCGCGTCCGACCGATGCTGCGACTCCATCGGAAGAGACGCTGTCAGTGCTGCGCGCGCGCGGATATATCACGGACACCAGCATCGCAGACGAACGCGAGCGCGTCCGCAAGCTTGCCGCACGCACACACGACACCGAGCTTCAGCGCAAACCGAACTACGTTCTGATGATGTCCTACGACTGTAATTTGCGCTGCGGCTACTGCTTTCAAGACCATATGCGCACCGACCCTGCCTACCGCCACCTGTTGCGCGCCATGGATCGACCGATGATCGACCGGCTCATGACTGCGATGCGGCAGATCGACGCCACGCATCGTGGGGCGCAGGGCAAGCGGCAGCTGACGCTGTTCGGCGGCGAGCCGCTGCTCGCGGAGAATCGGCCGATGGTCGAATACCTGCTCGAGCGACTCGAGAGCGAAGGCGGCGCCGACATCCACGCGGTCACCAACGCGACGGAGCTTCACCACTACCTCGACCTGCTGCGGCCCGACGCGATCCAGACGATCCAGGTCACGATCGATGGGCCGCGTGACGAGCACGATCTGCGCCGGATCCGGCCCGACGGCGGCGGCTCATTCGACACGATTCTCGATAACTTGGCGCTTGCCGCAAAGCGCGACATCGGGATCAGCGTGCGGATCAACGTCGATCGAACAAACGTGGAACGGCTGCCCGAGCTCGCCCGCGTGTTTGCCGAGCGCGGCCTCGATCGCCTGCCGCGCGTCTACATCTACGCTGCCGTCGTGCATGCCACCAATGAGCATATCGAGAAGCGCGATACCTTTTCTCAATACGCGCTATCGAAGCGGATCGCGGAAATGCGTCTCGATCATCCGGCGATGGCGGCCGTGCATGGCCCGACCGAGGAGCTGAAGAGCCAGCTGCGGAGGATCATGCGGAAAGAGCAGCTACCGTGGATGGAATTTCGCGCATCCTACTGTGGCGCACATACAACGATGTATGTGATCGATCCGTTCGGCGACATCTACGCCTGCTGGGAGCGCACCGGTGATCCATCCATCAAGATCGGAACGGTCTCTGACAAGGGTGAGGTCCATCTGCTTCGCAGTGCGCCGGAGATGGCCCCACCCGCGACAACCGAGTCTACGCTGTCCCGGGCCACCGCGCCGGGGCTGCCCGCGAGCCCACCGGCGCCGCGCAAGCTGCTGCCTGTGCTCGGCAAGCCAAAGATTGCTGGGGTCGATGCCTGGCGAGCGCGCACGATTGCCACCAACGATACCTGTCTCTCGTGTAAGTATGCCTTCTACTGCGGTGGCGGCTGCGCGGCCGAGGCGATCGACCACAAACTGGCCTACTACACCAACTTCTGCTCGGGCTTTCAGCAAAAATTTCGCGTCACAGCCGCGGAGACCCTCGCTGAGTTGCGCGCTGGCGTCCAGTTCGGCCCACCCGACGCAGTGTCCACCTGTGGCCATTGAGCACGAGCTAGCAGCGTTGGATGCCGCCACTCGCGGCTGCGCGCTGCTCGACCTCGATGCTACGAACGCCGAGAATACAGCAGTCTTGGTGTCGCCTTCGGGACACGCGTTGCGCCTCTCAGCGTCGGCCGCCGCGTTGGTGCGGGCGGTTCGGGCCGGCGAGCGTCCCGAGGTGATCGCCGCTCGCTTCGCGGCGAAGCCGGATGTTCTCGAAGCGGCGGTGGTGCGCCTCACGGTGCATCTCAGCGCAAAGCTCGGGGCGCTCGTGCAGCGCAGGGCGCCTGGGTTTCTCGCGCAACGCAAGCTCGTGTCGGGAGCTCGGGTCGGCCGGTGGGTGCGCCCCTTGACCCCGCTGTTCGCGCCATCAGCGGTCGCCATCTTGCTCGTGGTCGCCGGTGCGCTGCTTTGGTTGCTCGATGCCGACATCGATCACGTGCAGTCGTCGCCCTTTGCGTTGTGGGCAGGGTTTGCGATCGGGCTGGCCCTCATGTTCATTCACGAGCTCGGGCATGCGTCCGCGTGCCTGCGGTACGGCGCACCCGTCGGCGACATCGGATGCGCGCTCTACCTGATCTATCCAGCGTTCTTCTGCGACGTTACCGGTACCTGGGCGCTCGCGCGTCGTGAGCGCGTCATGGTCGATCTCGGGGGCTTGTACTTTCAGCTCGTCGCGACGGCGCTGGTCGCCGTGCTGTGGCACATGACGGGCTTGGATATGCTCGCATCGGCCGTGCGCATTAGCACTGCGACGATGGTCTTGAACCTGTTGCCGCTCGGCCGCCTCGACGGATATTGGGTGCTCAGCGACATACTCGGCGTGATCGACCTGCGGGGGCAGCAACGTGTCGTGGCGGTCTCGCTATGGGGGTGGCTGCGCGGCCGGCCGGGGCCGACGATGCCGTGGTCGAGATGGACGAGCCTCGCGATCGCCGGGTACTCGGTGGCGAGCGCGTGGTTCCTGGCATCCATCATGCTCGGGCTGCTCCCCCGGGTCGCGCGGGAGGCCGCACTGCTTCCCGGGCGGGTAGGAGAGCTCGTGGTTGCGCTGGAAGCTGGTGAAGGACGGGCCGCGCTGCTGGCGATCGCCCATCTGGTGTCATCTGCCCTGATCACATGGATCGCGCTCGCCTTATCCAGCGCGCTGGTGCGCCGCGCGCTGAGAGCAGCCCGCGGCGCGCGGCGGCGCCCTGACCAGACCAACCTACGGCCGCAGTAGCTCACGCACCGCATCGACGCGCGTTTGCAGCTGGGTAAGCGTCGCGGCCAGCCGCGAGTCTGGCCTGTCCGACGTGAACCCGCGCGCGAGGATGATGTGTTCCGCAGCCAGATCGACCGCGCGGCCCAGTTGCCCGCCGGAGACCAGCCGTTTCAGCCCTCCCTTCTCGCCCTGTTGTCCGAGCAGGGCATCCGGGTCAGCTCCTGCGAGCACGAGCGAGGGTCGGCGCGCTGCTGCGTCGATCTCCCAGCTCGTGACGTCACGGAGCGCCTGTACCGCCACGCACACGTGACCGATCGCTTCGTCGAACGGCGCGGGATCGAACCGGCTGTCGAGCGCCGCCACGACGTGAGGGCCGAGGCGGGCCAGCGAGTTCTTCGCGACTGCCAGCTGGGTCGCCGTGGTGCGATCGAGAGAGCGGAGCTGGCGATATCCGCATACAAACGCCTGCTCGACCATGATCGATTCGGCGAGCTCCAGCTGCAGCTCGCCGAGCGTGCACCACATGGCATGCTCGGCGGGCACCACGCGGGCCAGGCGCCACGTAGCGTCGAGCTGGCAGACTTGGGCGGCGACGGTATCGTGGGCCCGAACGTGCGCGTCGATGTTCCCGCATGTGACACGTTGCAGCAAGAATGCGGATCGCGAGAACAGCCGAGCGATCTCGGACAGTGTCGCGATCTGCCCATCTCCGAGGGCAGTGGTCCGGTCGCCAAGCAGCCAAATCAGCCGTGCCTGGAAGTGATGATCCTTGCCGGAAGGAACGAGATCTGGATTCGTCCAGGGCGCGAATCGGAGGTCGAGAGGAAGTCGCATGACTGCTCCGGACTGCAGGACACGGACCAGCCGGGAGGCCCCGGATGCGATGGCATTGCGATTGCACTGCGAGCGGCCGTGAAAGTACTCCTCTGCATCATGGATAGCATCGGGCTCGCAATGCAGATGTTCGGAATTGCGGGCGAGCTGGTCGCCGATGGGCATGCGATCGCATGCGTTGCGAATCCGTCGATTGCAGAGGCCTGCGAGGCCTACCACGTTCGCCGGATCGAGCGGGGTAGCACTCAAGACAGCTTCACCCTGCGGCAGTGGATCACGCCCACGATGGCCAGCGCTCAATTCCGCTATCTCGACGCGGCGATCAAGGAGTTCTCGCCCGACGTGCTCGTAGCATCGCCATTCGGCTTCGGTCCTTCGCTCTGCGCCGAGATCAACCGCGTTCCGCTCGTGGTGATCGGTGGCATGACGTTCAGCTGGGCGGCCGGTACCTACCGTCGCGAGGATGGTCTGCGAATGTTCGACGCGGCGCGGGTCGCGCTCGGGCTGCCGCGGATCGGTACCGCGGGTCTGGTCGGGCATCCGCCATGGCTCGGCGACCGCTTCCTACTGCAGAGCTCGCCGACGCTCTCGGGCCCGGTGCCCTGCAGTGATCGCGTGCGCTGGGTTGGCGATTGCTCGTGGGATCCGCCCTCTGTCGCCGATCCCGAGCTCGTTGCTTGGCTGGCTGCGACCGAACGCACCGGTAAGCGACTGATCTACGCGCAGTGCGGGCGGGAGTTCGGCGACACGTCCATTGATGAGCGGCTGTTCGAGGTCTGCAGCCGGCACGATCTCTCCGTGGCGATCGACACGGGCCGCAGCGATCGTCCTCGCAGGTCGACAGTCGAGCGCGTGTTCGCGCGTCCGTTCATTGCCAGGGCCGATGTACTGCCGCGTTGCTCGCTCGTGATTGCATCGGGACAACCAACGACCACGCTCGGCGCGCTCGCGCATCGGCTGCCGATGGTGCTGCTAGCGCATGGCAGCGGTACCGAGGAAACCGTCGCAGCGTGCGCCGCGGCTGGTGTGGCGCGGGTCGGCTCGCTCGCCTCGGTGACGACGGAGGCTCTCGACGCGCTGATCACCGATGCGATCGACTCGCCCGCAATGCGTGACGCGGCCTCGTCGGTTGCAGAAGAGCTTGCGCGACTCGGAGGCCGCAGGCGCGCCGTCGATCTCATCGCCGAAACCATGATCGACCGGGGCGCGGTCTAGACCGGCCGGACCGGCCTAGACGGGAGGGCGGTTGGCGGAGTCGTCGTCGGTCTTCTTTGGCGGTGGCCGGAAGATCAGGTCCATCTGCGGGCCGTGCACGCCCTTGGAGTGGTCGCCGCGATCGTCGGACTTGACGCCGGGCGGCACCAGCCACGGGATGGTCGGGTTGGGATAGTTCTTCGCCGCCTCGTACATGTAGCGCGCCCACAGCGGCACGACCGTCAGGTACGCGGCGTCGCTCTTGCCGAGCGCGCGGACGCGCTTGTCGTCGCCCATCCACACCAGCGTCGTGAACTTCGACGTGTACGCGATGAACATGTTGTCGAACGTCGCGCTCGACGTGCCGGTCTTGCCGGCGGCGTTGACCTGGGTCGCGCGCAGCACGTTCGCGAAGCCGTACTCGACCTCGTGCGCGAGCAGCTTGGTCATCAGGAACGCGGTGCGCGCCGCGATCGCCTGCGGCGCCTCGACGCCGGCGAGCGCGAACGTGCGGTCCATCCGATCGGCGGCCGACAGCCGCGGGTCCTCGGCGACGGTGTTGTCCTCGACCGTGTTGCCGCTGCGGTCGAGGATGCGGCGGACGTAGACCCACGCCTTCTCGTTGCCCGGCAGGCTCGCGCCGGTGGCCGCGCGTCGGGCCGGCCGTGGCCACCACGCGCCGAGCCGCGCGAACACGGTGAACGCGCGCGCCATCTCGTCGAGCTTGGAGCACGATGCGCCGAGCGCGAGCGCGTCGTCGGCGAAGATCTTCGTGGTGAACCCGAGCCGGCGCGCCCACGCCTCGATGTTGCGCGCGCCGAGCCGGCGGAACAGATCGACCGACGGGATGTTCTTCGAGAACACCAGCGCGTACTCGAGCGTGACGTCGCCGTCCATCGTGCCCTCGAGGTTGGTCGGCGACCAGACCTCGCCGGTGTCCGGGTCGACGATGTCGACCTTGATGTCGTCGAGCACGGTGTCGAAGCCGTAGCCCTGGTCGAGGCCGAGCGCGTAGTAGATCGGCTTGTAGGTCGAGCCCGGCTGGCGGCACGCCTGCACCGTGCGGTTGAACTCCGAGCGGTCGTAGTCGTAGCCGCCGACCATCGCGACCACGTAGCCGGTGTGGTGATCCGCGGTGAAGATCGCCGCCTGTGGGTGCGGCACCTGCTCGAGCCGGACGACGTCGCCGTGCGCCGCGTCCCACTCGCCCTGATCGTCGCGCGGCAGCCACGACGGGTTCTTGCCGCCGTCGCCGAGGGTCCAGTCGCGGTAGCGCTGCAGGCTGCGGACCTCGCGGCTGACCCACACGACGTAGCCCGGCTTGAGCACCGCGGTCGCGCTGTCGACCGTGGCGTCGTTCTCGGCGTTGCCGCTCTGCCACTTCGCCGCCCAGCGCATCCCGCGCAGCGGCAGCTGGAGCCGGCGATCGCCGATCAGCACCTCGGCGTGCTCGCCGTCGACCTTGTCGACCAGCGCGAGGTAGCGCTTGCCGGGGCCGAGCGGGGCGGCGCCGTACAGCGCGCGCTGGCGGGCGAGGAACAGCTGGCGGGCGGCGCCGTCGAGCCGCCACTCCGGGCCGCGCCAGCCTTCGCGCTTGTCCTGGTGGCGCGCGCCGAAGTCGGTGTTCTCGTACGCGCTCGCCTCCCAGCTCGGCTCGGCCGCGGTCTCGACCCGCAGGCCGCGCGTGCCGAGCACGTCGCTGCCGTAGGCCTCGCCGATGTAGCGCCGCACGTGCTCGGCGTAGTACGGCATGCGGTCGGGGAACACGTCGCGGTAGACGTCGAGCTTGATCGCCTCCTGCTTGGCGGCCTCGATCGCGGCGGGCGGGGCGGCGCCGGCCAGCGCGATCTTGTCGAGCACGACGTTGCGCCGGTCGGTCGCGAGCTTGATCGAGCGGATCGGCGAGAACGCGGTCGGCGCCTTGGCGAGCCCGGCGATCAGCGCGCACTCCGCGAGCGTGAGCTGGTCGAGGTTCTTCTGGAAGTAGCGGTGCGCCGCGGCGGAGACGCCCCACGCGCCGGCGCCGAGGTAGATGTGGTTCATGTAGACCGACAGGATCGCGTTCTTCGAGTAGCGAGCCTCGAGCCGGCGCGCCATGACCGCCTCCTTGCCCTTGCGCGCGAGCGACTTCTCGCCGCCGAGGAACTGCTTGGCGACCTGCTGCGTGATCGTCGAGCCGCCCTGCGCGAAGTCGCCCGCCGTGATGTTGGCCCACACCGCGCGCGCGATGCCTTTCCAGTACAGCCCGCCGTGGTGGTAGAAGTCGTGATCCTCGACGGCGAGGAACGCGTTGACCAGCTGCTTGGGCATGCGCTCGAACGGGACGATCTCGCGCCACTCCTTGGCGAACTCGCCCAGCTTGGTGCCGTCGGCGGCGTAGACCCGCGACACCGCGGGCGCGACCTGCGCGTAGCTCCGCAGGTCGGGCACCGCCGGCGCGTTGAGCGAGAAGTAGCTGTAGACCCCGAGCGCCGCGAGCACCGCGCCGGCGACGATCACGAACACGGCGAAGCCGTAGAGCCGGAGCAGCCAGTAGGCGACGCCGCCGTCGCGACGATTCGCGATCGCCACGCGCGCGCGGACGGTCGAGCTGGCGAAGTCCTGCACCGGCGGCCATCTAGCCACGCCGCGCCGCGGCGGGGCAAGTGCTACACAGCGACGAGCGTCTGAAGTCACACGCGCGCGCCACCGCGACGGTGCGAGGCGCCGAGTACATGTCGTACGCGATGCGCGCTGAGGGTTGTTCGCACCGCGCGGGCGCGACGATCGACCGCGCTCACCCCGACCGCGCTCACCCCGACCGCGCTCACCCCGACCGCGCTCACCCCGACCGCGCTCACCCCGACCGCGCTTAGCTCCGGTCGCGCCGGCCGCATCGGAACGTGCGCAGGCGCGCGGTCACAGCGTGAAGCGCTCGAAGTGGCGCGGGATCACGACCCGCGTGCGCGGCGCGCAGGCGCGGACTTCGTCGGCGAACTTCACGACGTCGGGCGGCGGCGGCGCGCCGGCCTCGACGGGCTTGGTCCACTCGTCGAAGTGCGTCGCGATCACGATCGGCGGATCGCCGAGCGTGTGGAGCAGCCGGCAGGTGTAGTCGTGGATGCGCTCGCGCAGCCCCGGCGCGATGATCGCGATCTCGGGCCGCAGCCCGACGAGCTCGCGCTCGATGAAGTTCGCGGTGTCGAGCACGAGCAGCTCGCGGCCCGCGATGCGCACGAGGTACGCCAGCGTGCCGCCTTCGCGATACTCGGCGAGCCGCATCGGCAAGCTCGGCGACGCGGCGATCTCGCCGAACTGCCACGCCTCGCCGATCGCGGAGTGCAGGCTCGGGATCACGCGGATCGAGTAGCTGCCGAGCGCGAGATCCTCGCCGCCCTTGACGGCGATCAGGTGATCGTCGTCGATGCCGCTCGCGCGCCCGACGCGCGTCGTGCTGATCGAGCCGAGCAGCCGCGCCCCGCTGCGCAGCGCGACCGCCGGCGCATCGAGCAGGTGGTCGGCGTGCGAGTGACCGACGACGACGAGGTCGGCGCGCGCAGGCGTGTGGGCCGCGATCGCCGCGGCGTCGGGGACCAGCGGCGCGTCGAGATCGGGCCGCGACAGGTACGGATCGGCGAGGATGGTCACGCCGGCGGCCTCGAGCTGCCAGCCGGCGACGCCGAGGTAGGTCAGCGCGAGCGGGCCGCCCGCGGGCGGCGTCGGTGTCGGCGCGGTCGCAACGGAGGCGCCGGCGCACGCGGTGAGCCCGATACACAGCAAGCTGCGGCCAAACATGCGGCAGCAGAACGCGGCAAACCGGCGTTCTATTCTTGCCGAACTGTCCTCAGAATTCCGTGTTATTCGTAGGGAAAATTACGAAATGGGGTGCGGCGATGTCGCAGGCGCATATGGAAACGATGGCTTGGACAGATCCTGTGGCTTCATTTTCTTGTGAGGGTTCGGCCACTAGGCGCATAGATGTCGTCGCGATCATAGGGAGGAATAAAAATGCCAAAGAAACGGTTCGCTCATCCTTTGGGGCAGGCGATGTGTGTGTTCGGCCTGCTCCTGCCATCCGTGACAGCTGTGGCGCAAAATGCCAGGCCGGCGGCGCCCAGGGCCCCGGCTGCGAAGGGCCGGGAAGTCACCGGCGTGATCACGGACATCGAGGGCAAACCGGTTGCCAACGCGACCGTCGCGGTTAGCGGCGGCGGTCCGACGACGACGACGGGCGCCGACGGCGCGTTCAAGCTGACGGTCCCGACCACGAACGTCATGGTCGACGTCTCCGCCGACGGCTACTCGCCGCATCAGCTCCAGCTGTTCGGCGCCGCGACGCCGCTCCAGCTCCAGCTCCAACTCGTCAAGGTCGCGCCGCCGGTCACCGAGACCCGCATGGTCGGCGGCATCGTGAGCGACCAGACCCACGCGCCGGTCGCCAACGCGACGGTGCGCGTGCACGGCACGCAGATCCAGGCGCTGACCGCCGCCGACGGCACGTTCAGCCTGCCGGGCGTCGCGGTCGCCGAGGTCGTGCTCGACGTCGAGGCGCCCAACCAGCCGCCGACGACGATCACCGTCGCCGCCGACAAGGGCACCGTCGCCATCGCGGTCGGCGCGCCCGTCGCGGCGCCCGTCGTGCCGACCACCCGCGCGATCCGCGGCAAGATCCTCGACCCCGAGACCAAGGAGCCGATCGCGGCCGCCCAGGTCCAGGTCGCCGGCACCGAGATCGTCGTGTTCACCGAGGCGGACGGCACGTTCGTCCTCGAGAACCTCCCGCTCGGCGCGGTCAAGCTCGACGTCAGCGCCCCCGAGCACGAGAGCCACCTGCTCGAGGTCGCGGCGGGCCAGGACAACATCGACGTCCCGCTCGCGCTCGCCAAGGGCGAGCAGATCGTGATCGAGGGCCGCGCGCCGGCGATCGTCAAGACCAACATCAGCAACGGCGCCTCGACGATCGACGACAAGGAGCTCAACCGCGTCAGCGCGCAGACGCTCGACCAGGCGATGACCGGCAAGCTCCCCGGCTCGAACATCCAGAGCAATTCCGGTGCCCCCGGCGGCGGCGCGCAGCTCCGCCTGCGCGGCATCTCGACCATCAACGGCCAGTCGTCGCCGCTCTACGTGATCGACGGCGTGATCATCTCGAACGTGTCGACCCCCGCCGGGCTCAACGCGATCACCGGCGCCCAGCGCGGCGGCAACCCGTCGAACCAGGACAACCCGGTCAACCGCGTTGCCGACCTCAACCCCAACGACATCGAGACCCTCGAGGTGCTCAAGGGCGCCTCGGCCGCGGCGCTGTACGGCTCCAAGGCGTCCAACGGCGTCGTCGTGATCACCACCAAGCGCGGCCGCAATGGCGAGAACCACGCCAACGTCACCCAGCGCTTCGGCGTGTCGCAGGTGTCGAAGACGCTCGGCTCGCGGACGTACAACTCGGTCGACGAGGTGCCCACGCGGTTCAAGCAGGCGTTCATGGACGCCGGCGGCAAGACCTATGACCACGAGGCCGAGATCGTGCGCACGCCGATCGCGATGGAGACGCTCGGCAGCGTGTCGGGTGGCACGGATGGCGGCAACTACTTCGGATCGCTGCTCGTCGCCGACGATCCCGCCGTCGTCAAGGGCACGTTCTACAAGAAGCAGACCGGCCGGTTCGCGATCGGCTACAAGTTCTTCGACCGGGTCCGCCTCGGCATCACGGCCAACCTGATCCACTCGACCTCGGATCGCGGCGTGACCAACAACGACAACAACGGCGTGTCGAACTACTTCGCGTTGTCGAGCACGCCGAACTTCCTGAACCTGAAGCCAACCGACGGCGTGTACCCGGCGAACCCTGGCGCGGGCGCGGCCCTCACCAATCCGCTGCAGACCACCGCGCTGTTCAAGAACCGCGAAGACGTGTGGCGCCTGATCAGCGGCGCGACGGCCTCGGTCGACGCCTACACCAGCAAAGACGGCAACAACCGGGTCAAGCTGCTCGCCAACTTCGGCGTGGACAACTACACGCAGAAGAACAACGCGGTGTCGCCCAACGAGCTGTTCTTCGAGCCGGCCGACGGCCTGACCGGCACGCTGGTCGATGCCACGACCAAGAACCTCAACTGGAACCTCGGCACCGGCGTGGCCTGGGCCTTCCGCCCCGCGAGCGGCGTGCTGCGCAGCGCGCTGTCCGCCGGCCTCACCTACGAGAGCGTCGACCTCAACTCGGTCTATCTGATCGCGCAGAACCTCAACTCCGGCCAGCTCAACGTGGACGCGGCGAGCTCGGTGCAGACCAACGAGAACAACCTGCGCACCAAGGACTCCGGCGTCTATCTCCAGGAGGAGATGGCGTTCCTCGAGGACCGGCTGTCGGTCCTCGCCGGCGTGCTCGGCGAGCGCTCGAGCCTCAACGGCGACACCGACAAGTACTTCGTGTACCCCAAGGCCGCCGTGGTCTATTCGCTGATCGGTGAGAGCAAGGCGGGCGAGGCCACGCCGCTCGACATGTTCGACACGTTCCGGGTCCGCGCGGCCTACGGTGAGGCGGGCAATCGCCCCAACTACACCGACAAGTTCACGCCGCTCAGCGCGGTGAACAACATCGATGGCAATGCCGGAGTCGTCGTGCAGGGCACGGCCGGCGACGCCGGGATCGAGCCCGAGCGCCAGCGCGAGTTCGAGATCGGCACGGACCTCGCGACCAAGGAGCAGCGCGTCGCCGTCGAGTTGACCGCGTATCAGCGCAACATTTCGAATCTGTTGCTGCAGCGCGCGCTGCCGACGTCGACCGGCTTCACCACGCAGTTCGCCAACGGCGGCAAGATGCGCAACCGCGGTCTCGAGGCCGCGCTCACGGTCAAGCCGGTCGTGACGAAGATGGTCGACTGGACCTCGCGCGGCACGCTGACGTTCAACCGCTCGGAGATCATCACGCTGCCGGGGCACTTGCCGTTCGATATCACCACGGTCGGGTTTGGCGCCGGCCTCGGCGCGTTCCGGATCCAGGAAGGCAAGAGTGCCACCCAGATGGTCGCGACCGTCGGCGGAGATACGGTCGAGGCGGTCGGCGACGGCGAGCCGGACTTCCGGATCGGCTGGTCGAACGTCGTCAACGTCGGCGACTTCTCGTTCAGCGCGCTGCTCGACTGGCAGCACGGGTCGAAGGTCATCAACCTGACCCGCTTCCTGTACGACAGCGCGCGCAACGCGCCCGATGTCGAAGCTTCGGCGATGCGCGTCACGACCTTCAACAGCGGCGACGCGCGCGTGTACATCGAGGACGCCTCGTTCGTGAAGCTCCGCGAGGTCTCGCTCAGCTACAACCTGCCGAAGCGCCTCGTCAGCCAGCTCGGTC
>Ga0307513_10003053_pt1 | contig 22840 bp, 18 predicted proteins | sample 15_EM_MG_FD_202174 | JGI IMG/M metagenome (GOLD analysis project Ga0307513, IMG submission 202174) | Populus trichocarpa ectomycorrhiza microbial communities from riparian zone in the Pacific Northwest, United States - 15_EM | ecosystem: Host-associated > Plants > Roots > Unclassified | place... | reverse complement strand
GGAACGCCGAACTGCTCGGCCTTGTCGAGCGTAATCACGCAGGCTCCACCTGAGGCCGCCGCGGCGGCGACACCACCGGCCTTGGGGCGGCCCGCCTTGGCAAGGAAGCTCGCGGTCTCGTAGACCTCCTCGATGTTGTCCGTGCGAACAGCGCCGATCCGACGGCAGGCCGCCTCGTAGGCCGCGTTCGAGCCGGCCAAGGTTCCTGTGTGCGACATGGCGGCCTCGGCCCCCGCCCCGCCAGTGGCGATCTTGTACATGACCAGCGGCTTGCCGGCCTCGAGCGCGCGCTCGCCCGCCTCGATCAGCCGTTCGCCGTCCTTGAAACCTTCCGCGACACAGGCGATGACGCGGCAGGACGGGTCCTCGGCGAGGTAGGCGATGTAATCGCTGACGTCGACGTCGCAGCTGTTGCCTGCCGTAAGGAAGTGGCTGTAGGCGCCGCCGCGCTCGGCAACCTGGGCGATGGCTTGGCCAAGGCCGCCGGATTGCGACACCAGGGCCACGGGCCCCTGAGCCGGAGGACGGACGGCATAGCCCGACGAGAAACTCATCCCGGCGCGCGACATGTTGTTGACGACGCCGAAACAGTTCGGCCCCGCGATCCGCAGTTGCGACCCGCGGGCGATGGCCGTCAGCCTTTCCTGCAAGGCGATACGGTCAGGCCGCGCGGTCTCGGCGAAGCCCGATGCATAGATGACGCAACCACCAACGCCTGCGGCCGCGCAGTCCTCGACCAATCCTTCGATAGCCTCGAACGGAGCCGCCAGAATGGCGCAGTCCACCGTTTCCGGCAGGTCGGGGATCGAGGAATAGCAGCGCAGCCCGTGAAGCTCGTCGGCGTTGGGGTTTACGCCGTAGGCGCGGCCGGAGAAATCCTTCAGGTTCAGCGCCGTGCGGGCGCCGAAGGAGGCGGGATTGCGCGACATCCCGACCACGGCGACGCTAGCCGGATCGATCAGCCGCTGGAGGTCTGCGTAGCCGTAGACCGGCCTGCGCGCTCGAACGTGAATCACCCTGCCTCCTCGATCCCGTCCCGCCTCATCGACGCGAGACAGGGATCTGGCTGAACGGCAGGTCCTTGTCGGCCCGGACGTCCGGGGGCAGGCCCAGCACCCGCTCGGCGATGATGTTGCGCAAGATCTCGTCCGCGCCTCCGGAGATGCGCTTGCCCGGAGCGTAAAGCAGCGCTTCCTGAAACCACGCGTTGAGAGGCGCCGCATCTTCCTCCATCACCGCGCCGGCCTGGCCGAGAAGGTCGACGCCATAGCTGGCGATCTGCTGCAGCTTGGTGGCGCTGACCAGTTTGGCGATCGAGGCCTCCGAACCGGGCGTCTTGCCCCGAGAAAGCGCGGTCTGGGTGCGCAGCCGAGTGTACTTCAGCCCCTGGGCCTGGACCCACCAGGCGGCGATTTTCTCGCGCACTGCCGAGTCCTCGATGGCCGGGCGGTCGTCAAGTTCCAGACCAGCGGTGAACGCCAGGATGTCCTCGACGTCGGGGCCCTCAGCCTGACCGACGACGAAACGCTCGTTGGACAGCATCGTCAGCGCCACCTTCCATCCCTCGCCGACGGGTCCCAGCCTGGAACTATCCGGTGTCCGCACCTCGTTCAGAAAGACCTCGCAGAAGTTGGAGGTCCCCGACATCTGGCGGATGCGCCGCACCTCTATCCCCGGAAGGCTCATGTCCAGGAGGAAGCAGGTAAGTCCCTTGTGCTTGGCGACCTCGGCGTGGCTGCGCGCCAGCAGCAGGCCCCACTGCGCGAAGTGGGCGTTGGAGGTCCAGATCTTCTGTCCCGAGATCACCCAGTCGGCGTCGTCGCGCCGAGCGCGGGTGCGCAAACCGGCGAGATCCGAACCCGCCGCAGGCTCGGAGAACAGCTGACACCAGATGTCCTCGCCATACAGCGCGGGCCGCGCATGGCGTTCGACCTGCTCGGGACGCCCCCAGGTCAGGATGGTCGGTATCGCCATGCCGACGCTCTGGTTGAAGATATAGGGCGGCGTGTCGTAGCGGTCTTCTTCCTGGGCGAAGATGATCGCCTGCATCTGCGAGCCATCGCGTCCGCCGTACGCCTTCGGCCAGTGGAATCCGGCGAAGCCCGCCGCAGCCTTGGTCGCCTGCCAGGCCTTGGAGGCGGCGATGTCCTGCGGCTCGAGGGCCCGGCTGCGGTACCGGCGCGCCTCGGCCTCCTTTAGCTTGGCGTTGGCCGACAGGAAGGTCTGCGCCTCGGCGCGGAACGCGGCCTCTTCGGGGGTGTCGCTGAAATCCATGACTAGGCTGCGTTGCGGCTGACCAAGCCATCGATGAGCTGATTGCGCCAATAACGGACGCTCCCGACCTGCCCCGCCAGCCGCTTGGCGCGCCGGTAGTAGAGATGGCATTCCGAGTCCCAGGTGAAGCCCATGCCCCCGTGAGTCTGGATATTCTGGGCAGCCGATGTCCCGAACGCCTCGATCGCCGCAACACGAGCGGTCGCCGCCGCCAGCGGCAGCTCCGGAGCATCGAGACCTAGCGCCCAGGCGCCGAAATAGGCGTTGGAGCGCGCGAGTTCCGTGGCCACATAGACGTCGGCGAGCTGATGCTTGATCGCCTGGAACGAGCCGATCGGCCGTCCGAAGGCGAAACGGTCCTGGGCATAGGCGACCGCCATGTCGAGGGCGCCCTGAGCGCCGCCCACCTGCTCGAAGGCGAAGAGCACCGCAGCCCGCTGCAGCAGACGCTCAATGGCGCTCCAGTTCGTGGCGCCCTCCAGGGCTTCGGCCTGCGTGTCGTGGAACGAGACCTGGCTCGCAATCGGCGCCGCCTCGAGACTCCGAAGCGCCGCGACGGCGGCCTCCCGGCCCTCGACGAGAAAGAGGCCAACCTCACCCTCGGCTTGGGCGGCGACGATGAACAGGCCCGCCCGCGCCGCATCGAACACCGGACGTTTCGTGCCGGACAGCTTCCCCCCGGCGAACCGCGATGCGACCGCCCTCGCCGAAGGTTCGCCCGGCCCTTCGGCGAGGGCGAAGGCGCCTACGACGGAGCCATCTGCAAGCTGGGGCAGCCATCGGCTTTTCTGCGCCTCCGACCCGAACAGCAGCAGCGCCTCGGTGACGAGATATACAGAGGACGAGAACGGGACCGGCGCCAGAACGCGGCCGATCTCTTCGGCGAGCATGCAGAGGGTCTCGTAGCCGAGCTCGGAACCGCCAAATCGCTCTGGAACCGAAACGCCCAGCCAGCCCATTTCGCCGAGCGACGCCCAGAGTTCCTGATCGTCCGGCTCGCCGGAGTTGACCCACCGGCGTAACGCGCCCGGCGGAAGCCGACCACGCAGGACACGGGCCGCCTCGCCCCGCATCTGGATCACGTCGTCGGAAAAGTCGAAGTTCATCGGCGGCCGATCCGCAGGCGGGGTTCGAAAGGCAAAAACTGCACGAACGGCGCGGCGGCGAGGCCGCGGTTCTACAGGTTGGATCATGCCGCCGGTCGCCGATAGACCACGCCTGATATTTCGTATGCAGAGATGATGATCCATCATATGGACGGCGCTCGGCGGCCCGCTCGAACCGCCATTACGCATTGTATAAACTGGGTTTTTATCCGCAGAAGAAAACTCATGCCGGGGCGTGGCGGGGCCCCGGGCGCCCGGGGCCGCTGTTGTGGCCCTCGCCGGCCTTGGTTATCCCGACAAGGCGATTGCAGGATCCGTGGACGCCGATGACCTATCCCAAGCTCGAACTGCTCATCGACGGACGTTGGCGTGGCTCGCCCGACGGCGAACCTGTGTTCAATCCGGCCGACGGCTCGGTGATTGCGACCCTCCCCCACGCGACGCGCGCAGATCTCGATGAGGCCTTGCGGGCGGCTCAGCGAGGTTTCGAGAGGTGGCGTCGGATCGCGCCCGTCGAGCGGGAACGGATCATGCTGCGCGCAGCCGACAATCTCGGCGCGCGCGCCGAGGCGATCGCCCAGGCGCTGGTCATGGACCAGGGCAAGACAATCCTGGAAGCGCGTGCAGAAGTACAGATCGCTCGCGATCGGATCATCTGGGATGCAACGGAAGGCCGCAGGCTCTACGGCCGGATCGTGCCGGCCGGCGACACGCTCCAGAAGACCATAATGCGGCATCCCCTCGGGGTCGTCGCGGCCTTCACTCCCTGGAACTACCCGCTCGCCTCGCCAACGCGGAAGGTGGCCGGAGCGCTTGCCGCCGGATGCGCCATTATCCTGAAGGGCGCCGAGGAGACACCCGCCGGAGCGGTCGAGTTGGTTCGCGCCTTCGTGGATGCGGGCGTGCCAGACGGCGTGATCAATCTCGTTTTCGGCAAACCGGCCGAGATTTCCGCCTACCTGATCCCGCAGCCGCAGGTGCGGCTGGTCACCTTCACCGGTTCGGCGCCGGTGGGTAAGCACCTGGCGGCCCTCTGCGGCCAGCACATGAAGCCGGCGATTATGGAACTGGGCGGAAACGCCCCCGTGATCATCTGGAGGGATGCCGATCCCCGGGCGGCAGCCGCACTGGCGGTCAAGGGCAAGGCCCGCAACGCCGGGCAGGTCTGCGTCTCCCCGACACGCTTCTTCGTCCACGAGTCCATCCACCGCGAGTTCGCCGAGGCTTTCGCGGAAGGCGCGGCGAAGCTGAACGTGGGCTCCGGCGCCGATCCCTTGCTCGAGATGGGACCGCTCGCCAACATCCGTCGGCTCGAGGCGGTGGAAGCCTATGTCGCCGACGCAGTGGATCGTGGCGCGCGCCTCCTCACCGGCGGTAAGCGCCTGGACAACCTGGGCCTCCTCTATCCCATGACGGTCATCGCCGACGTTCCCGACGACGCCCGGGCGATGCGGGAGGAACCCTTCGGCCCGCTGGCCCTCGTCAATGCGGTCGCGTCTCTCGACGAAGCCATCGAGAAGGCCAATTCCGTGGACTTCGGGCTCGCCGCCTACGCCTTCACCGACAGCAGTTCCGTTGCGGCCCGTCTAGCGGCCGAGATCGAGTGCGGCAGTCTTTCCATCAATCATTACACCTCGAGCTTCGCCGACATACCGTTCGGCGGCGTCAAGGATAGCGGGTACGGACGGGAAGGCGGCACAGAGGGGCTGGACTGCTACACCTTCACGCGCTCGGTGACCCAGGTTCCGCTCGGCGCTTGAACCCCAGCCCAGCCGAGGGTTGAAACCCGGCCTCGGCGTCAGGCGGGACCGGTTCAGTCCACCTTCCGGGCCCGCTTGGCGATCTGCCGCTGGCGCCAGGCGGTCATCAGGCGCCGCGGCTCGTCGGAGGTGTGGGCTCGTCCTACCGCCCGCACGCCCGCCTGAACTGCATCGGCCACCGACATCTGCTCCCAGTCGCGGATCAGTTCCTTCTGAATACGGATGGCGCGAGGTCCCGAAATGCAAATCGCATGGACCCACTTCTCGACCTGCGCGTCCAGGCAATCGAGGTCGACGAGCTTTTCCACATAGCCGAAATGATAGGCCTCCTGGGCGTCGATGATGTCGCCTGTGAAGACCAGCTCCCGCGCCTTGCCCCACCCGACGATCGTCGGGATGAGACAGGCCTCCATGCCAGAAGGCACGCCATAGCGTACTTCAGGCATCCCGAACTGCGCGTTCCTGGCCGCCACGCGCATGTCGCAGGAGGAGGCGATCTCCATCCCGGCCCCAAGGCAGTAGCCCCCGATGCGCGCGATGACCGGCACCGGCGTCCGGCGAATGCTGTCACAGGCGGCATGCGTGGTCGCGCTACCCTGCTCGGCGATCACCGGATCCGGAAACTCCGACATCTCGCCGATATTTGCGCCGCCGATGAAGGCCTTGTCCCCCGCGCCGGTCAGCACGACGCAGCGCAGATCCTGGTCCAGCGACAGTTCGCGCATCGTCCTGGCCAGCAACGCCCGTCCCTCGACGGGCAGGGCGTTGTGTTTACCGGGATTGCTCACCGTGACGTAGGCGACCCATCCACCCTCCGGCCGCTCTTCGCGGCGCACCTGGATCAACTCGGCTACATCGGCAGAGCCCACCTGCGTATTCATCCGCACCAATACTCCTGGTCCATCCAACGAAGGCGTGACCGCCGGGGCTGTCGCCGTTCTGAGGCCGGCGCCGTCAGATTCCGTCAATTGCCGCCCGGCAACGCCTGCAGCGGACTAGATCAGATCAGGGTCAGGCGGTAACGGGAGCTTTGATCCAGCCACATGAGTTTCGCTGATGCCGGACGATCGGCGATTGCGGAGCTGTGTCAGAGGTGCGGATCGCGAACGGCGTCCGCCTTGCTCAGGTGGGGTAGAGAAGCACCTTGGAGGCCTCCCGGCTCCGGCACAGGTCCAAGGCGGCTTCGGCCTGATCCAGCGGCATACGGTGGGAGATCAGGTGGCGGAACGTCTGGGGATCGGCGTCGAGCGCCTGCAGGACCAAGGTCCAGGCGGCCTGGGAGGTGCGCGAGGAACCACGGACCTGCAGCCGGTGCTTGACGATGCGCAGTATGTCGATGGTGGCCGGCTGCTCGCTCATGCCGGCGACGGAAAGCACGCCCTCTTGCCGCAGGACCGACAAGGCCTGATTGATCACCGAGGCCACGCCGGCCGCTTCCACGGCCAGGTCGAAGCCGTCGCCGGCGATAGCGGCGAGCGTCTCGGCCGCACCGGGTTGCGCCATGTCGACGAACGTCTCGATCCCGAACTTTCGAAGCACCTCGAAACGCGGGCCGTCGTTCATGCCGACGACGACCACCTCCGACGCACCCAGGTGCTTGGCCAGAGCCGCAGCGCACTGGCCCACGCAGCCTGGCCCGAACACGATCACCCGGTCGCCGGCCTTCATTCCACCTGTGATCAAGGCATGCGCGCCGACCGACAACGGCTCGGCCAAGGCGCCCACCTCGACGGGCACATGCTCCGGCAGGACATGGCAATAGGCCGCCGGAGCAAGGCAGTATCGGGCGAAGGCGCCGTTCCGCACCATGCCGATCGCTTGCCTGTCGTTGCAGCCGGTGGTGTCGCCAGCGCGGCAGTTCTCACATTTCCCGCACGACACGGCGGGATTGATCACCGCATGGCGGCCGATCAGCGCGTGGTCGACCTCCGGGCCCACAGCGATGACCCGGCCGGCCGTCTCGTGACCGAGAGTCACCGGCAGGCACTTTCCCATGAAGCTCTCATAGCTGGGCGACCATCGGTCGATCGACAGATCGCTGCCGCAGATGCCGGTCGCGACGATTTCCAGAAGCACCTCGCCGGGACCGGGGGCGCCCGGCTCCGGCACGTCGACCAGCGACAGTCCTTCGCCCGGTAGGATCTTCTGCAGCGCGAGCATCGTCTTCTTTCCTCCAGGTCTTCGCGGCGACACCCTGAAATCGCTGAAATTTCGGCGGTCGAGCGTTTGCGCGTGGCCCGGCTCCGGGCACTTCGTGCTATTTTGCAGAGTTCATTCCATATAATAGCACCAGAATGCCAGGAAAATTTGCAGCTGTCGACGCTAGCAATCCACCGACGCAGCCGCGCGGCGTGAGGTCGATGACCGAGTTGCGCGACTGGCACGCACGCCACGTCGAAGCCCCGCTCGATGCGGATCTGCCGATTGTCGACGCCCACCACCACATGTGGGACCGGCCGCCGCAGCGTTACCAACTCGATGAAATCCTGATGGACGTCCGCTCGGGCCACAACATTCGCGCCACGGTGTTCGTGGAGTGTACAGCGATGTATCGCGCCGAGGGGCCTGAACATCTGCGGCCGGTCGGCGAGACCGAGTACGTCAATGGCGTGGCGGCGGCCAGCGCGAGCGGGCTATACGGTCCCGTTCGCCTTTGCGCCGGGATCACCGGCTACGCGGACCTGAAGCGCGGCGCTCAGGTGCGGGAGGTGCTGGAGGCGCACATCCGCGCAGGCGGGGATCGCTTCCGGGGCATCCGGCAGCAGGCGCAGTTCGATCCGGTCCTGGGCGGCATGGCGAAAGCGCCCACCCAGAAGGGCTTGCTGCTCGACCCTCGGTTCCGGGAGGGGTTCGCCGAGCTCGCCCCCCTGGGCCTGGTCTACGAAGCCTGGGTCTTTTTCACTCAGCTTGATGAAGTGGCCCAGCTTGCGGCCGCGTTTCCGGAATCCGTGATCGTCCTGAATCACCTGGGGGGCCCGATCGCGGTCGGGCCATACGCCAACGACAAGCCGACCAATTTCCGCATCTGGCGCGCCGGCATGGAAAAACTCGCCAAGCTCCGCAACGTCCATGTGAAGCTGGGCGGCCTCGGCATGGTCTCCTACGGCTTCGACTTCCATCTCGGGGACGCCCCCCCCGACTCCGAGACCCTGGCCGAAGCCTGGGCGCCGCACGTCGAAACCTGCATTTCCCTGTTCGGCGCGGATCGCTGCATGTTCGAGAGCAACTTCCCTGTAGATGCTCAGTCCTGCAGTTATGGCGTTCTGTGGAACGCCTTCAAACGGTTGACCCGCGGCGCCAGTTCAGCGGAGCGGTCCGCGCTCTTTAGCGACACGGCGGCGCAGGTCTATCGGCTGACGATCTAGGAACCGCTCATCGCCGGCCGGGAACCCGCGCCGCCGCACTGGGCGAGGGGCGGTCGCTGACAGCACCATTCCACGTCCTCGCCATACCTGCGAAGTCCGAGAAGGACCGATGGATGTCCGGGTCGTCCTCTACGACCCCGATACTTTGACCTTTTCGTCCACCAGCATCTGACTCGGCGCCGCGACGCCCACATGCCATCCAGCCGACAACCAGGCTTGCCGCGCAAAAGGGAGCGGCGATTGCGTCCCTGCGCAAGGGATCGAAAGCGCATGGCCAGTGGCCCCATCACCGCGGCGCGCAGGTGGTGAACAAGTCGGCCGGCCAGATCGACGTCGATCCAACCCATCAAAGCCTGGGACTGAACAGCTAGGCCAGCAGCAGCATCGGCTCCTGGATCAGGCTCTGGAAGGCCTGCAGGAAACGCGCGCCGACGACGCCGTCCATGGCTCGGTGATCGCAGGTGAGCGTCACCGACATGACGTTCGCCACGGCCAGTTCGCCATCCTTCACCACCGGCCGCGGCGCGCCCGCGCCGACCGACAGGATCGCCCCGTGCGGCGCGTTGAGAATGGAGCTGAAGGTGCGGATGCCGAACATGCCCATGTTGGAGATCGAGAAGGTGCCGCCCTGGAATTCCTCTGGCTTCAGCCGTTTTGTCCTCGCCCGCTCGGCGAGATCCCGCATCTCAGCGGCGATGACGGCGAGGCCCTTGGTCTCCGCGGCGCGGATGATCGGCGTGATCAGGCCGCCGTCTATGGCCACCGCCACGGCGATGTCGGCGTGATGATGCAGCGCCACGCCTTCCGGGGTGTAGCTGGCGTTGGCCTCGGGAACCTGCCGCAGGGCCCGGGCCGTTGCCTGGATGATCAGGTCGTTGACCGACACCTTGAGCCCGTCCGTAGCCAGGGCGGCGTTGATCCTCGCCCGGGTGGCGAGCAGGGCGTCGATCTCCAGGTCTATGGTCAGCGGGAAATGCGGGACGTCGCGGAAGCTTTCGGTCATCCGCCTCGCGATCGTCCGGCGCATGCCGTCCAGGGGCGAGAGATCGTAGGAGCCGGGCGCGACGCCCATCTCCGCCAGGCTGGGCGAGCGGACGTCGTGTGACGGGGACTCCGGGACGACCGCCTTAGCCCGTTCGACCTTAACGCCGCGGGCGCTATCGACGTCGATCTTCAGAATACGCCCCAGCGGGCCGGAGCCCCGGATCGTCGCCAGGTCGAGGCCGGCGCCCTGGGCGATGCGGGCGGCCAAAGGTGAGGACGGCGACGACGCCGGCGCGAGTGCAGGCGCGGGCCGCGGGGCGGTCGGCTCGTCCGCCGGCTTGCGCTTCACCGCTTCCAGCACGTCGCCCTTGGTCAGGCGCCCGTCGCGTCCGCTGCCCACCAGGCTCGAGGCCTCGAGCCGTTCCTCCGCGACGATCCGCCGGACGGCCGGCGACAGGGCCGGTTCCGCCGCGGCCTTGGCCGGCGCCGGCGAAGGCTCATTCGTGGCCGAGGGAGCGTTCAGGTGCGCGATGGGCGTGTTGACCTTCACCTCTTCCGAGCCTGCGGGGACCAGCAGCGCGGCCACGACCCCGTCCTCAGCGGCCTCGACCTCCATCGTGGCCTTGTCGGTCTCGATCTCGGCGACCACGTCGCCCGCCCGCACCCGATCGCCGACCGCGACATGCCATCTGGCGAGGGTGCCTTGCTCCATGGTCGGCGACAGCGCGGGCATCAGGATATTGAGCATGATAGCGGGAGGTCCGGGTTCTAGGCGAGGAAGAGGTCGGCGCAGGCCTCGATGATCGCGTCCGCGTCGAGCCGGTAATGCCGGTAGAGGTCCGGCAGGTCGCCGACCTGACCGAACGTATCGATACCCAACGGGCTGGTCCGGTGGCCCCGGACCCCGCCCAGCCAGGAGAGCGCGCCGGGCGACCCGTCGATCACCGTCACCAGGCCCGCGGTCGCCGACAGTTCGCCCAGCAGTTGCTCAGCATGGCTTTCGACGCGCGCCTTGCCGGTCCACCCGGCTCGGCGGCTGGCCATCCAGTCACGGTGCAGCAGACCGGGCGACACCACATTGAGGACGCCCAGGCCTGGGATATCCTCGCCCAGCGCCTCGGCCGCCGCCAGGACCTCCGGCGCCAGCGCCCCGCATAAGGCGATGGCCGCATCCGAGCCTGCAGCGGGCTTCTTCAGCCAATAGGCGCCCTTCATGGCGGGCGCGCGCCAGTCGTCGTTCTCGCGGACGGCCTGGCTGATCGTCCGGGTCGTCAGGCGCAGGTAGACCGAGCCGCCGTCGTCGGCCTGCATGTGTTCGAACGACCAGCGCATGGCCTCCGCCAGTTCGTCCACGAACGCGGGCTCGAAATAGGTGAGCTTGGGCTGGCCGATGCCGATCACCGGCGAGTGGATGGACTGGTGCGCCCCGCCCTCCGGGCCGAGCGTCAGGCCCGAGGGCGTCGCCACCAGCATGAAGCGGGCGTCCTGGTAGCAGGCGTAGTTCAAGGCATCGAGGCCACGGGCGATGAAGGGGTCGTAGACCGTGCCGATGGGGATCAGCCGCTCGCCCCACAGGCTGTAGGAAAGCCCGAGCGCGGCCAGGTTCAGGAACAGGTTGTTCTCCGCAATGCCCAGTTCGATGTGCTGGCCCGCCGCCCCGCCCGACCACTTCTGGGCGGACGGGATCTTGGCGCGCTGGAAGATGTCGGCCAGCTCATTGCGCCGGAAGAGGCCCCGCTGGTTCACGAAGCCGCCCAGGTTGGTGGAAACCGTCACGTCGGGCGAAGTGGTGACGATACGGTCGCCCAGCTCGCCGCCGCTCTTGGCCAGCTCCAGCAGGATGCGCCCGAAGGCGGCCTGGGTGCTCTGCTCTGCGCCCGGCGAGCGTGGGAAGCTGGCCTGATCGGGAACCGGGATCGGGGCCGCCGTGTGGCGACGCTCCACCGTCCGGGCGAAGGGCGCGCTGGAGACGAACTGGCGCAGGCGTTCGGCTTCGGCGGCGTCCATGCCCGCATAGGGCTCCCACTCCTGGCCTTCCGGTATGTTCAGGCTGTCGCGCAGCGCCGCGACCTGGGTCGGGTTCATCAGGCCCGCATGGTTGTCCTTGTGCCCCTGCAAGGGCAGCCGGAAGCCCTTGATCGTGTAGGCGATGAAGAGGGTCGGCGTATCGTCGTCGGCCTCGGCGTAGGCCTCCAGCAGCGTCTCCACGCAGTGGCCGCCCAGTCCGGTCATCAAGGCGCTGAGCTGGTCGTCGTCATAGGCGCCCAGCAAGGCGCCGACGCCGGGCGTCGATCCGATGTCGGCCATGAGGCGCGCCCGCCAGGCCGCCCCGCCCTGATAGGTCAGGGCCGCATAGTCGACGTTGGAGCACTCGTCGATCCAGCGCTGGAGATGCTCGCCGCCGGGCTGGGCGAAGGCTTCACGCTGGGCCTTGCCGTACTTCAAGGTCAGCACGCGCCAGCCGAAGGTGCGGAAGATGTCATCGAACCGGTCGAACATCCGGTCGGTGGTGGTGGCGTCCAGGCTCTGGCGATTGTAGTCGACGATCCACCAGGTGTTGCGGATGGCGTGTTTGTGGGCGTCGATCAGGCACTCGTAGATGTTGCCTTCATCTAGCTCGGCATCGCCCAGGGTGGCGATCATCCGGCCCTCGCGCGCGGGATCGAGCCAGCCGTGCGCCTTCAGGTAATCCTGGGTCAGCGAGGCGAAGGCGGTGACCGCCACGCCCAGGCCGACCGAGCCGGTGGAGAAATCCACATCGTCCTTGTCCTTGGTCCTGGACGGATAGGACTGGGCGCCGCCGAAGGCGCGGAACCGTTCCAGCTGGTCGCGCGACTGCCGGCCGAACAGGTATTGGATGGCGTGGAAAACCGGGCTGGCGTGGGGCTTGACCGCCACCCGGTCCTGCGGTCGCACCGCATGAAAGAACAACGTCGCCAGGATGGTGGACATCGAGGCGCAGGAGGCCTGGTGCCCGCCGACCTTCAGGCCGTCGCGGTCTTCGCGGATATGGTTGGCGTTGTGGATCGTCCAGGTCGCCAGCCAACGCAGCCGCTCGTCCAGCCTGTAGAGGAGCGGTGCGGCATCGTTGGCGAGCGCCAGAGGTGGGGAAAGTGCGTCTTTCAGCATGACCGGCCTCAAGTGAAGCCGAAGCATACCATCAGGCCAGGTTCAAGCGATTGCGAAGATGCCTTTGCCCTAGCCCCCGATTAGCAGAATCTGCTATTATCCCCCAAAATAAACACGGATAATCGCGAATGTCGGGAAACGAGCGCAATAAGCTGGACGAAATTGATTGCAAGATTCTCGTCGCCCTCCAGCGGGACGGACGGTTGACCAACCAGGACCTTGCCGACCGGGTGGGCCTGTCGCCGAGCCCATGCCTGAGGCGGGTCAAACAGCTGGAGGCGGCAGGCATCCTCAAGCAGTACGTGGCGCTGGTCGATCCCAACGCCATCGGGCTCGACATCACCGCCTTCATCCGCGTCGCCCTTGAACGCCAGGACGCCGCGCAGCTGGATCAGTTCGAAAGGATGATCGCGCGATGGCCGGAGGTGCTGGAGTGCTACCTGATGACCGGCGACACCGACTATCAGCTCCGCGTGGTCGCCCGCAGTCTCGCCGACTACGAGGCGTTCCTGCGCGACAAGCTGACGAAGCTGCCCGGGATCGCCAAGATCCAGTCCAGCTTCGCCTTCCGGCCCGTGGTCTCACGCACCGAGCTGCCGGTCGGCTAGCTCCGCCACGGCCTTCGCCGATGCGCCGTGGACGCGCCGGGAAGGCATGTCAGGTTAGTCGGCGCTACGACCTAGCAGATGGCCTGTCCCCCATCCACGGAGAGTTCGGCTCCGTAGACGTATCGCGCGTCATCAGACACGAGATATAGCGTGGCGGCGGCGACGTCTTCTGGAGTACCCGCGAAACCGACAGCGGTGACCGCCCTTGCGATGGCGTCAGGATCCTGGCCACGCCCGATAAGCAGGTCTGTGCTGATGGGGCCGGGAAATATCGCATTGACCCGAATTTTCCGCGGCGCGAGCTCCCTGGCCGTGGTTTTCGTAAGCCCGCGAACGGCCCATTTGCTTGCGCTATAGGCATGCGTACCGGGGTAGCCGTGAAACGCGGCCGCGGACGCAACGTTGACGATCGCCCCTCCGCCAAGGCGAGTCATGACCCCCACGACGGCCTTGGTCCCGAGGAATACGCCGAGCGTGTTCACTTGAAATACGCTCATGAATATCTCTGGCGTCATCTCCTCGATCGAACCACTACGACTGATGCCTGCTGTATTGACGAGGATATCAATGCGGCCGAAACGGCGTTCTGTAACATCGACCAGATTGGTCCAGCTTTCCTGCGACGTCACATCGTGCGTTACGAAGATTGCATTTTCGCCTATCGCCTTCGCAACTTCCTGACCACGATCCGGATTGACGTCAGCGAGAACTACGCTTGCACCCGCATGACCCAGAATGGTCGCTTGCGCAGCCCCGATACCAGACGCCGCCCCGGTCACAATCGCTACCTTGCCGTCAAGTTTTCCCATTTTCCTGCCTTTACGTGTGTGATGTTTGCGTCAGCACTTCCTCCACACATGCGTGAAGTGAGCCCATCCGGCCCTGGTGGAGACGTTTTTCGTTAGACTGCCGACGAGAACGGCCTCGCTGTCTGATCGGAAGCCGCGCGTTGCGCCATGCGCCTTGCAGTCATGATGTAAATGCACGCTACGGGCACATGTAACAAAAGCATGCAGGACATCCCGACCCGGAGCGGCTCCACTTTTAACCCGCTCGCCGCCACCATGTCGGCGATCCCGCCGATAGCAACCGGACCCATCGCCACGCCGACCAGGCTGGTAATGACCGTGGGAATGGTGAAAGCCATCCCCCTCATGTGACCGGGCGCGAGTTCGCTTAAGGCCGCGCCCCTCGGCGCGACATACGCGCTCATGGTGGCGCCGGCGAAGCAAAGCGCCCCAAACATCATCCCCGTACTGGACGTCCAGATCGCCAGGGTGGCGAACACCAAGTTTATCAAGCTTGTCGCGCTCATTACTAACAGCGGTCCGCCAGGCGTTCGACGACGGGCCCAGTCGGCGGCGTAGCCCGCCGCAACGCCGCCGATCATCCCGCAGACGCCCAGGGCGATGGTGCTCATCAGGCCGACGGTGGGCAAGTCAACGTGATGGACACGAATTATGAATGACGCCCACCAGGAGTAGACGCCCGTACTGATCATGGAAGTCAGGGCGGTGCCGAGAAAGATTACTCGCAGCCCCGGTTGCACCAATAGTTGCCCGATCGCCATCGGAACTGCGCGCGCCGGAACCGGGACCTGATCAGTTCCTCGCGTGCGGGGCGGCTCACGCACAGTCGTAACAAGCAAGAACGCCAGGACGAGGCCTGGCGCTCCGCACAACAGGAAAGCGGCTCGCCAACCGAAATGCGCTGCGACGTAGCTTCCAGCCAGGGCCGAGACAATGGTCCCCGCGCCATACCCGGCGGAGACGATTCCCATCTTGGACGACCGGAGGTGCGGCGGATAAAGGTCTGTAAGGATCGAGAATATGGCTGGTGTGCCACCGGATTCGGCCGCTCCCACCGCAAACCGCGCCCCGCACAGGGCGAGGAAGTTGCCGGCCAAGCCGCATGTCGCCGTCATGGCGCTCCATACGGTCACGCAAATAGAAAGCAATTTGGCGCGATTGACCCGATCGTTGAGCCAGCCGAGGGGAAAACCAGCTAGTCCGTTGGCGAGCCCGAACGCGAGGCCGGTGACCATTCCAAGCTCGGTATCCGATAACCGGAACTCGGTCTTGATCAGCTCCTGCGTCACGAAGATCACATTTCGGTCGAGCTGGTAGAAAAAGGTAGTGGCCACCAGTAGTGCAAGAAAATACGGTCGATAGGCGCGGCGCACCAATGATCGATCACCCTGGCCCGGCAGCTGACCTGCACTTTGGGTGAACCAGGTTTGGCGTCGATATTTCAATATATTTCCACCTCATCCGCAGAACGGGGACACCAATACCCGTTATGCTCTGGAAAATCGCGCAAGGCTGCGCAAAACATCGCCTTTCACGGACGCGACTCGCGTGCACGACCCGAATATAGCGCAGGCGCCGCCGCGCCCGCGGCTGCGTTCCTTTCGCTCGGGCGACTCCCTTCGTCGTCACGATGTCGCCCATCCATGCGGCCCAAATAGGCAGCGAAAGGTCGAGATCGACAATCGGCCCGCGGCCGGCCGCGGGCCAAATCACGTCGCTCCCAAGATGGAGGCGACCGCGCCTCGCCCCGCCTCAGCAAAAGATGTCCGGTGATCGAAGAAAAGCCACCCTGAAGTCTGGCTCTGTCACGGCCTAGACTGAAGACCTTGGGGGGAACCATGACCGACGCATATGGCGCGGACCTGCGCGAGAGCCGCAACTCGGACGCCAGTTTGCAGGTATTCGGCGCGAGCCATCGGCGCACCTTTACTTGAGGCGGACGGACACGCGCGGCCGCGAGGCCGGGCGCGACTGGAGAACAGGGCGGAGGCGTTCATCCGCCGCCGCCGTGCAACTGAATAACTCACGAAATCCATGACTTCGATGCCAGTCCGGCGTCGCTCCGGAACTTGCATAATAGAAAACCCAGGGGGGAAACGATGTTCAGAAAATTGTTTGGCGGAGTGGCCTTGGCCGCGCTTTGCGGCGTGTGCCCCGAGGCCTCGGCGCAACCGCAGAAGGAGGCCGCTCAGGTCGATGAAATCATCGTCACGGCCCAAAAGCGCGCCGAGCGTCTCCAGGACGTCCCGATCTCGATCACCCACATCTCGGCCGAGCGGATGAAGGATACGGGCATCGTCGCCTTCCAGGACCTGCCCCGCGCGACGCCGGGCATGGGCGTAACCCGGCTGGGCCCGTTCATCACCCCGAGCGTCCGGGGCATCACGACGACGACCCAGGGCATCCTCGCTGAAAACAACGTGGCCGTTTACGTGGACGGCTTCTATCTCCCTACTCAGATCGGCCTGAATATGGGCCTTGGGGACGTCAGTTCCGTGGAGGTGCTCAAGGGACCGCAGGGTACGCTCTTCGGTCGTAACGCCACGGGCGGGGCTGTCCTTGTCACCACCCTGGATCCCTCGCTGACGGAGATGCGCATCATCGCTGATGCGAGCTATGCCCGCTTCAACGACCGCCAGTTTGACGCCTACGTCGCGGTGCCGGTCAACGACCGCATCGGACTGAGCTTCGCGGGCTCGCTGCGCAACAGCGACGGCTATGTTCGCGACATCGGGGGCTTCGATTCCGCGCCGGTCGACAATCGGACCTTCAAGGCGAAGCTGCGGTTCGATCCGATCGACGGCACCTCGATCGTGGCGACCTACAAGTGGGACCGGATTTCCGATCCGACCGGCAACGCCTGGATCGTGCCGGTGAGCAATCGCGCCGCCCTGCAGAACCCGGCCCTCTACGTCGAGACGCGGCCCTACCACACGGCCCTGACCTTTGCGCCGGCCACTGTCGCCGGAGACCACCAGTATTCGTTAAAGGTGAGCAGTGAGATCGCCGGCCTGACCGTCAACTCCTACAGCAGCTATCTCAGCGAGCGAGACAACATCGGCGTTTACGACACCGACGGCGTCCAGGCCAACGCCGCCTCGCAAATCCTGCTCCAGAAGCAGCATAGTTTCTCGCAGGAGGTGAACGCCAATTATCGAACCGCAAGGGTCGACGCCGTCGTTGGCGCCTTCTACCTCTCCACTTACAGTTCCTTCCCGGTCCTGAACGTGTTCGCTGGCAACAACGTGGTCTTCCGCCAGCACAACGCAGGTAAGGGCGAGACCTGGGCCCTATTCGCCGACGGAACCCTCAAGGCTACCGACCGGCTCGCGATCATCGTCGGCGCCCGATACAGCGAGGAAAAGAAAACCAACCTCGGCACATTCGTGAACAATGTGCCATCGACGGCAAGAGCGACGTATCACTGGAATAGCTTCACCCCGCGCCTCGTCGCACGTTACAGCCTGGACGATAGCTCCAATGTCTATGCGTCTGTCAGCAGGGGGTTCAAGGCCGGCGTCTTCAACACCAACAGCGTCGTGCCGGTGAACCCCGAGAAGCTCACGGCCTACGAAGTGGGCTATAAGATCGCGGCCTCCCGGTTCCGGTTCGACGCGGCCACCTACTATTACGACTACAAGGACCTGCAGGCCGCGGCGATCGTGGAGGGCCCCGGCGGCTCGCGTCAGTCTCTGATCACCAACGCGGCGACCGCTCGGATCTACGGCGTCGAGTTCCAAGGGCAGTACCAGCTGACCGAGGCGCTCAGCATCTACGGGGGGGTGAACTACAATCACGCCCGCTACCGGGATTTCCCCAACGCGCCGGCTGTGCTGAAGCAGGCCAACGGCCTGAACCTGCTCGGCCAGATGCAGGACTGGAGCGGCAAACGGATCGTCCACGCACCGGATTGGACCGCCACGCTGGGGGCCGACTACATCGTCCAGGTGGCCTCAGGCGAACTGAAGATCAGCCCCAACCTGTACTACACCAGCGCATACACGCCGTTCGACAATTCGCTGAACCCCGATGGGTCCTACCGGTATCTCCAGAAGGGCTATGTCATGTTGAACGGGCAGGTTTCCTGGACGCCGGACGGGCAGGCCTTCACCGTCTCGATCTTCGGTCGAAACCTGACAGACCGGGTTGTCAAGGTGATGGACTACGGCCAGGGACAGGGCGATATCCGCACCTTCGCCGAGCCGCGGGTCTACGGCGTGCGGCTATCCTATCGGCTGAACTGATCCTGCGCGCGGGCGGGCGCGTTCTCCTCGAGAACGCGCCGGTCAGCCTATTTGAAGCTTCCTTTTCAGGACCCACAGCGGGTCCTCCTGGGTCCGAGTTCCCGTGGGGCCTTCGGCCTCTTTCGGAACGTAGCGCCCGGCGTCCGAACGGGTCCAATCCCTCGCCGCCCAGCGTTCTGAGATGGCCCAGAGACCGTCCCGCTTGGTCATGTGATCGACGTATCGGAAGCCGTTGGTCGTGTTCTTACCGTCTTCGTCAAGCTTTCCCCAGTGGACCGACATGCCGTAGGTCTCGACGACAGCATCGTCCCCTACAATCTCGGCCCAATGGTTTCCGATGAAATGCATGGAGCCTTGATAATCGCGCCACAAGGGCGTGAGCCACTCGATGAACTCGTCAGCGGTGCCGGTGAAGCCGGTATGATGATCGATTCCGTCCGCATGATAGGCTGAGCGCATCAGCGCCTTGTCGTTGCGATCAAGGCCGCGGCAGTATCTCAACACCACTTCATAGATTTGCCAGCGTTCAGAATCCGAGCCGGTGGACGTCGCCATTGTAGCCTCCTCTTAGCTTGCCTCATCTCCGGCTATCCTTGATAGCCAGCGCTCAGCTCTTGCTAGCCGAGATCATCGAAGAGGTATTGATGAAGGACCCGGTGAAGGTTGGTTACCGTCACCTCTTGTATTCGACTTGGCCGCGCACCCTTGAACGCCCGCGAGCGCATGCCTTTCTGCACAGCTTCAAGGTTCGAGAAGTCCTGCTCGAGGAACGGGGCCTTGCCCATGAAGTCGCCCGGCCGCTCGAAGATCTCCTGGTCCACCTTCGGCTCGGCGCCCGGCGCATAGCGTCCCAGGATCCAGATGTCGAACACGCACGCGTCGGGGTTCGCTCCGTCAGGGCGCATCCGGTACCATTGGGTGCCGTTCACGCTGGGCAGCACGCTGGAGTTGGGGAAGATCTGCCAGGCCGTGCTCCAGAGATCCTCCGGCTTCAGCCGCTCCGGCCATTGGGCCCCGCTCTTGATCAGCTCCTCCTTGTGGAACGCCCAGTAACAGCGTCCCACGGTCGCCTGGTCCGCTCCCTCCGGCGCCTCGGTCAAGAGACGCTCGGCCGCAGCCATGCCTGAGTCCATCACCATGGCCTTGCCCAGCGTGTCGTAGAGCTCCTTGAGCTGGCCATGCATGAGGGTGCGTGCGTCGGCGTCACGATAGGGACTGTTCGGGCCCGGGCCTTCCGTCTTCGTCACGGTGTGGGTGGAATGGCGGCGCAGCCCAGCGATGTCCTCCGGCGGGGCGGGCGACCGTCCATGGCCGAACTTCAGGAACTGCGGATGCGTGCCAGACACGTGGTAAGCTTCGACAAACGCCTCCAGCACCACCTTCCAGTTCACCGGCACCTTGATGGTCCAATAGGCGGCTAAGCGGCAATTCTCGAGCTCGAAGGCGTCGAGCTTCTCCGGGAGCGGGCTCAGGAACGCCTCAAGCGGCTCGCAGTCCGGGTCCATATTGATCCAGACCATCCCGGCCCAGGTTCCCACCTTGACCTCCACCAGCGAAACCTCGCCGTTCCGCATGCCCGGGCAGTCTTCCCAGTCCTCCGGCTCAGGCCGGTCGATCAACTGGCCGTCCAGCGCAAACCTCCAGGCGTGGTAGTTGCACCGAAAGGCAGGGACGCTGCCGCGAGCGTCGTCGCGAAGGCGTCGGCCACGATGGGGACACACGTTGTGGAACGCTCGGATCACACCCGGCGCAGTCCGCACGACGAGGATCGAGTCCTCGACGATCTCGTAGTTCACATAGTCGCCGACCTTGGGAATCTCCTCCTCGCGGCAGGCGATCTGCCAGATACGGGGCCAGAGGCGCTCCTTCTCCAGCTCGTCGAATTGTGGATCCACGTAATCGCTGCGGGGAATGTAGTCTCCCCGAACGGTAGAGGCGTCAGTCGATTCAACGTCGAACTTGTCGAGCATTGTGCACCTGCGCAATCCTGGTGGCGGAATGCTAGCGCTATGAGTTGAGAACCAGAATTGGCCGAATCATTCGCTCATCCGCCATCGTTTTTGAAAATCAGAAACGCTCCGGATCGACAGGCGCGCCGACATCATTGGACCGGGCCGTCCAGTCCGGCCAGCACCCGGCGAAGGGCCTCGTCCGCCCGCTGGGCGGCGTCAAACACCGGCAGCGAGCGCTGAGACCGGGAGATCACTTCGGGCCCAAGCCCACGCAATCCGCCGATGCGTTGTAGCGCCTGGAGCGCCGCCTTGATTGGAAACTCGCCCTCGCCAGGCAGAAGCCGGTGGAAGAGCGAATCTTCGAGGAGCGAGTCCACCGTGGCGATGAGTCCGTCGTTGACCTGCACCGCCGTGATGCGATCGCCAGGAATTCGCTCGAGCAAGGCCAGGTCGGACCCGCTCTTAAAGCAGTGCCACGTGTCGAACATCAGCGTCCCGTTGGCCCGATCGGCAAGCCGGACGACATCCCAGCCCGTCGCCAGGCCACAGACCGGCGGAACGGTGCGGAACTCCAACTGCACCGAAATTCCCCTGCCCCGCGCCGCATCGCACAGCTGTGCGAACGCCTCGGCGACCCCTTCCACCGGAAGCAGGCTGGGTGGCGACGGCAATGCAGTGACCATGACGCAGCCGAACGCTTCCGCCGCAGCAAAGGCCGTCTCCGGCGTTACTTTCGGTAGTCCCGCGGCGGTCTCCGCGGCCGGCGGATACCATTCGGTGACGACATCCAGGACCTCGACCTGCACGCCTTGGTCAGCTGCGCGCCGAGCGAGCTCGCCAGCCCGATAGGCGCCCAGTGAGAGGAAGTCGTCGACGAGGGCCGAGACCGCGCGATACCCCAGGCGCGCTGCGGCGGCGACCCGATCTTCAAGGAGGCTTCCCCCAAAGCCCCCCGACCATAGGATTTCAGGCTGCAGCCGCGACATCGCCTACCTCCCATTCGGTATAGCCACGCTGAACCTCCAGGGCGGAGCACGGTCGCACCGCGAGCGCGGGCGGCTTCTCCCCGTCAAAGGTTGCTGACGAAAGAATGGGGAAAAGCCCAAGCCTCAATAAGAGGAGCCGACTATCGCCCACACGCCATGATTTGCGGAAGCAGACCCCTCGCGGAGTCTTTGCATGAAGGACCCCGATACCGATCGCCTGCGCTTCGAGATCCATCCCATCGAAGTCCAGGGCTGAGCATCTAGGTCTGCAGCCGCTTGACGGGACCGTCGTAAGCCGGATCGTTCTCGCGATAGTGTTGGATCTCAATCGACTGGCCGAGCGTCAGCAGGCCAGTCGAGATGATGTCAGTGCGCACGAAAGCCTGGTGGAGCGTCCGGCCCATTGCACCTCCGCTGCGGGAGAAGACGGAATCGGGATCTTCCGGCCGCTGGAAGATCGGCAGGCTGACGCGGCCCTTCAGGTCGGGATCGGAAGCGATCGCCCGCCCCAGCTCGGCGGTGACCCGCTCCCAATCCTCAAGCGTCCGCAGGCCAATGCCGAAGTGCCCATGGGCCTGGGGCGCGCTCTCCAAGCCCGCCAGGAACGTCGATGTCACATCCGTGCCGCGGTTCTTGAGCTGCTCCTGGAGCCACAGCTCGAACGCCCACTGCTCGGGGGAAACCTCAGAAATCCAGAGTTGCTCGGTCTTGGCGAAATGGAAATACACGCCGTTGAAGGGATGGGGCGACGTCTGCGGCTCACAGCCGAGGATCCGGAGCAGCTTCATGGCCCGCGCAAGTTCGCCTGGGCGGAAGACCATCTCGACGTGGTTGTTCAGACCCGCGGGTATCGTCATCACTTGGCTCCTGGACCAGTCTGCAAGGAGATCAACAGGCGCGCCGGCGGGCGAGCAAAAGGCGACACCTGCACTCCGCGGACGCCTGGTGAAAGCGCGGTCAATCCGGCGGCGCGGCCCTTTCCAACGTCTTCAGCAGGGCCCGGGGCACGGGCGTCTCGATCCGCAGCAGGTGCTGCGCCATGCCCTTGGCGTTGCTGTCGAGGCGCAGGCCCACAGTCTGGCCGCCGCCCAGCGCCTCGTCGATCACGAAGTTCAGGGCGTTGAAGCCTGGGGCCAGATAGCGCTTGGCGCGGCGCTTCGACGGCGAATTGAATGCGTGGGCGAACCAGTCCGCCACGCGCCGCGCGTCAAGCGCCGCGCAGATGTAGGGATAGTATTCGGGGCGACGGGCGATGACGCCCACGTTGAACAGGTCCCCCTTGTCGCCGCTGCGCGCCCAGGCCAGCCGCGATAGGGGAACGCGCGCGTCGCAGGGCAAGGAGGGTTGCGGGGGCGCCGGTTCCTCGGCGCGCGACGCCGCGTGGTCGCCGGTCAGGGCCGGCGTCCAGGCCCAGGTTTCGCCGTCGAGCGTGATCCTCACCGACACCTCGGTCTTGGGCAGCATGAAGCAGAACAGCCGCGCGACGGGCGTCACCATGGCCATGCCCATGGCCATGGAGCCGGCGCATCCATTGGTCATCAAACAGCGGGACTCGTTGGCGTAGACGCCCGCCGACCGGGCGTCGTCGTGGAAGGAGACGATCCGCGTCGTCACCTCGTCGGA
>Ga0307513_10003052_pt1 | contig 22846 bp, 12 predicted proteins | sample 15_EM_MG_FD_202174 | JGI IMG/M metagenome (GOLD analysis project Ga0307513, IMG submission 202174) | Populus trichocarpa ectomycorrhiza microbial communities from riparian zone in the Pacific Northwest, United States - 15_EM | ecosystem: Host-associated > Plants > Roots > Unclassified | place... | reverse complement strand
ATATGGTGCAGATGCTGAAGCAGGCTATTGCCGCATTACCCCGGGTGTTTATCTGTGTTGATGCTCTGGATGAGTGCCTTCCTAAACATCTACTGGAGCTTCTTGTGTCACTGAAGGACATCTTTCAGGAGCCATGGAGGACGCGGGTATTTATCACTGGGAGGCCTCAGGTTCGGGCCGAAATTACAAGATATTTCACCGGTAGTGTTATAGTACCGATTAGTCCGAAGGCGCACGACATAGAGAGATACTTGGAGAAGAAGTTGGAGATGGACACCGAGCGTGACGCGATGTCCCATACTTTGCGAGCGGACATCCTGAGGGTTATTCCGCAAAGGATCTCTGGAATGTGTGGAGTGGAATCCGTAGTTCACATTTCATGCATGGTCTTACATTAACTAACCATGGTGTTTAGATTCCTCCTTGTCTCGCTAGCTATTGACACAATCCTGGAAGAGGTTACCATTTTAGAGAGGAGGCGAAAGTTGAACGAGATGACCGGAGGCAATCATTTGGGGGATGTGTATGGGACAACTTTGGAACGAATAAAGGCACAGAAGGGCGGTAGATCCAGACTCGGGATAGGCGCCCTGATGTGGGTATTGAATTCGGAGCGACCTTTGCGAACTAGCGAGCTATGCCATGCCTTAGGAGTAAGGATAGGATCCACGGATCTGGATCTTGAAGGCGTTCCTACAATTCGAACACTGATAGGATGTTCTCTTGGACTTATCACAGTTGAGGCATCCTCCTCCATCGTTCGGCTTGTCCACTTCACTTTGCAAGAGTATTTATCCAATAATCCAGACTTGTTCCAAAGCCCACACTCGATGATAGCGGAGGTTTGCTTGACGTACCTCAACTTTCGTTGCGTCCGGGAACTTTCGCCAACTCTTCTTTCTGCCCCACAAATAGTCCCCTTTGTTGAATATGCTTCTTGTTATTGGGGGAAGCATACGAGGAAAGAGAAGACGGAGAGAGCTACTCAGCTCGCGCTCCTGCTCCTAGCTAGATACGATGAACATATTGCGTCTCGGCTTCTCTTGCTGCATTATTATGAGTACAGAGATTGGCAAGACCCGAATGATAAGAGGTTTAGGTCTAAGGGCTTTACAGGACTCCATGGGGCGGCATTTCACGGGATCGGGGAGATAGTTGTTGCTTTATTGGCGACTAAAGAGTGGAGTGTTAACGAAAGAGACAACATGGGCCGAACGGCCTTTTCATGGGCAGCTATAGAAGGTCACGAGGATGTTGTAAAGCGACTATTACAGCTGAAGCATATCGATCCCAATGCCGCAGACACTGAATATGGCCGAGCACCACTCTGGTGGGCTGCGGAGCGCGGACATGAGGGAGTGGTCAGAATGTTATTGGAGCGAGGGGATATTGATCCCAATATTACAGACACCTTATATGGCCAAACACCACTCTGGCGGGCTGCGGAGGGTGGGCATGAGGGGATGCTGAAATTGCTGTTGGAGCGAGAGGATATCAATATCAACACCGCATACCCCCATTATGGTCAAACACCACTCTGGCGTGCTGCAGAGCGCGGGCATGAGGGAATAGTAAGAATGCTATTGGAACGAGAGGGTGTCGATCTTAACATTGCAGACACCGTATATGGTCGAACACCACTGTGGCTAGCTGCGGAGCGCGGTCATGAGGGAATAATAAAACTGCTATTGAAACGAGCGGGTATCAACCCCAACACTGCGGACACCGAATGTGGCCGGACACCGCTCTGGTGGGCTGCGAAGCGCGGATATGAGGGAATAGTAAGGTTGCTCTTGGAACGAGAGGATGCCGATCCCAACACCCCCGACACCAACTCCAAAAGTAACCGAACGCCACTCTTGTGTGCTGCGATTAATAGACATGAAGGAGTAGTTGGGTTGCTATTACAACGGAAGGATCTCAACCCCAATACTCCAGACACCGAATATGGCGCAACGCCGCTCTCATGGGCTGCAGAGCGCGGGTATGTCGGAATAGTAAAGTTGCTATTGGAACGAGAGGATACCAATCCTAACACTCCTGACACCCAATATTGTCGAACACCGCTCTGGTGGGCTGCGGCACACGGGTATGGTGGAATAGTAAAGTTACTATTGGGTCGAGAGGATACAAATCCCAACATCCCTGGCACCAACACCAAAAGTATTCGAACGCCACTCTTACAGGCTGCCATTAGTGGACATGAGGGAGTAGTTGGGTTGCTATTACAACGGAAGGATCTCAATCCCAATACTCCAGACCCCAAATATGGTGGAACACCGCTCAGGTGGGCTGCGAAGCGCGGGTATGAGGGAATAGTAAAGTTGCTATTGGAACGAGATGATACCAATCCCAATACTCCAGACACCGAACATGGTGGAACACCGCTCTGGTGGGCTGCGCAGCGCGGGTATGAGGGAATAGTAAAGTTACTATTGGGTCGAGAGGATACCAATCCCAATACTCTAGACACCGAGCACGGTCGAACACCGCTCTCGTGGGCTGCGGAGCTCGGGTATGACGGAACAATCAAGTTGCTATTGGAACGAGAGGATACCAATCCCAATACTCAAGATACCTCCAGTGGCCGAACGCCACTCTTCGGCGCTTCAATTGGTGGACATGAGGGAACCGTAAATTTACTATTAGAACGAAAGGATCTCAATCCCAACCTACCAGACATCCTCGGCAATACAGCCCTTGATATATGATAGCTACGTCCCGAGGACATGCAGGAGTTATGCGATTACTCTCCGAACCTAAACCCTCCCTTCCCGCTCCCATAGATAGACACCAACAAAGCCGAAAACGTGGCGCGGACGACCCCTCCACCAGACGCCACCCTGCACCACAACAAAAGAACAATCCCTCCCAACGATGAACGAAATCCCCCAAAGAAGCACTGAGTGTCTCTCACCTAAGCCGTCGGACTTACTTCAATTCCTCGTTCATCCTTTCCCGCCCGCTTACTTTCACACACCAGCAACCCCTTTCCCCGGTACCTAGCCCTCTCTCCTAATACATCTTCCCTCCGTCCTTATATCCTCCTCCTCCTCCTCCTCAATTCTTCCCTCTTATTTCCTCGCATCTATCAGCCTCTCTTTGTCTCCCATTTTACTACCATCATTTCATAAGTAATTGCTATATTATCCATACACAGTGGGTTAAGAAAAAAGATTACTACTCTTTGCTAAATACATAAGATGGAATATGGCCCATAATTTCTATTTCTTTGTGTTTTTTCCCGTTATCTTTTTTCTTTTTCATTCTCTCTCACTTGTACAGTTCAGCGCCATCCACCTCTTTTTATTACCCATATGCTCATTTTCTCCGCTTTCTCACCTAGACTTTTCTTTTTCTCTCTCCTTTAGCATACTCTATGATAGGAATTCCTTGTGCCTTCTCCTCTCTGTTCTTCGGTATTCTGCCACTCACAATGTGCGTTTTCAAAGACGACGACCTTTGACACATGTAGGGAACAACCCAATAGAAACCCGCAATCCCACCCCCTCCCACTTATAACCCCCATAGAGGAAGTGGCACATGTGGGCAGTGTTCTCCACGTTCCAGGCCTTTGGTAAGGCAGCTTATAGGCGTAGTCCAGGACAAGGCAGGCCTCTCTGAAAATAGCCTAGGCCGATATAGGACGGGTGATTAGCATTGAGAGCAGATCGCTTTAAGGGCATCTTGACTCCTGCGCTTGTTTCAAGTTCCTCATCTTTTATTTTTTTTGTCTTTACCCTCGGATATTTCTTAAGGAATCACACAACCAACGATAAGCAAAAATTTCAAGAACAGCCTAATGATCCACCTCCAGAGCCACCACCACGGTCAAACCTTACCATTCTTCCCTCCGATTCTGGTTTATTGATTTGGTATGAGGATATGAGGTCAATTCAATTGACTATGTAGACAAGACAAAGAGAGTGAAGGCGTGAAGACGGAAGATGGACAATTCACATAAAACAATAAGGAAAAGATCCGGCCTTTATCCCACAATAACTAAACGACAAGGGAGCAGAAAATATTTTCCTGCACACGACACAAAATGTCTGGTAGTCTGTGACATGAGTGCCTCAGATGTTTAGTGAAATATTGTGAAACAGGAAAGTACGCGGGACAAATTGGAAATGGAATATGAATCAACGATTCCGGTTACAAGTTCCAACATGGTTCTTCAGCAATAATTACATTTTAAAAATCCCTAAGATAATAGAGGGAAATTTTTCTTGTATTTTGGATGTTATTTTGTAATTGGAAAACATCTATAGTTAGCCACCATTATATCGATGCTTCATAATATTCGGTCTTCACCTTACCGGTACTGTACAGCACTGCACAGTTGACGCCCCACAACAGCAGCTGTTTTTCTACAATTAATTTACTTAATTGGCCTACTATCTCTAGTATTTTTTGCTAATAAATCAAAATAGTTCTTTCATTTTTAACGTTTTTTGCTAGTGCGACATTTGCTAGGAATATTCGCCATACAGACTACATCGCCCCTCGCTAAGAGCGGACTAGCCTAGGTCAGATAGGCAGGGCCGGCCTACCAGGGAGCTGGTACTAAGTCTATGCGGCTAGTAGGCGGGCCCGTTGGGAATACTGCTTGTGGGGCCTATTTTCAATCACCCATACTCACCATGTACCATGAGTCCCTCTCTCTGATAACGGGCACACACTCCAGCTGTCCCTGCCAGCTCCCACCCCACCCCACCACCATTGCTGAAAATGATCAGTGCTGAAGTAATTATTGACGAGGAGAGTTTCACATAGCAGAGGGGGACCGCTGAATGGAGGCGAAAGTCATGATTGATCGCGATAAGTTGGTGGAAAGGAAAGCCTTAAGGAAAGTTGTGTACAGGAAGAGAGATGCGAAGCGAGAGAAAGTGAGAGGGAAAGATAAACGGGGGTGCGAAAACATTCTCAAGGATTGCGCGTCGCTTCGATGCCTACGCGTACCTCTGCGGCCGTAGAGTGCAGGCATCTCCCACACCAAGTGCGGCGATTAAACTGCTATCACATTTTCCATAGCCAACCCTGGAACAAGTACGAGTGCTCAGTCATGACGCCACATGCGACAAGTATCCCAACACAACTTACCCCGACCCCGGGGGGGCGGAAATATTCCTCAGAATGAACATTTAACCGTAATTGTGCATAAACCAATAAAAATAGGAATCATAGTGGGAAACGGCCAGCTACTTCACCTGCCTCTACCCCTTCTCCCTTTTTTCGATATAGTATACTGTACAGAACGGGGCCATCATGAATTCCTCCAGTGGGGAATTCACCTTGCACTCCATATGAGATACCAAATATGCTTCACATCTTTGTTCTTCCTTCTTGCTCAGTATTTTGGCCTACAATACTAACTTAGGAGCTATTGTCAGTCCCGTCCCACCCCCTAAGACGGACCGACTGGAAGACGAGGAAAACTGATTGGAACAACCAGATATCAATCCCAACGCTGCAGATTCGGAATATGGTCAAATGCAGCCCCTGGTTGGCGGTGATGGGTGGGTATGGAGAGTAGTAAATATGTTGCTTGAACAACAGGATATTGGTCCAAACACTATAAATACCCGACACAATCGAACACCACTCTTGTTGGCTGCGATGGGTAGACGTGAGGGAATACTAAAGTCGCTATTTGCCCGAGAGGATGTTAAACTAACATAGTGGATACCAGGTATGGCTGAGGGTTGCTCGGGTGCTCCACGGCGCGGGGGGGTGAGGAGTAATGGGGATATTATTGGAACGAGAGGATATCAATCCCAAAACGTGAACTCCAGATATAGCCGAACACCATGCTTGTGGGCTGCGCAGGGCGGCCACGCGGGAATATTAAGGTTGATATAGAACAAGTTGATCTCAATCCCGACACACCAGGCTTCAGCGGTGAAGCTGCCTTTGAGTTAGCTGCACCCCGGGGACACATAGGAGTTCTACAATTACTCTCCGGGCCGAAACCCTTCCTCACTCTCCAATAGATTTAGAGGGAGCGGCAATCATCGGGTGGGAGACCCAACCAGAGGAGGACAGCTTCAACAGGAACAGTAAAAACCAGAGCAATGCATCTAGGCGGTGGGGGAACTCAGCGGGGGAAACACCGGGCCCTCGTCTAAACCGCCAGAGCTGCTTCCCACCTCTGCTCACCCCCCGCCGACCTGCTTTTCAGTATCGGAGCCCCTTCCTCCTTCTCACCGAAATCTCCCCTTAACAGCCGCTCCCCCCCTCGCCACCCCTTCTTCATTAATTTGTCTCTTCTATTTTCTCCTTCTTACCGGTTCCTCCTTATTAACCATTGCATTCCTATCTCTTTATAGATGATTCCTATATTATTCATGCTGAGTGGGTGTGGACTAAAACGCATCTGCTCTTTCTCTGATACATCAACGCGAGCCCATGGACCAGTTTGAATGAGAACTGGTCTAAGGAGCTATGTGGTGGTCTGTAGTGTACTATCTATCCTCTCCCCACTCCCCCTTGCTGTTCTTTCCCCCACTATTTTTCCTTTCGTCTTTCATCCCCGCAGCGTAACACTGTTGCTCTCCTTTCATCACTTGTAGGCTCATTTCCCCGCTGTACTGTTTCCAATATTTTAGTTAGAATTCTCTATCATAGGGATGCACCAAGCCCTTTGGTATCCACCCTTCGCAATGAATGGTTATAAAGGATGAATTTTTGATAGAGATTGAGCAATCTCACCTACCGTTCTCTCATAATTTGAACAGTAGGAGCCTGAGTACCGATCATAGGGCTTGTTTTCAATCACTTACATCCGCTATGCACCAGATTGCCCTTACTTTGCTAACAGACAGCATCTACCGGTGTCTGCTTACCCTACTTGAGCTCATAGACGAGCACTCGGCAATGATAGGGCTGCCCATAAGTGGCTCCACACAACCTGCCCGAACCACGGGAACATTAAAAATATACAGGATGGGCGAGCAACCGCAGTGGCAGATAGTTGAGGTGGCTGCCATCGTCAGGGAAAATAAATTCGCGCCTAACCCGCCACTACATTTTTCTAGCTACCCCAGGTGTAAGTATTCTTGACTAGTGGGATGGGCCGTCAAGGTCTCAAGGGGAGAATCCCAGCTTAGGCTTTGTGTGAATTAGCTGATGAATTCCTTGGGTTTTTGATTCTTCCTGGCTGGCAATCTCGGTTGCCAAGTAGCATAATAGTCTAGATCAATAGGTTATCCCATTGAGCAGGGAAACTGATCGACGGATCGACAACAACCAAACGAAACACCTTTAGCTTCACATAAAAGATACGATCGCTAGCGCGCACCTTAGAAGTGGGGAAGCTCTCCCGTTTTCTTCTTCAAATTTATCTAACATTCTAAGGGACCAGTAACAGTAAAGACAGCCACAAGTCCTCCTATCCTTCCATGGATCACCATAGACATTCACCTTCTCCGGCCGTGCATCTCCCTTTCCCCTTTTCCATGCTCACAGGCTAACAAAGGAAAGACAAACACTCCAACTATTCGTAGCCTCCGAGCATCCAGCTCTCCTGCTTCCCTTCCGGCATGTTGGAAGTCGCGAGACGCTGTTCGGCATGCTCTCATGATGGTCGCTTTGTTGTTCGACCAGTTTCCGGGAACGCGCACTTTGGCTTTCGGCAAAGGATTTCAGCTGCAGGAATGCGCTTGGGTTTTGGATCGATGCATCCGCCTGAAGGACTGCGGGAAGGCTGTGATGGAAGCGAAAGAGTCGGATGCGCGGGTGTTGGACGATTCTTGGAGGCTATGAGCAGCGGGAGTCTTTCTCTTTCCTTTGTTAGCACGAGAGTAAAAAGGGGGAAAGGGAGACCCACAGTGAAAGGCACTGGGTATGTGTAGTGGTCTATGGAAGGATAGGAGGACAATGTGTTGGAATTCATTGATGCTGTTCGTCGTACTTGGCCTTTGCGCGCGCGGCTTATCTTTTTATCGATCAAAACAAAGACTTCGGACATGCGCTCTGGATCGATACAGCAGGACAGTAGAACCCCGGAAGCAATACGGCGGAATGTGTCGGAAGTCTTTGATGATGCCCGGCATACTGAGCGTACGTGCAGTCTATCTCTCCATCATTCAGACTAAGCGTCCGGATATGCGCCTAGGATAAACGCAGCACCGGAAGAAATGCGACTCTGAAAGAGTCGGATGTTCAGTCGGGTGTGTGAAGGCTGCGAGCCGTGAGAGTTCCCCGGCTTCGGTTTGTCAGCATGGGAGTCTGCGGAAGAGAATGAGGGGCATTTGTGGAAAGGTAGAGAGCTGCGTAGCGATCGCCGGAAGGTTGGGAAGACGATTCGTGGTTTATATAGACTCCTGTCTTTACTGGTAGTTAGTCAGTTAGAGAGCCGCAAGTGTTGTGAGTCGGGAGCGTAAGCGAGAAGTTGAATGAGAAGTTCCCTGCTCTCTTGGGCGTTGGCGATCTGTGTGACCTTAACCCTTGGCGTCTTGTTTCCTAGCCGGAGCCTCATCATCAGGTCACGCGTTGTCCGCGTTCAGCCGTTGAAATTTAAACCGATGCTATTATGGCTCACAGATACAGTACCTCAGTCTCCACCGTTCGTTCGTTGCAGTTAGTAGTAGGAGAGAACTTCCAGAGGTACGAGTCCTGCGGGATAGGCGATTTGAGTTGGCTGGATCGCAATGCTGTAAGGTTGCGCAGGCCCCGACGGGCACGGTACTCGAGCAGCCGTTCCCTACCTTTAAACTACCCCATGGACGGATGAGATGACACGCAGATTCTCGACCTCCCGAATCCAGTATCTGCACCCACTGCCACTACAGCGATTAATCAGCAGAATTCAATCTCAACTCGACGTAATTGGAGGATACACAATGAGTGCTGCCCTGAAGAAGTATTCCACCCTCCTTTAATGGCTAGTCGGGAATCTGCATTCATACGTCCATGGGATAGTTTAAATGAAACTACTGAATCCCTCACTCCTGTGTTGTGCGAGAGTGTTTTCGTTGTGTGTTTCGCTTGGCTGTCGTCACCGTTGATCCCCTAACCCATGTTTAAAACTGCGGATCTATCGATCCAAAACCTAAGCCTATTCCCACATCCTCAGCGCATTCCCGGAAACTATGCGAACAAGAGAAACCCTTTTCAATACCATGCATTCTCACGCATACCTTTCCCATACCACCCTTGGCTGAGCCATACAAGTGCCATCCAAAGGATTCCACATAGCAACAAAAAGCAAACTCTCCATTGAGCATCACTACCGGTAGTTTCTTTATTAGTTAACTAAGCCAAATAACTTTTAAAAAATATAAAAAATATAAAAAATATAAAAAATATAAAAAATATAAAAAATATAAAAAATATAAAAAATATAAAAAATAGCTTAAAGCCTTTTGTTATTTTTTCCAACTTTTTCCATAATTTTTGAGGATGAACTGAGACCTGGGGTGAGGGTTTTAGTGATTTTCTTATGATAGGATTCTTGGCATAGGTCACTACCCAAAACACAGCACATTTAAGTGAGAACAGACTAGCCCACAGATATCCTGTCTAACTATTAAGAAAGATTTAAAATCTAACAATTAATTAGGGTTATTTATCCTTTTTTTAGTTTATTTTTTGAATCTTTCATTGCCATTTTATGATGGGGCCGGAGGCGAAGTAATTCTTTGCAAAGGTTTCACCTTTTCGATAGCACATTTCCCGGCTGATGGGTATCTGAAAGGTTTACCCGGCTGCAGTATCCTAGCGATTACATACCGTAAGGTCCAGCCGATATTTTGTTGTGAATGAGGACTGAAAATGGATGAGCGAGTGACTGTCGATGAAGATGTAAATTTAGATGTTGCGGAGAATAGCACTAGGGTGCAAATTCGGCAGTTGAAATGCTTGTGGCAGAGACCCCCCACCGTGTCTTATCACCAACCGTCCACATGTGGGAAGCAACACAACTTACGAATAATCCCAAACCGTCACACCAAACAGCCTGCAGATATCCATATGGGTTGTCGCTAAAGGCTGTTCAGAAGTATTCGTGGCATTAGCTTTATTCAATCATAGGTGCTATGATAAGCATTTTACCTAACCTAGTAAAAAATCAAATGTCAACTAGCCTCGGTAAATAGTCGTTGAAGTTTGTAGATTGCAACTGTCCCTCCCCCTTTACATTAACGATAGGGAAGACAACTAGAATCGAGCCACTCTAACAAACGGCCAACTTGACGGTTAGATAGCTTACAGATATCGTAGCCGAGAGGTCAGACCCCTCGCAATACCGATACTCAAGCTAGTTTGTCATTATAGTCTTCGATAAGGCCATCTCACGCACAGATAGACAAGGTTAAATTTAACAAGTACTGTAAGGTGCGCTAAGATACAGAGCTTAAGAACTCGACTCTTGGACTAACGGTACATTTCGTGGAGAGCATGAAGCATGGATTGCTCGTTCCACAGCTGACTCAGCTGGAAATGATTGGACAACAATTTTAGCTGTTGGAGCCGCACCCCACTTTTTTCTCTGCCTGGTCGATGCAAATTCCATAAACCGCCCATATCGCTACTACAGGTATCGCTATAGCGTATCTCCCCTCGACAGACACCCCCGACACACTAAGTTATGGACAACACATTATATCCGCGCTCGGTATCGATGGGCAACAGTAATGTCAACTGCAATAACATAACGACTAGTAACAATATCGTCAAGAACGTAACGAAAAACAACAATACCGTCAATATCAACAAAGCCATAGCCGATGAGAACCCAGAAATCATGCAGTGGCTCTCACCACTGGACCCTAGGAGAAGGCATCAGGATGTACGTACCGACAGGCTCGATGGTGTGGGGAACTGGATTTTAGAAACAAACGAGTTTCGGAAGTGGAGGGGTAAGGAAGGAGGAGTGGAAAAGAGTGTTTTATTTTGCTACGGGGATCCTGGAGTGGGGAAAACATACCTAAGGTAAGTGCCTGATTCATCTGAAAGAAACAGGAATTATGGCCGACGACAAGGAATATTAGTTCACTAGTGGTCGATGACCTGTGCGATGGGCCGCGCGAGGAAGAGATCGCAATCGCAATGTTCTACTGCGACTTCCGCGATCAACAAGAGCAGACGGCGACCAATATCGTGGGGGCCATCCTTAAGCAGCTATTGGTTAGAGGGGAAGTGCTGGAGCACGTGCAACAGGTGTTTCAAAAGGCAAAGAGAGAGGTCGGCGGTCGAGGTCTGCGACTTCCAGATATGGTGCAGATGCTGAAGCAAGCCGTTGCCATATTACCACAGGTTTACATTTGTATTGATGCCTTGGATGAGTGCCCTCCCAAGCATCTACTGGGGCTTCTTGGCTCAATGAAGGAAGTCCTTGAGGAGTCACCGACGATACGAATATTTCTCACCGGGAGGCCTCAGGTTGAGGCAGAAATTACAAGATATTTCATCACCAGGCTTACAGTGCCGGTCATTACGAAAGCAGATGACATAAAGAGTTATTTGGAGAATAAGTTGGAGATGGACCCCGAGCCTATAGCAATGTCCGATGGCTTGCGTGCGGATATCCTGAGGGTTATTCCAGAAAGGGTCTCTGGAATGTGCGTAGGAACATCCATCGTCCCATTCCATGTATGATCTTATATTTACTAGTCATACCCTTTAGATTCCTCCTCGTTTCGCTAAACATCGACGCCATCCTGGGAGAGGTTACAATCTCCGGGAGAAGACGAAAGTTGGAGGAGATGACCAAGGGCAAGCATTTAAGAGATGTGTATGCGGCAACCCTGGATCGAATGAAGGCGCAGAAGGAGGGTAGATACACACTGGGGATAGAGGCCCTGATGTGGGTATCGAATGCGGAGCGACCGCTACACACTAGCGAGCTATGCCATGCCTTGGGGGTAAAGAAAGGATCCACTGATATGGATCATGAGAATGTTCCAGAAATCCGAACTATCTTGAGGTGTACTTTAGGGCTCATCACGATCGAGGCATCCTCCTCCACGGTCCGGCTTGTCCACTTGACTTTGCATGAGTATTTATCTAATGGTCCGGGCCTATTCCAAAATCCGCACACCATGATAGCCGAGGCTTGCTTGACGTACCTTAGTTTACAGTGTGTACGGGAGCTTTCGCCAACTCTTGATTCCGCTCCGCCAACCGTCCCCCTTGTTGAATACGCGTCTCGATATTGGGGAAAGCACATTAGAAGGGAGAAGACGGAGTTTGTGAGTCCACTTGCACTGGAGCTTTTGATTGGATTCGAACATCATATATCCTCTCAGCTGCTATTGCGGCATTATCATGACAACGGACCTTGGTGGGACTGGTATGTTTATGAGGATGGACCTAATGGCTTTACTGGTCTCCATGGAGCGGCATATCTGGGGATTGCAGAGGCAGTTGCTGCCCTTCGGGGAATGAAGGAATGGGATATTAATGCGACAGATACCTTGGGTCGAACGGCGCTTGCATGGGCAGCCCTAGAAGGCCATGAGGAGACTGTAGGGATACTCTTGCAACAGAAGGATATCAATCCCAACGCCCCAGATACAGAGTATGATCGAACACCACTTTTGTGGGCTGCGGAGCGTGGGCATGAGGGAGTAGTAAAGCTCCTATTGGAACGAGAAGACATCAATCTAAACTCTCCCGATACCGGCTATGGTCGGACACCGCTCCTGTGGGCTGCGGCGCGTGGGCATCATGGAGTAGTGAAGTTGCTATTGGAACGATGGGATACCGATCCCAACACTACAGACACCCAAGGCAATCGAACACCACTCTGGTGGGCTGCAGAGGGGGGGTATGAGGGAGTAGTAAGGTTGCTATTGGAACGAATAGATATCGATCCCAACACTCCGGATACCAAAAATGGCCAAACACCACTCCTGGCGGCTGCAGAGCGTGGGCATCAGGGAGTAGTAAAGCTGCTATTGGGGCAATGGGATATCGGTCCCAACATGGCAGACACCCAAGACAATCGAACGCCGCTCTGGTGGGCTGCGAAGCGAGGGTATGAGGGAATAATGAGGTTGCTATTGGAACGAGAGGATATCGATCCCAACACACCAGATACCAAAAACGGCCAAACACCACTCCTGATGGCTGCGGTAGATGGACATGAAGGAGTAGTAGGGTTGCTATTACAACGGAGGGATCTCAACCCCAACACTCCAGACACCGAATATGGTCGAACACCGCTCCGGTGGGCTGCAGAGAGAGGGCATGAGGGGATAATAAAGTTGTTATTGGAACGAGAAGATACCGATCTCAACACCCCAGACCTCAAACATGGCCGGACGCCACTCCTGGCAGCCGCAGCCGGTGGACATGAGGGAGCAGTGGGGTTGCTGTTACAACGGAAGGATCTCAACCCCAACACTCCAGACACCGAATATGGTCGAACCCCGCTCCGGTGGGCTGCAGAGCGAGGGCATGACGGAATAGTAAGGTTGCTATTAGAACGAGAGGATACCGATCCCAACACCCCAGACACTGAAAGCAATCAAACGCCGCTCTTGTGCGCTACGATTAGGGGACATGAGGGAGTAGTTAGGTTGCTGTTACCGCGGAAGGATCTCAACCCCAATGCTCCAGACACCGAATATGGTCGAACGCCGCTCTCGTGGGCTGTGAGGTGCGGGTATGGCGGAATTGTAAAGTTCCTATTGGAACGGGAAGATACGAATCCCAACGCCCCGGACGCCAAATGCGGCCGAACACCACTCCTGACGGCCGCCGCGGATGGAAATGTGGAAGTGGTGGAGTTGCTATTACAACGGAAAGATCTCAATCCCAACACTCCAGACACCGAATATGGTCGAACACCGCTCTGGTGGGCTGCAGAGCGAGGGTATGACGGAATAGTAAGGTTACTATTAGAACGAGAGGATACTGATCTCAGCACTCCAGGTACCAAATATGGCCAAACGCCACTCCTGGTGGCTGTGGTGGATGAATATGAGCAAATAGTAGGGTTGCTATTACAACGGAGGGATCTCAACCCCAACACTCCAGACACCCAATATGGCCGAACACCGCTCTGGTGGGCTGCCGAGTGTGGGTATTACGGAATAGTAAGGTTGCTATTGGAACGCGAGGATACCGACCCCAACACCCCGGACGCCAAATGCGGCCGGACGCCACTCCTAGCAGCGGCGGCGAGTGGATACGAGGGAGTAGTGGGGTTGCTATTGCAACGGAAGGATCTCAATCCCAACACTCCAGACACCGAATGTGGTGCAACGCCGCTCTCGTGCGCTGCGGCGCGCGGGTATGCCGGAATAGTAAGGTTGCTATTGGAACGAGAGGATACCAATCCCAACACCCCCGATACCAACACCAAAGGTAACCAAACGCCACTCTTGGGTGCTGCGATTAAAGGACATGAAGGAGTAGTTGGGTTGCTATCACAACGGAAGGACCTCAATCCCAACACTCCAGACACCGAATATGGTGGAACACCACTTTGGTGGGCTGCGGAGCGAGGGCATGATGGAATAGTAAAGTTACTATTAGAACGACAGGATCTCAATCCCAGCACTCCAGACACCGAATATTGTCGAACACCGCTGTGGTGGGCTGCCGGGCGCGGGTATGCCGGAATAGTAAAGTTGCTATTGGAACGAGAGGATACCAATCCCAACACCCCCGACACCAACTCCCAAAGCAACCGAACGCCACTCTTGGGTGCTGCGATTAATGCACATGAAGGAGTAGTGGGGTTGCTATTACAACGGAAGGATCTCAATCCGAACACTCCAGACACCAAACATGGTGGAACACCGCTCTGGTGGGCTGCGCAGCGCGGGTATGAGGGAATAGTAAAGTTGCTATTGGATCGAGAGCACACCAATCCCAACACTCCAGACCCCAAATATGGTGAAACACCGCTCTCGTGGGCTGCGGAGCGCGGGTATGCCGGAATAGTAAGGTTGCTATTGGAACGAGAGGATACCAATCCCAACACTCAAAACACCGACAGTGGCTACACGCCACTCTCCCGCGCTTCATTTGGCGGACATGAGGGAGTAGTGGGGTTGCTATTACAACGGAAAGATCTCAATCCCAACACTCCAGACACCGAATATGGTGGAACACCGCTCTCGTGGGCTGCGGAGCGCGGGTATGACGGAATAGTAAAGCTACTATTGGATCGAGAAGATACTAATCCCAACACCCCCGATACCAACACCAAAAGTAACCGAACGCCACTCTTGCGTGCTGCGATTAATGCACATGAAGGAGTAGTGAGGTTGCTATTACAACGGAAGGATCTCAATCCCAACACTCCAGACACCGAATATGGTGGAACACCACTTTGGTGGGCTGCGGAGCGCGGGCATGACGGAATAGTAAAGTTACTATTAGAACGAAAGGATCTCAATCCCAACACTCCAGACACCGAATATTGTCGAACACCGCTCTGGTGGGCTGCCGGGCGCGGGTATGGCGGAATAGTAAAGTTACTATTGGAACGAGAGGATACCAATCCCAACACCCCCGACACCAACTCCCAAAGTAACCGAACGCCACTCTTGCGTGCTGCGATTAATGCACATGAAGGAGTAGTGAGGTTGCTATTACAACGGAAGGATCTCAATCCCAACACTCCAGACACCGAATATGGTGGAACACCGCTCTCGTGGGCTGCGGAGCGCGGGTATGACGGAATAACAAAGCTACTATTGGATCGAGAGGATACCAATCCCAACACCCCCGATACCAACACCAAAAGTAACCGAACGCCACTCTTGGGTGCTGCGATTAAAGGACATGAAGGAGTAGTGAGGTTGCTATTACAACGGAAGGATCTCAATCCCAACACTCCAGACACCGGATATTGTCGAACACCGCTCTGGTGGGCTGTCGGGCGCGGCTATGCCGGAATAGTAAAGCTACTATTGGATCGAGAGGATACCAATCCCAACACTCAAGACACCAACAGTGGCTACACGCCACTCTCCCGCGCTTCAATTGGCGGACATGAGGGAATCGTAAAGTTACTATTAGAACGAAATGATCTCAATCCCAACATACCAGACCTCCGCAGCAGAACAGCATTTGAGATAGCTACCTCCCGAGGACATGCAGGAGTTATGCGATTACTCTCCGAACCTAAACCCTCCCTTCCCACTCCTATAGACACCAGCAAAGCTGAAAACATGGCACGGAAGACTCTGCCACAAGGGGCTATCTTGCATAGCAACAAAAGAACAATCCCTCCCGCCGAAGAAGGAAACCCCCGAAAGAAACACAGAGCGTCCCTCCCCTAAGCCGTCGGACTTACTTCAACTCCCTTTCATCCTTTCTCGCCTGCCCGCTTTCCACAGCAGAAGCCCCTTCTCCTGATACCTAGCCCCCTCTCCCAATCGCTATTCCCCCTCCGTGCTTATTTCCTCCTCCTCCTCAATTCTTCTCCCCTCATTCCTCGCCCTCGCCAGTCTCTCTTTGACTCCTATTTTAATACCATCATTTCATACGTGATTGCTATATTATACATGCGCAGTGGATTGGAAAAAATGGCTACTACTCCTTGTTGGATACCTAAGGTAGAATATGGCCCATAATTTCTACTTCTTTGTGTTTTTCCCCGTTACTTTTTTCCTTTTTCCTCATCTCACACTTGTATAGTACAGCACCATCTATCTCCTTTTGTTGCCCATACACTCATTTTCCCCGCTTTCCTGCCTAGACTTTCTCTTTCTCTCTTTTAGCATACTCTATCATAGGAACCCCTTGTGCCCTGGTCTCTCCGTTCTTCAGTATTTTGCCACCCACAATGTACGGTATCAAAGACGGTCGCATTTGACATCATAATATTATATGGAACAACCCAATAGAAATCCTGCAACCCCACTCCCTCCCACTCATAACCTCCATAGACAAAGTTGCACTGGTGTAGCCTATTTTCAATCACCTATATCCACCATGTATCACGAGTCCCTCACTCTGATAACAGGCACACACACACCCCACCTCTGCTAAATCCCACCCCACCACACCACTATTGTTTAAAATAACCAGTGGGGAGGTAATGATTGACGATGAGGGTTTCACGCAGCAGAGTGGAACCGCCAGGTGGAAGAGAGAGTTATGACCGATTATGACAAGTTTATGGAAAAGAAAGACCTGACGAAAGTTGTGTACAGGAAGACAGGCGCAAAGCGAGAGCAGGTGAGAGGGAAAAAAAAAACGCGGTGGTGAAAGCATTTTCAAAGCTTGCCCGTCGCTTCGCTGATGCATACACGTGCCTCTGCGGCTATAGAGTGCGGGCATCTCCCACACCAAGTGCGGTCATTAAACTGCTGTTTCCAAACCCCATCTCCAGAACACGATCAAGGACGAGTGATCAGTCATGACGGCGTTCACCGCAAGTATCCTCACACAGCTTACCGAGACCCCAGCTCGCAGAAACACTCATGGAATGAATATTTAACCGTAATTGCTCATAAACCAATAAAAAGGAATCATAGTGGGAAACGGCCCGGTAGTTCACCTTCTACCCTTTCCCCCCTTGTTTTAGATATAGTATTGCAGGATACAGAGCGCGTGCGTGATGAATTCCTCCAGTGAGAAATTCACCTTCACTTCATATAAGATACCAAATACACTTCCACACCTTTTGTCCCTCCTTCTCATTTACCATTTTGGTTCAAAATACTAGATGGTAACTTATTCCGCTCTCCCCCTCTCTTTCATTTCTTTTTCTTTTTTAGAAATCTAGAGTTTTTTGGTGTGATCCGGACCACGGCTAGAGCACTGGGAATCCTCCCATCGGATTCTGAATTTTTCAATTATTATCTTTTTCTTTATCTGTATGGAAGTTATTGTGTTACAAGTACAGCCCAAACAACTCTAATCTGATTTTTTTTCTAGCTTGTTATATTGTATTTACCACCCTATCTTCCGTCTGTAGCACCACACTCGAACTATAGGCTCGCTTCACTAAACACCCTGCGCGAGCACTCAGAGCAAGAGAAGGGCTCTGCATTATAGTAAGTATGAGCATTACCCTGTCCCGCAAGTTGCTACTTTTCTGATACCAATAATGTAGGAAATTTTTGTATGTCGCCACTAATTTGGTGAAATTGGTCCGTTTTTGGCCCAACTTGTTTAAATGCTAATTATAGCGTGAACAATCAAGAATTCAAGTAATCGACCGAATTCGCATGTTGGGCGAAGGCCGAAAAATACTTATCTCACTGTCACAAAATGTCGGTTTCGTTGTTGGAAATCAGTTGATGCTGCCCGGCATGCTCTAGCTATAGTTTCATGAAAATTCAAAAGCACGGGAAGATACGGTACTTCCATTGATGGGCGGGTAAGGAGTATGGACGGTCAAAGCAACCCTTGAAGGCTATGGAAATGAAGGTGGGACAAGAGTCAGGGATTGAACTCAAGGTGCAGGAGAGAGGGAGTCTTTGTGCATTTCTTTTGTTCAGCGATTACACGGAATGTTTCTTTTTGTTTCTATTTGGTGGATGGAACATGCGCGGAAGAGAGTGGACATGTGTGGTCGATGGAAGGGTCAGGACTTGCTTACATTTTTCAATATATACTTCGGCCTTTAGCGTTAGTTTAGCAAGAGCGAAGAGAAGAAGTTCGATCACTATCCCAGCTACTATTCCCTGTCGTATGATAAATTTATTTCAACTATTTCAAATAATAGTGAGGTTCAGCGACGGTGGGGTGAACCCTTAAGTTATGGGTTTCTGTGTCCCGGGGTTTCCCCACGAGGTCTTTGCTTTCTTTTTGAGCTAAGGTGAAATAAATCACTGCGATACGGTAGGTTAACATATGGCGGTTCTCATGCTTGTAGATCCATCCTTCTGGGGCTGTGGAGGTTCGTCTTATGATATTATCGTTATTTGACTAGAAATATTAGTAATATTAGATACGCTCAATCCCAGCTACCGGTACTGCAAGCTCCCCCGGCCCCAGGGGCCCCCACCGACAACCTGGTCGACTGCGGATCGGGGGACTAGAGCGGGAGAGCTCATATTAACATATCCGACAGACTAAGGGCCCATTTACCTATAGAAGGCCGTCTAGCAGCTCGGGCCGGCCCTGTCGGGGGCTTTCCGGGAATCTGCGTTCTTCTTTCGGGTGTTGGCACCGGAGTCTATCGGGCACAGGCTCTAAAAATGAGAGAAAGGTGAGGAAGGAAAGCAGTCAATGATTAATGGTTTCCGGATAATTCTCATCATACTCCTCACTTTCCACCATGGATCTCTGATGAACCCTTTACTCGAGTATACGCTGGATCTGGCGATAAGCGACGACGTATCCAATGCACAGAAACAACGCCACAATTTTAGGTAGCTATTCGTTTACCACATCAAGCCCATCCAGGCATTGGACAGCACGGGCCATCAGGGGGGGTTTGACAGTTGGAAGTGTGTGGAGGTGTACGGACAAGGTGATGGTGATTGCCTGCAGTGGCGTGCCGCCTAGCGTGCAATGGAATTTGCAAATTGATCTGGTAACCTTTTGCGCCGTCTACGAAAATGACACCAGTTGAGCCGTCTAGTTCTATCCCCCAAATTTGAGAAATACGGGTACCCCTGCGCAAAATAAGTCATGGTGCACATCCCGGCAGGGCGAGGCAACCGGTACCCCCCACCAAAAATACCCGAATGATGAACCTCAACCAATTCTACAACGAAAATCATGCTAATAATAACACGAGCAGTTGCAAAGAAGAAAAGGAGAGAGGGGAAGATAGGGCAATCAGAGTTGGAACTATTGTGTAGTTGAGAGGATGTTTGGCCGGGGGTGTGCGTTCCCAGCCCCTACCGAGAAGTGTACATGACTTATATCGGGCGGGAGCAGACGGTTAGGAAAATGGGCCCTAAGTACAGTACAGTACTGAAGCTCAAGGAGAATGTCGGTGCGTTCCTTTGGGCTGGGATCCGGCGGCTCTTCAAGTACAATTGAGATACACGGGTATGGACGTGGGTGATCGGACAGACAGGGATTAAAAATCTATGTATCCCCACAGGTTTCCTAATCCTATCTATCCGATCACCCACGTCCATACCAGAGTATGATACCTTAAAAACACGTGAAATCCACCATCTCCGCCTGACCCCTAATCGCGGTCAATTCCTACAAAAGCCCATGATAGGTTTAGTTTGACAGGTTAACTGAATTGCGAATTCCAGTAAACAAGATCCAACATATCCAGTGGGCACATCTTATAGGAAAACACTAATCCCTCTTAGGAGCTTTTGACCCAGAATCTGGAGATTATAGGCCTTGCGGAGATAATGGATTTCATGAGTTTCTTGGAGTACTTGTATTAGTTCATCAATTGTGGAGGGAGGTTAGGCGCCTTGCGATACTTAAAATGGGAAGTTCCAGCTTCGGATAAGACAATCTTAGGTCCCCCTGTATAGGTCGGCAATGATTCAATTTCAATATATACCGTAAGGTGCACTGGGGTACTAGTACAGAGTCTGCATGATAGATTCCCGGAGCATTTAAAGCATGGGTTGCCCCCTCGCTTGAGTATCCTTGTCGCTGTTGTGTTATGTGGTGCCGGGCTCAGATCTGACAGGCTTTGAAGCGCTCTTGCCGGGATGTTGGCTCAGAGGGAGGTGATTGGATGGTAACTTTGGCTTTTGGAGCCGCACATCTTTTCTCAGCCACGCTGGCGCTGTGAATCCATTAAACCCAATCTTGCTACAAGAGCTATCGCTATTTACCGGTAACATACCCATACTCGACCAAAGGTTTGGACATACCGCACCATGGACCACACAGAATATCCCCACTCGACCAATACCGGTAATGTCAACTGCTACAACGTGACGAATAGCCATAACAATATCGTCAATGTGAGCAAAGTCATAGCCGATGAGAACCCAGAAATTACGCAGTGGCTCTCGCCACTCGACCCTAGGAGAAGGCATCAGGATGTACGTACCGACAGGCTCGATGGTGTGGGGAACTGGCTTCTAGAAACAAGCGAGTTTCGGAAGTGGAGGAGTAATGAAGGTGGGGCAGATAAGAGTGTTTTATTTTGTTATGGGGATCCTGGAGTCGGGAAAACATACCTAAGGTAAGTGCCTGATTCATCTGGAAGAAGCACGAATTATCGCCGACGGCAAGGAATATTAGTTCATTAGTGATCGATGATCTGTGCGATGGGCTTTGTGAGGAAGAAACTGCGATCGCAATGTTCTACTGCGACTTCCGCGATCAACAGGAGCAGACGGCTACCAATATCGTAGGGGCCATCCTTAAACAACTGCTGGTTAGAGGGGAAATGCTGGAGCACGTGCGACAGGCATTTCAAAGGGCGAAGAGAGAAGTCGGCGGTCGAGGTCTGCGACTTCCGAGTATGGTGCAGATGCTGAAGCAAGCTGTTGCCATATTACCTAAGGTTTTCATTTGTATTGATGCCTTGGATGAGTGTCCTCCGAAGCATCTACTAGAGCTCCTAGGCTCAATGAAGGAAGTCCTTAAGGAGTCGCCGAGGACGCGAATATTTCTCACTGGGAGGCCACAGGTTGAGGCAGAAATTACAAGATATTTCACCACCAGGCTTACAGCTCCTGTGATCCCGAAAACGCATGAAATAAAGAGATATTTGGAGAACAAGTTGGAGATGGATCCTGAGCCCGCGGCAATGTCTGATGGCTTGCGTGCGGATATTCTAAGAATTATTCCGGAAAGAGTATCTGAAATGTGCGTAGGGGCATCCACAGTCCCCACTCCATGCATGATCTTATATTGACAACCCATGGCTTTTAGATTTCTTCTCGTTTCGCTAAACATCGAGGCCATCCTGGGAGAGGTTACAATCTCTGGGAGAAGACGAAAGTTGGAGGAGATGACCAAGGGCAAGCATTTAAGAGATGCGTACGCGGTAACCCTTGACCGAATGAAGGCGCAGAAGGAAGGTAGATCCGCACTCGGGATGAAAGCCTTGATGTGGGTATTGAATGCGGAGCGACCACTAGGCACTAGCGAGCTATGCCATGCCTTGGGAGTAAAGAAAGGATCTGCTGATCTTGATTATGAGAATGTTCCTGAAATTCGAACTATCCTGAGGTGCTCTTCAGGGCTCATCACGATCGAGGCATCCTCCTCCACGGTCCGGCTTGTCCACTTTACTTTGCAGGAGTATTTATCTAATAGTCCGGGCCTATTCCAGAGTCCACATTCCCTGATAGCCGAGGTCTGCCTGACGTACCTCACTTTTCCGCGTATCCAGGAACTTTCACCAACTCTTTGTTCGGCCCAGTTTAAAGCCCGAGTTCCTCTTGTGGAATATGCTTCTTATTATTGGGGAAAGCACATGAGGAAGGAGAAGGCTGAGTGTGTCAGTCAGCTTGCACTGGAGCTTTTGAGTAGATTTGAACAGCATATATCCTCTCAGCTGCTCTTGCTACATTATCATGACGACGGTCCTTGGTGGGACTGGTGTTTTTATGAGAGGGATGGCCCTAACGGCTTTACGGGGCTCCATGGGGCGGCATTTCTTGGGATTGCGGATGCATTTGCTGCCCTTTTGGGGATAAAGGAATGGGACATTAACGCGGTCGATACCTTGGGTCGAACGGCGCTTGCATGGGCAGCTGTGGAAGGTCATCAGGAGGTCGTAAGGATGCTATTACAGCAGAAGGATATCAACCCCAACACTCCGGATACACAATATGATCGAACGCCACTATTGTGGGCTGCGGAGCGCGGGCATGAGCGAGTAGTAAAGCTGCTATTGGAACGAGAGGATATCAATCCTAACCAGTGTTCCCAACGGGCCAGGCCGGCCAGGCTTCGGTAAAGCCGGGCCCGGCCTATCCAAATTCTCTCGGATCTAGCCTGGCCCGAGCCTGCAGGCCTGGTTAAGCCTGAGCCTGGCCTGGCCGGG
>Ga0307513_10003051_pt1 | contig 22848 bp, 26 predicted proteins | sample 15_EM_MG_FD_202174 | JGI IMG/M metagenome (GOLD analysis project Ga0307513, IMG submission 202174) | Populus trichocarpa ectomycorrhiza microbial communities from riparian zone in the Pacific Northwest, United States - 15_EM | ecosystem: Host-associated > Plants > Roots > Unclassified | place... | reverse complement strand
TTTATACAAAAGTGTGCGCCCATATGTATGAAAGAAATATAGGGAAAACTATGTAAGAAACATAAGTGCGAACATGTTTGACCCTGAAATCCTGCCAAGTAATCCTAAACAATGTGCGTGAAACTATAAGGGTGTGGTGTGAATATTAGAAATATCATGACCAATAATAGTGCATAAGAGATGCATAAAATCCTTAACACCGGATAGAAAAGCACATATTAAATCCCCAAATATTATCCCAAAACAATCAATAAAACACCAAATATATATCTTAGCTGTAGTAATGTAAGCGGTGTACAGGTGGAGCCGAAACACAAACTAAGTAAAAGAATACACGGTAGTGTTATGAAATGCACATAGGAAATATAACGGAATTTCAACAAGCGGCTGTACAGCTCTGGGCGCCTTGGGCTTGTTCATTTTTCTCTACAAAAGGAAACTCTAACACAGTATTAGCTTTCGCTTGTTTTATGTAGTATAACTTTGTAAACGACTTTTTTATGTTCGGCTATAGATGAAGTTTTGAGACGGCCGATTACCTGTGGGGAAACTTTGAGAGCTAAGCGACAAAGTATATATTTTTCGGAGAAAACAAAACTCCCCATCCTGTGCAGAATGCTCACAGAACCATGTTCTTATTCTATGCTGTTCACACACGAGTGATCACTAGTCAACATAATACTGTATGATCCATCTTGGCTTGGAAATAATGACCCTTATCTGTTTCGCCGCCCTAAACCCCGACATCATCTATAGGTCCAGAAACCCCAAAACATGTTAAGCGTAGAAACAGTTTCCAACAACGAACCCTACGCCTCCCTAGATTACAAAGCAACCCACTCTGCAAATTCAACACCATACTGTTACGCCCTAGGTACCTACTGCCTCTGCATTTCTTAGACCAACTATAGACAAAACTGCCCCGTTTAACCCCAGTAGGGTGAGCAACATCCGAAATCGAGTATACTCCGACGAGCAACGAAACCGCCGGCTTCGCCCTCCCTAGCTCTCCCAAGTTTGTCGCCACCCTCACCAAAAGAGCCTTTTGAACCGCGTCCATGAAATTTACACCTCAAAGCTTAGCGGACAACTGTCCTTCTTTCAGCCTCCCTCAAAAACGAGGATATTATTGACCCCTCGCACTATGCATATCTCGTGTGGCGACACCACTAAAGTACGCCATAACTGCAGCTGCAGCGTCCCGAATCTATATATACCGCCTAGCCAGTTTCACGAGGGCAGAAGCCCCGAAGATCTGTGCATTTGGAAGAAGAGGTAGCTGAAGAAATCAAATGAGGAATCAGACAACAGCGGGAGATAGCCCAATCCAAAATGCTACTTGCGAAGCTTACTTGGGCTAAGATCACTAGGGAGGTGGGGAGGCTGGTTGTAGTTAGGGATTCCGATGATTCCAATGTTGGGGGACCTTCAACCGAGAGAAAGTTGTCAGAAAGAATATCGAGGAGTATTACACTCCTAGAGTGTTCTTGAAATTTGGGGGCAGTGATGATGAGCATGATGAGGTGTTTTCTCTACCTGAAATCGAGGGGGGGAGGGCGAAAGCTTGGTATTAATAATGACAGGGGTGAAGATGAGGATTAAGAAGAGGAGAAACAAGATCCCTAGGAGTGGCTAGAGGTAGGCTGGAGTGGGGGTGGGGGTAGGGGCGTTTCGGGGGGGCACACTACAGCTAAACGCATCAAGATGTGAACCGGCAGAGAAAGTATCGCAAACCACACCACCCCAGACAGAGGGTATGCACCTCCAGAATATAGAGTATAGGGGTCATTATTAGTATTCCGGAGGGGACTGGACCCTTAATTGAGGGGGGGAGGGAAGACGGCAGGGGAAGAGTATTAGCCCTTAGTAAATGATCTAGTGTAACATGGGTTGGTTAGGGGGTAGTGGAGGGGTAGGGGTGAGATGGGGGGAAACAGGACTGGATCCTCGAGGGATTAAAATGCTCTCATGAGATGAGGTTTTTCTTTTGCTTTTGTGTATAAAGTCACGACTCACGAGATTGTAGTTAGTTAGAAACATGACACTAGAACAAGCACAATGATGCACGGGATCTTGACTTATCCCCACTTCGTTCACACAGCTATCTTTATACACAAAATCCCGCCGGAGAGAGAACAAAAATATACAGAAATTATCAACCACTTTTAAACACCCATCGTGATCCTGCGACGCAGCTTTTTGGATATTTTAGCCATGGCCAACATGGCAGCACCCACGCAGTAGAGAGGAGGAGGAAAGCAACCAAGGAGAGGTTATTGGAGCACGACAAGGGGTATTCTCCCTCCAGCTACTGCGCCCTTCCTAGTGGTTTCCGATCTTACATTATTTCATAGGTCAGCAGTGTCGGGACCCCCCATGGAAACCGGGAGAAGGTATGATACATGAGCCTTTACCGTTATAGTTCCACCAATTTAACACCAATTCTTTGTACACATCGCTATTCTGGAGATCAGGAATTTCCGACTAGGGGTCTTTTTCGGGTCCTGGAGGTTTCAACTTGGATCTAGCAGGCGCCTTTGATGGTGCGATTGGGGAGTAAGGAGGAGGAAGAGAAAAGATCCCCCAGTCATTTGAATCGATGCCGTCGATCCCTTCCGGCGAGGTTAAGAAAATACTCGGACTGGAGGGTTTGGATTTTAAGAGAGAGGAGATGGTCGAGAGTATTTTGCGGAAAACACCCCTACTGTCGGGGTCTGCAATCAGTAGTGGCGCCATCAGAACAGGGGTAATTTTTTAAATGCAGGAAGGTGCTATGAATTTAGCAGCGATGGTAAAGAGGAAAGTGGAAAAGAGGCTTGAGGAAGTGGAGCGAGAAAGAGGATTATATTTCATCAAAGTGGCTACTATGTTGAGAAAGCCTCAGATATCGCATATCCCTACATTCAGCATGGACTATCTTAGCAGTTCTACAATCGGTAGGTCCAAAGCGCTTCCCTGGCCTACGGAGATACAAGTTACAGGCATACAGAACCCAAACACTTGAGTCCGAATTTTGTATGGGCGGTCAGATACGCCTAGATAATTTACTATACAAAAGCTTTATCCCTGTCCTTTCCTGCACCAAAGAATAGTTACATGGGGGATACTAGCCATGGAATCCGGGGAATATTTGCCCTGTGATAAAGAAAGCGAGTATTTCGGAGGCAAAGCACAGGTATACACCGGAACCCCCCGTTCCTCGTTCTATCGATATCATGAGAGAGCACTATGATCGGATACTTATATCCTTTTTTACCAAAAACAAAGTATCAGGCACCTGAACTGTTTATCTTCTGAAGAAGCAGTTAAAAGACCAAGAAGAAAGAGAATTTCCGGCCAGTTCCTATGGTCTAATGGCTTAGGAGACTGGTCGGCTAATTTGAAACAGGGATCATCATGAGTTCGAATCCGGGGGGCAGTGGAGTAGTCGAGCATTAAAAAAAAAAGCTCGGCGAACCACTTTTTTGCTGGGGGGTAGTTCTGGGGTTAGTAATGCCCTTGGGTCAATTCTCGCCAAATGTTATGGTGGGACTGCTTGCTAAGTATTCGGGTATGATACTATATTCCCGTAACTTGTACGGCTCCTGAGTTTTGTATGTTCCCAAGGGGTAATGGTAGCAAGCCTCGCGTGTGAGGCCTACAAAACTTTGGCGCTATACCTCCGGAAGCGAGATGTAATTTTAGCAAGTCGTGAACGTGACTAATTTGTGGCTGCGACTGCTTACCCCAACAGACAACGAGGGAATGTATGTCGACGAGAATTGCCTCCGGTATGAGGTCATGCACCAAGTGGCCCGGAATGGTAATGGGAGTCTGGACTGGGGGATTGAGGCTAGCTTAGGCTAGGAGGCGAGCTTCGAGTGAGCATCGGTGATTCCGCCGGCTGCTCGGCGACAGGAGGGGGGGGGAGCGGAACAATCAGAGATGTTGATCCCCCGTCAGAAAATGAGATGGATAAGGGGATAGGGAGGGAAAGGGTGCTATACCTTTTATTACCTTGTACTCATTCGCTCTTCTCCACCCAAAAAGCCCCAACCGAGGACGAATCCTCGCTTCTTTCGGCTAGAATAGGTTTGTAAATGTCCTTTAAGTTCTGCAACGGATGAGGATTTGAGAGTGGCATGTCCCTGATGGGTAAAAATTGAAGCCTAGCGGTAATGAATATTCTTTTTTAGAGGAAGAAAACCGGATGTCCGTTCCGTATGTTCCCAGAACAATATGTTTCTATTCCCGTGTGGTTCGCGTGCGGGTGGTTAGTTCTCAGTATAATATTGTTATGCATACAACTTGGCTTGGAAATGATTGCGCTCACATGTTTCCTGGCCCTGAACCAGGACATCAACGATAACTCAGAACCCTCCCTAAAGCATGTCACGTGTGGGAAATCTTTCCCACTGGGCAACAAAGTAACCTATAATACCACGCAAACTGACAGCAATGCTATTGCGTCCTACGTGCTTACCGCCCCCCTTCCCTCAGTGGGACCATGGTTCAGGCGGTCTATACACAACACCTCGATCAATGCAACGGGGGACGCCTGAGGATAAAATTCACTGTGAAAAAACTGGTTGATGCTCAAACCACCATAGTAGGGGTGTTTTTTTTTATATAAAAAGATTCTAATTTTGTTATGGTTAAAAGCTAAACTGCACGTTGCATCAAGCAAGGTATTTTGTATAGACAGGCGGAGCGACATATCAGAAATCGGAAACTACCCGTGCTCAATCAGGGCCAATACAACCGGGCAATCACAATATCTGGAAAGAGAGTGTACTCTGGGTCATCTTAAAAGAATACTTGTTGCGCCATGTGGTGGGCAAGGTATGATACTCTCATGATCACACAGTATTCTAGAGCCAGATTCCCTAAGAAAGAAACATCATTTCCTATTATCATAGGTTCTATTTTCGCTTTTTTCATAAGACTAATTTATCAAGACCCGATTCCTCTGGCCGCTTTGCTGGCTTTGGCTGGTTCCTGTGTCGGGTTATCGGAGAAGGATATCCCCTTTTCCGGTCCTTCCGATCAGCAACCAAAGTATAGTAAATAAGAGATTGTGGCCGAGTGGTTAAGGCGACAGACAAGAAATCTGTTTTGTTCCCGAGCACAGGTTCAAATCTGTTGAAATTCCGTTATATTTCCTATGAGCATTTCATAACACTACCGTGTATTCTTTTACTTAGTTTGTGTTTCGGCCCTGCCTTTATACCGCTTACATTACTACAGCTAAGATATATATTATGGTGTTTTATTGTTTATTTTAAGATAATATTTGGGGATTTAACATGTGCTTTTCTATCCGGTGTTCAGGATTTTATGCATCTCTTATCATGATGAACTATTATCGGTCATGATATTCACACCTCACCCTGATAGTTTCATGCACATTGTTTATATTGTTTGGCAGGATTTTCAGGATCAAACATGTTTGCCCTTATGTTTCTTGCATAGTTTTCCCTATATTTCATTCATACATACAACAGCAGTGGAGTTTTTTTCTAAAAAAAAGTTCTAATTTGTTAGGGTTAAAGCAATGATTGTATCTTTTTTTGAGCCAACACCATGCCGAGGAGTCCCTCATTGCATTTATCCGGAGTGTGTGTATAGACGACCGGACCATATAATACCGTAAGAACTGGAATAATTGATCCTCGCGCTAGGGCATTCGAAATTCCCTCCCTTATATAGGGGGGCGAGCGCGCAGCGAAAACTGACCCCCTCAGACCGAGCTTAAGACAGAAAAAAAAGAAAAAAGAAAAAAGAGCCAGACCATACCAACAAAGGCAACTCCGACGTCCTAGAGTCAGGTTCAATTATTCCAGTTCTTACGGTATATACAACCCGACACAATGCATCTCATGCACAGAGACCCTCATCAAAGACACCACCCCGCGGCTGCAGCAGCCGGCGGGACCTGTCTCACCGCAGCCGGGGAAGCGCGGATGATTTGTAGGCTTCCAAGACGAGACAGCCGAACAAGTCAAATCAAGCAAAAAGACCAAAACAGCCCGCGACCCAATCTAGAGACCGCAAATGCGACATTCAAAGCCTTCGGGGGCGCAGATCGATGGGATAGAGGTGGTGTGATGACCGGAATAGCAAGGAATCAGAATGCTCTCATATCATGACTTTTTTCCTTGTTTTTTTTATATGGAATAGGGCTACGGGACGATGTCACAAAACTCTACACGGTGGGAAGCACGAGCCGATTACTGGCACAATGATGCATGGGATCTTGTATCAAACCCACTTATTTCACGCATCCATCGCTGTATGCGGTATCCCGTCGGAGCGGGAAACAAAAGTCTCTGGAAACCACCTAGTTTCTTCACACGTCTATAATTATCCGGGGGTGCAGCTTCCCCGCCGTTTTAGTCATGGCCCGTATGGCAGCAATACCCACCAACACGGTGGGGAGGATGAGGGAAATGGCAAGAGAGAGGCTATTAACGTAAGACAATGGGTATTCCCCCTCCAGCTGCTGCGCGCTGTCGATTGGTTCCTGACCCTGGACTATTTCATAGATTAGCAGTGTCGGGATCCTCGCCATGGAAATTTGGAGAATGGTATGATACGGGAGCGTTTGAGGTCGCAGTTCCACGGATTTGACACCAATTCCTCAGACTCAGCGCTGCTCTAGAGATCAGAAATTTCCAGCCAGGGATCTTTTTCGGGCCATGGAGGCCTCGACTTGAATCCAGCGGGTAGGTCTGATGGTGGGATCGGGGAAGGAAAAGAAGGAACATTAACGGACCCCACTCATTTAACCCTGGGCTGTCTATCCCTTTAAGGGAGGTTGAGAAAATTGGGCGGCGGGAGCGTTTTGATTTAAAGAGAGGAAATGGTCGTGAGTGGGTTGTTGAAGAGCAGCCCTACTGCCGGGGTCTGAAATCGGTTGTGGGGCTATTGAAATAGTAATTTCGAAATAGAGGAGGTTTCTGCGAATTAGGTACTTGTGGTAAGGAAAAAAGTGGAAAAGGAGCTTGAGGGAGTGGAGCAAAGAGGTTTCTAAGTCGCCAAAGTGGCTACAGTATTTAGAAAGTCAAAAATTCCTCATCTCCTCAATTCAGCGTGCGCAATCTTAGCAATTTCCTAACCCATGAGTTTATAGTAACGTGCTAAGTTAGCTTAAGCGAGTTGCGCGACGTCCAGACCTTTGGAGTAGAAGCTGTCTATTACCAAGGGCTTACATCTAATAGCGAAGCTCTCGCCAATCAGGATTTTTACCTAGGGAAGTGTAGGATTAACTTACGGATGAAGTACCGGTAGAGCTTAAAGGACGTGGTGAAGAGGCACTCAGTATCTGGTTGGCCGCCAGTGATCTCAAGGTCCTCGCGCCTTTGTTGCCGAGGTTCACCCTAGGCATGTGCGTTTGCGACTATTCCTCCCTTCCGCTTTTCGGAAGCCAGTACAGCGATTAGCCACCAGCCCAAACCAGTCATTACTCATCCTAGTCCAAGCCATGTGGCAGGTGGTGAGTTTCGAGTGATTTTTAGTGATTGTCCATGCTGCTAAGGATGAGACCGCCAGCGATGTTGATCTCTCTCCAAGAGTTACTATGGAGGATAGGAAGTCCCCATGCTCCGCTAATAATCGCTCATCGGCTTTAGCTATCAACTCGTGTCTGCGAATCCCCAGGAGAAGTAAGCAGTGGAGCTGTTATTGGTGCTGCTGCTGTATAGGCTCAGCTCAGCTTCGGGGTTATTCTGAAAAAGCTAAATAATCCCCTGAACTAACGGAACAGAACCCAAATATTTGCCGGAGAACAAGACTTACTCGCCCTCCCTGAGTAACGCTCGTGATTCTGTCCTATAGTTCTAGCTCAAATAAATAGGTTCAGATCTTGTCCTAGATCCTAAACCGAATCCTAGAGGGAAACTATGGGATGGCTTTGGGGGTATACCTTGGACTCCTTCGCTTTCTTCGGAAAAAAAATTACTAACAAAAGGCTAATTTTTGCTTCTTTCCGGTAGTATGATATCATAACATACATAATAATATGGCAAACATTTCCAAGCACGAACCTTCCACCCTCAACCCTCACTAGCCACCGTAACAACCCACACTCAAAATTAATGACCATGCTATCATGCCCTAGATACCTACCAAGGTTCCTTGTAAAAGCTCCCTCATATGCGTTCCGACAAGGCTGTCACCACCAGAGCACCACCAGTTTGCAAGTGGAAAGAAAATTCCCGAAACTCGCATACGCATTGCACAAAGCCCTCTTTTTAGCTAAATAGCAAGGATGTCTATACCTTACGGCCTACCTAGGTATTAGCTAGTCCCAAATTTCCCGCTTATATACCACCCATCCAGCTAACTCCCGCCTTTGCAGCGACCCAGGGAGTGATTCGGGCTCAGACAATGGGGGAATATACTTCGACGAGAACGGCTTCCAGTTCCCGATCGAGCACGAGCCGGCCGGGGGAGAGAGCCAGATTCTACACGGGGAGAATAGTGACCTTCACAAGTGCGAGAAGTGTGATGTCAACTGTTTGGGGGCAGTGGCTTTGCATCATCATCAGCTTGGAGGGAATAACGAGACTGATGCTAGGAAGCATTTTTACTGCGGAAAGTGTAGGATCGACTTTAAGGATGAGGCAGAGCTGAAGGGGCATTTTATGGAGAGTTCCGAGCATGTGGTTTGTCCTGAGTGTTCTCAGGAGTTTCCCAACGTTGGGGCACTGGAGATCCACTCTAAACAGGTGTGTTTTCAACTCTTCTCCCCCACCCTGGACGATGCGACGTCGCTTAATACTAGTATTAGGTCAACCAACCCAAACCAGCCACTACTCATGAGTGTCCTGCTTGCGATGTTTTGTTCAGCTCTATTTCCGCAGTCACCCAGCACATTGAATCCGGACAGTGCCAGGGCAACCTCTCAGCCGCTGACTTTCGCAAACTAATCAACTACGAGAATAATCCCCTCGCGAAGAAAGGCCTCCCCGCCGAAATTCTTGCTGGGACCACTACCACTCACACCTGGCGTGCAGGTATTCTCCCCGCACGTGTTAAAGCCGCTCTTGCGGATACCCCAGGCGGCTTCAATCCTGAGGAGCTCGTCCCGAAGGATTTCGTTAGCGTTCTTGACCACACTCTTCCTGCCGAACCGGCCAGTTCCCCTGCGGAGAACCTTGGAGAGTGTTGGAATAAGATGTTTGAGGCCTATGTTTGCCCCCGCCCCAAGTGCCGGAAGAAATTCCGTCTGGCTACCGCGCTTAAAGCCCATCTAGAGAGTGCCACTCATGAGAAGAAGTCTTTTCGGTAACACTCACCTGATGTCCACCGCGTATGTTTAAATACTGACGGGTGGGTGCGTAGTTGCCCTACTTGCTTCGCTTGTTTCGTTTCCTCGTCGGCTCTCATCCAACATGCAGAATCCGAGGCGTGTGGAGTTAAAAAGTCCCCCGCTTATGCGCAGCTCATCAAGGGTGCCACGGGCGGATTAATCGATGGAGATAAAAAAGCAGAGTTCAAAACCGGTTGGTAGGGTCCCTACTAAAGGTGCACAGTAGATATCACCTGAGTGGTGTCGAATACCATGTTTGACCTATATAGCGGTCGTGGGGTAAAGAAGTTACTTTTTGATGCTCTATGTCTACTTTGTCTGTATTTCTACTTGCACTTTTGATGGCTACCTATCGCGGGCTAAAAACAAAAACAAAACTCTTGATATTCTTATGTCTCTGTGTTGAAAATCTGGGTTGCGTAGGTAATGATTTACGGTAAGGATTTTACGTAGTGGACTGAAATCGCTTAAGTGGAGATGAGAATCATGATTGATTGATGATAACTTGATGAAAGAAAAGGCGTGAGGAAAGTTGTGTGCACAGGAAGAAAGGTGTGAAGCGAGGAAAGGTGTGAAGGAACGAAAAACAAGTGGGGTGAAAACATTTTCAGAACTTGCGCGTCATTTGACTAGTGCGTACGTATGCCTCTACTCCCACAGAGTGCGGGCACGTCCGGCATCAAGTGCGGCCATTAAACTGCCATTTCCAACACTCAGGTGGAGGTGGGTTTCGAGTGATCCTTTGTGATTGGGCCTGGGCTCTGTGGGAGGAGGGGGGCAATAGATAGAGATGTTTATACCTCTCTAAAGAGAAAGGATGACTAAGACGGTGGGTGCGATGGCTCAGGACGGAATCCACCCTTTCCATACTCTGCTAAAAATCTCTGACGGACTTCCACCGTCAACCGCCAACCTACTACAGGAGATCCTCCTCGCAACCACTAGTTGCGGCTCATAGATCGACTGTGCCAATTTATTGCGAGGGAGTCAAACAACCCTACAGACAAATGGTATAAAGTGGGGGTGTTTAGTTAGGGGCAAGACTTAATCGTCAGCCTTAAAGGATGTCCGCAATTATGTTGTCAAACCCTGGCTCAGATGGGCGGGTTCAAATCCCGAGAAAAATTCCAAACAACCAGAGGGGGGGGGGAAGAGTTCCACCGGTATGACACAGCTCTAAATACATTTGCCTAGCTTCTCCCTCTACGATATAAAACATATGAAGGAAGAGGGTACGAGAAGGGGATTAAACGTAGTGTTGTGCACGAGCCGAGCGGACTCGAGCCCTTCGAGCCCGGGGGGGCCTCGAGCCTACTCGACTCTCTTGCTATATACAATTGTTGGTTGTTTTGAATGATAATGGTAGTGTGTACTAGACGTTTTTTTTAGTATCCGGAATCTTAGCGCTGGTTTGTATGGGTTTTGGCGCCAAGCTGTCCAGATACTAAAAAAAACGTCTAGTAGAGGTATCGTGGCCACTCTAGACTCAAGCCTCTTGGCGGCTCGAGCCCTCGAGTCCAGGGGTGCCTCGAGCCGGCTCGTGAACAACACTACTCGTGAACAACACTAATTAAACGGCGGAAGCCAATCGGTTAATATGGAGCCAGAAAGTGGAAATCTCAATCGGTGTACATGCTACTAAGGGGAGATTCAGAAGGGTAGGAGATACGTCTGATAGCATATCCTGTGAGATTTTCACTGTTTGGGCTAAATCCGGAGGCTGAATTTTGTCGGAATTTCTGCAATGTGGGTTTGTGGTAGATTCACTGGTGGGCCGGTTCACTTTTGTATCTGATTCACTTTCACGGCGGAGTATATACGGTACATGACATTGTGGAAGAAAGAAAACCATCACATCCGCTTGCTTGAAACTGACTAAGCAAAGGTTGTGGTCGGGCCCCTTTTACACCATTCTACACAGAGTATGAGTTGCATTAACCCTCAATTCACTCATCGCTAATGATTCAGCAAATATCTCTACCTTCCAGCAGAATGCCACCCAATTAAGCCTGGCAATGCCCTTAAGGCCACCATTCTCATGAAGACCCGAGTCCCACAAATCCCCTTCCCCACGGTAACTTAGCAAAAGGAGTTGAGAGCAGATATGCGGTTTGGGTTGATGTAGATGCTCCTGTGAAAGCGACTGATATGCATTATGGTCTTCCTTCTCCCGTGGTTTTCCCCGTAGTAAGCGGTATACCGAACAAGAGGACCCACGAAGGTAGCCCTAAAAGTTGATGAAAGTCCCCGGATACATCGAAAACCAGGGCACACCAAGCAAAACTCCACTTGCGCTTGCTGGGGCTCCACAGGGGGAGGTCACCCCGGGACAGTTTAGATTTGATGTCCTAGGTGGCCCCTGAAATGGCATTGAACAAGGCCCCGCAGCTTGTAAACTGAGTGGTATGATAGACCATTTGTCATCCCACCATTCCTTCAAATCCACTCACACATCTTTGTTCGTCCACTATCCACTTCCGTCAACTCTAGCACCATTGAGGTTTCCTCACACTCTATCAACCATCGTTTTGATGAAGTGGATCGTCGCCTACAGTCCAGGTATGATAATTATCATACTAAATAAATACAACTGGCTTGGCTTGGGAGCGAACGGGCTGGCGTATTTCCTTGCCCTAAGTTACTCCAATATCAAAGAGATCCCACAACCGCCCCCTAAAACCAATATCACAGGGGGAAAACGTTGCCAAACACAAGTCCTACACCCCCCACCCTCGGTCAACAGATAATCCCACGCTGCGAATTGATCTGAGGGCGGTCATGCCCTAAGCACAAAGAACGCCCTCCAAGCCTCCTGGTAAAAACGCCCCCACTTACCTTCTGATAATGCCTCCCTGTTACAACACCGCCACACTGCAAGCAAATCAAACCCGAAAACTACACTTGCGCATCCGCAAAGACCTTTTTTTAATTGACCACCAAATATGCCCTTGCCTTACGATGTATCTCGGTAATAACTACTCCCAGATCTCCTTCAATCATGCTTCCCATCAAGCTGACCTATTGCAGTTTTTGTGACCCAGAGACGGACTCGGACTCGGACACCGACGAAATGTTAGTCGACCAAAATGGGGTGCACTTCCAGGTCGTGCGTGAACCTGCCCGGAACGGGGATGGGATTGTAGGCAACGAGAGTGGCGCCCTCTCTAAGTGCGAGAAGTGTGATGTCAAGTTTTCCGTGGGAGGGTTTTTGCATCACCACAAGCTCCAAGGGGATAGCGAGACTGGTTCCAGGAAGCATTTTTACTGTGGAACATGCAGGACTGACTTCCAGAATGAGGCAGAGTTGAAGGGGCATGTTGTGGAGGGTTGTCAACATGTGGTATGTTGTAAGTGCTCTCAGGAGTTTCGCACTGTTGAAGCGCCCGAGCTCCATTCTAACCAGGTGTGCTTTCAACTATTCCTCCCCCCTGCCCATGTTATTTACCGGGCAAACACTATTGTTAGGTTCACAAGCCCAAACTAGCCACCACTCGTTCTTGCCCCGGCTGTTATGTTTTATTCAACTCCATTTCTGCAGTCACCCAGCACATCGAATCGGGACAGTGCCAGGGCAATATTTCAGCCGCGGACTTTCTCAACCCGGCCAACCACGAGAACACTCCCGTTGTGGGGAAAGGTCCCCTCGCCTACATTCCTACGGGGAGCACCACTACCCATACCTTGATGGGAGGTATTGTTGCCCCAGGTGATGGAGCTGCGCCGGTCGATACTTCCAATCTATTCGGGCCTGAGGAACCCGTCCCGAAGGATTTCGTTAGCACTCTTGAACACACTCCCCTCGCCAAGCCTGCCAGTTCCCCTATGGAAAACCCTGGACAGTGTTGGAATGAGATGTTTAGTGCCTATGTTTGTCCCCGCCCCAAGTGCAGGAAGAAGTTTCGTCGCGTTACTGGGCTTAGAGCCCATCTAGAGAGTGCCACTCATGAGAAGAAGTCTTTTCGGTAACCGTCTCCTTATTTCCTCCATGCATATGTAAATACTAATGGATAGGTGAGTAGCTGTCCCACCTGCCTCTCGTGTTTTGTCTCTTGGTCGGCTCTCCTTCAACATGCCGAATCCGGGGCATGTAGAGTTAAAGGGTCCCCAGCTTATAAGCAGCTCGTCGGGGGTGCCACAGGTGGATTAGTGGATGGAGATAAAAAGGGAAGGGTCAAAACTGGTTGGTAGGGGCCATTCCAGAAATACATAGTAGATTTCATCAATGTGGTATATCAAATCTCCTGTTTTATCTATATCGTGGTCTCGAGGTAGGGAATTTCTTTTTCTTTTCTCATACTCTGCCACTACTTCCTTTGTATTTCAACCTGCACTTCTTGGGGCTGCCTGACGACCCTCAAAAAAACAAAAAACATTCAACTCTCTAAATTCTTATCTCTGGGGGGGGTAGCCTTGGTTTCGAGTGATATTTTGTGATTGCTAAAGTTGCCAGGAGGGAGGGGGGCGGAAGAGCCTAAGGCGTTGATCCCTAGATAAATGGGTGAGAAGGGCTAGGACGTAGGATACGACGACGAGGGATAGTATCTACCGTTTCCATGATTTACTAATAATCTCTGAGGAATTTTGACGCAAGCCCATACAGGCTGCTCCCCAGCCCAACCCCCCGGTAGCACTGCAGTGAGCTCCACCAATCGTGGTCAGAAGATCCTGTATACATGTTTATTGCGAAGGAGTCAAAAAATTCCACACACTAAGGGTGTAAAGAAGGAGCCTTTGGTCTAGAGACCAGGCTTAATTGTCAACTGTAAAGGATATTTGTAATTAGCTTGTCTAGAGCGAAGCAGGTCAAGCTCTCACCCCAAGTCGTGTGCTCAGAACCGTCCAATCCATCCTTTTTCCACTCTGTGGATGGCCCAGGAGAGATGAGGTAGGACGGGACTCCCGGCCGGGGGCCCTGCCCGATGTGGCCCCGGGAGTACGATACCCCCTATGGTGTGAATTCCTGGGTAAAAGGCAGTGACTACTCCACGGGTCAAATTCCTAGAGTAGAATATACGGTTCCCCAAGATGATATTCTACAACTGAAATTGAGGGTACCGTAGGGGTTCTCTTGAGCATCAGTGCCTGAGCATGGCAGTGTTCTCATTGCTTGGCCGAGGGGGCCTGATGGGCTCGTAGTGATCGGCTTAAGCAGCCTGAGAAGGAGGTGGCAGGGGTAAAAGGATAGAATACCCCTCTAACCACTCTCACATATTAATATCCCATTGTGCAGTAGGCCGTGAGATTGCTTTTAGCAAGTGAGGGCTGGATACTAGTTCTCATGGAATGGGAGTTAGTTCGAGAGTTAAAAGATATCTTACTGAATTAGTTTTCCTCCGGGAACAGGATCGGAACGCGCGGACAGCCTCCCAACCTCCCATGCAAGTTTGCACCCCAGAGACAGTAGAACGTAAGTACGGTCATCGCTAAGCCACGTCCAATCACTACTAGTGCGACTGAAAATGTGGGTGAGCATACAGTATCTTACACTAAGGATGCCCAATTTCGCACACTTACTCTAGAGCCTAAAGTTATGCTTGAATGAGAAATTTGATAACTCCATAGTGCTTAGAAAACATGTAAGGTACTAGACTTTTATAGAAAGCTCATATGAATTTGAATTCTCTAAGAAGGGTATCAGCGCAATAGGGAATAAAACTTCCCCCAAAACAGCGGAGACTATTATCTCCGGTGCGAAAACTACTTCTTGGCTCTTTGGAGGTCTGGAATTGAGTGATATTTGTATATCGAACTGGCGTGCTTGTTGTCTTCAGTGGTTTTATTGAGAGTTTGTATTTTTGTCAATTTTCTCCGATGTAATAATACTATCTTGGTGTGAAATCTACCATTTTTGCGGTAAAATCGATTGTGTCCACTCACTTTTCGATCGTATTTATGCCATACCTTACTTAGCGAACCCATGTCGCTCTCCATGGGTACCAGAAATACTTGCACGTTAACTTACCCAAGATTTACCACAAATCTCCGGTGAATGATCCCATACGCAGCTACCATAGAATCTGTCTTGGTATGCTGCACTGCAAAATAAACAAAGTTGCGATAACTGTAGTGGTATCATACGTGCCAAAAGCCCTACCTCTACAAGTGGACACACTCCCATGCTCGAGTGTTATTATCTTCAGCCAGGTGACATCACAACATTTAAGTTGGTTTAAACGCCGTCATAGACTGTCACTCGGTTAACCCCTAGTTAGCATAGCGACTTTACTAAACATGCGATACTACACAATACGCTACTAATGTGTTGTATCTCACTGCAAATTCGCCAGATGTCGCGAGCCGGGGCCAGTGTAAAGAGCAAATTCCGTCACTGTGGAGATGGGAGAATAAACCCCGCACCGCCTTTTCAAAAATAGAAATACACAATAAACCCCTAGAACTAGGGAGAGAAATATCGTGAGTCAAATCTGGCCCCACTCCAGTAGCGTATTCCAAAGTTATAAAACATCTTCCACATGCGCTGCTAAAACCCTATCTTTGAGTCTATTGCATAAAAATCCTCTAACCAACACCGGTCTGAGACTCATCACCACCTTGGGCAATAAGGAAACTGGATATATTAGTGCTTCCTGCAATATGAACTCCTATGGCAAAGGACGCCAGGACGAGGGTCAAGATTTAGAGGGAACGATAGAGGTTCCGGATCTTGGACTCAACCACCGGGATTTATGGTACCTTACTAGTTTGTTCAAATACTTGGGCCTGAGCAGAGCAAGGTTTTTACTGCATGGATTGGGGATTTTACGAGTTTGTGATCGCAGAGTTAAACATCGGCTTGAGAAAAAGGAGGTGGTGGGTGGTAACAGGAGGGGACATCCTCCTAAAATTCTTATGAGCTGAGACCCATTGGCCTGGTGGGCCGGGCAATTATGCTTAACAAGCTAGTGTATGGTGTCAGTTTTTGTGGAATAAGAGCTAGTTTCGGAGTTGAAATGACTTTTGCTCCGATGATTCTCCTTAGTGAGCCTAGCGAGAGAGTGTGGACAGCCTCACGACCACTCCTCCGAACTTACACCTTCAGGACTATAGCATGTATATATGATCTCCCCTAACCTGTGTCCTGTGACCATCTATTTGAGTTAAGTAGTTATTATGACTCCTTTCCTGGGGGTGGAAATGTTTGTACAGTACTTTAACCTTTTATTATTTCCCTCGATCTAAAAAACCACCAGGTGGATGCTTTGGGAAACAAGGAACGTACGAAGAGGAGCTAAAACTGGGACACAACACCTAATGTAAACATGAGGGAAAGTTCTAACTACACGAGATTATCTCAGCCATGTACCAATGCCAAGCTCTAGATTGTGAACAAAATCGGAGGTCCTGGCTGAACTGCATATGAGAATCGATAAAGGGATTTGGGAGTGCAAAGACATTCCCACCCCATATGATCTTTTGACCGAAACAAGACATTACACAGCACAGGCTGATGTTGGGCTGGAATTAGAAGAGGGAGGAAGAGATGTTTATGCAATTAGTGTGGTTTTGCTAAAATTGCCGATAGATCGTCCATACCGGGGTTGGCAAGGAGGGGGTGCAGCAGCCCTACCACGCCCGCATGGCCACGCCGAGATGCGCACAAGAATGGTGTTCGGCCACGGTGATCTGGTTTGTTGGGGTCAACGTCGCTCCGTTCGAGTAGCATTTTCACTACTCCCTCGTGCCCACCCGCAGCAGCATACCAGAGTGGGGTTTGGCCGTTGTTATCGGGGTTGTCGGGGGTGATATCGCACCGTCCGAGCATCATTTCCACAACTCTCTCGTGCCCACTCTGGGCAGCACAATGGAGTGGCGTTATACCGTACAAGCCTGGCCTGTTGGGGTCGACATCGCAGCGTCTGAGTAGGATTTTCACCACTCTCTCATGCCCATTCTGGACAGCGCACCGGAGTGGTGTTTGTCCCTGATCTGCCTTGTTTGGGTCGATGTTGTCCCGTCTGAGTAGCATTTCCACCATTCCCTCGAGCCCATTTCGGGCAGCATAGATGAGCGGTGTTTGGCCATAGGCCTCTGGTTTTGTGGGGTCTGGGTCGTCCCGCCGGGGTAGTATCTTCACCACCCCCTGGTACCTCCATGCAGAACACCAATATGGTGTTTGGCCGTTATGGGCTTTGTTTGGGTCGACTTTGCCTAGCGTGAGTAGTGTCCCTACCACTCCCTCATGCCCATTCTGAAGTGCATAAAAGAGCGGTGTTTGACCATTATTATCTAGTTTGTTGGGGTCGACATCGTCCCGACTGATAAGCATTTTCACAACCCCCCGGTGCCCATTCCGTGCAGCATGACAGAGCGGTGTCAGAGCCCGCCAACCTGGTTTGTTGGGGTTGATATCGTCCCGTCTCAGTAGCATCTCCACCACTTCCTCGTGCCCATTTCGGGCTGCCCACCCGAGGGGTGTATCAGGCATGCTGCTTCTTGGTTGAGATCGCTACCTCCCACCACCACTACATCAGCTGTAGTCTCAACAATGCCGAACACGGATGACCAGTGTAGACCCGCGAGCGGGCAGTGTTTGTCTGAATCAATAGTGGCTAACTACCTTGCTTGCTCCTTCAGGGGAGCTTTAATCTGTGTTGGGTGGTTGCACTCGTTGAAAGGTTTTAGCCCAAGTAATTAAGTGCAATCTGAGAGGCCCCGTTTCGTGCGGACCCCGGAATATAAACAGGAGAAAGGGTGCTATCGGGTGATGGTGAGGGGGACTGGTGGAAAGGCTTTTGACCTGCTGGGACTTCGCACAACTTAACTAGGTTTTGGAGATGGTGGAGCTGGTCTGGGGTGAGTTGGAAGTTCGGTTGATGCGTAAAGAGGATCAACTTGACTGAAGAAGCCACGTCGTTTATAATAAGTCCTTATCAACAGGCCGGCATTTGTTTTCTGCCGCCCTACCCCAACTCGGTAGTAGGAACCTGTTTGGATACTAGGGCCCCGTTCTGTTGCCTTATACAAATGACCCTTCCCTTTCCTTTCCTAAATTCCGACCCAACCGTTTCTTCAGGTAAAATAGCCACAAAACGGAACATTCCCCCCCCCTCCTTCCTTTTCTTCCAACATGCTGTAAGAGATCCACTCGAAAGCGGCCATGCCAAGATTCGCTATCTCCTCCGAGCTAGCATAGCATGCACCATAAGAGCATCTCGAAACCCTAGGCCATCAGTATTGCGTCGAGTTTTTGTCTCCAGTTATAGATGATGGTTTATTAATAGATTGCAACATTATTCAGCGAGACTAACGGAATCTAGATATGTAACTTAGTTGTCAGTGGATGGCTCCAGGTAGCTCCTGAAATGTCGTTGCTCCAACACCTACTCGAGTACATTCGAAAACCATCATGAACTCCATTCGGGATGCCAGCCTTAAGACAACTCCTCGTCGCATCGGGGTTTGTGTCCTCATCTAGCCTAGTGCGAGGATGACCGGTGACCTCACACCTTCGAGTTACGGGTACAATCCATACTCTTCTATTAAACCGGTTCTCAATTTCACCCAACATGTGGAGTCTCCCAATCGCGAACATACGCGTTACATATAACTCCCAGAGGATTTGACCCAGCTAGCCCGGGGGTTGGCATGTTGATGGAACCTCAGGAAAGCATGAAAGAAGAAGAAAACAACAATGTAATTGCCAGAAGCTCCAAGCGGGAAAGCGAAAGGTGGAGGAATAGTGGACTACTAGTAGATGGCCGCCATCTCTCTAGCTAAGGGTAGGCTAGGAGATATATATCTCCGCCCACCAGCAAACTACAAGGCACCCCCGAAACTCAACAAACTCTAAAGACACACACCCAGCTAACGAAACCTGATCCCTAACTATCTCAAGTAATCTAGAACAATCCCTATATCCCATGATCCTCCTTGATCCCTCAAAGCTATGCCCCACTCTTCTGCCAACTCCCCTATGCCTAGTGTCATAAGTATCATATGAAATAAACAATCAAACCAAATACCCCATACCGCATACCCTATGGCTAGGGACATCAACAAGACCATAAAACCGGTTTCATACCTTATGCCTAGTGGGATAGGATGTGAAAACAACAACCCACTACAGGAGTGCCTGATCGCCACAAACCACAAAGCCACATGCGGAGGCGGAATTCTGTTCTCTAGCCTGCTAGCATAAGCCCTCCACCCCCAGTCAGCTAAAATCACTACTAATTTGTGTTTGCCTTTTTTCTCCCATTCATAGAGGTTCGTCCCCCTTGCCTAATATAAGCCCCGCTGGCCCATAGACCCCCCTTGCAAGGCATGTTTCGTTATAGGATTGATCCCCCCCGATACCAGTGGGCCAGCTCGTAAACTCCATGATTTGGAAGCGCCATTCCGCTACTTTCCCCCCGGCTGTCTTGGATGTGCTGACAAGATAGCTCAGGCTCCATAAGCGATAACCAGGTCAACATCTGAGACCGGGCACCGGTAATTGTGGAAATGTTCCCCACGACATTATCGGAGTTTGTAGTATTGAAGGGGTTGGTATGAGATATCCTCACTATTCGGATCCTGGCTGAGGATAGGTGGCTGGGTTGGTCAATTGATGGAATCGCTGAGAGTTGGAGCGGGGCCTCTTATAGAACCCCCTAGATACCGCAGCACTATTGCCCATATTCATGCTAGTATCCTTCCTATGCCTATCTCACCAGTTGCAGGAACTTCCATCCCCCGGTACTCATATGTACTTTCCTGCGGCTCAGTGCGACTATAGCACTAATCTCGTGTCGCAATAAACGAGCGCCATGAATGTGGACGGTGGAATCACCTACCTTGCTATATACACAGGTATATCAAGCTTCACTAATGAATTAATTAGGAGGCTTAAATGTCACCCAACCTGAAGGATCCAATGTGGTCCTTAGTGATGTAGATACAAGTCGGGGAGCTGCTCCTAGAATCTAGTTCCAGGTTTCAGGACAAGAAGGGCTGTGTTTGTTTTTTTGTTTGTTTTTGTTTGTTTTTTTCCACCCTCACTATATTCTCCGCACGATACAGCACTGGCGGCATCATAGCAAGCAATTATATTATCATAGCCCACCCTATTTTTCTAGTTACCGAGGAGCAAGTTCATCGAAGGCAATAGCCCCCTATCACAGATTAGGATAATATGCAGCCCAATATTTACCACAAATCCAACTTAACGGGAAAGCAGTGAAAATCTCCGATAAATGATCCCATAGGCAACTACCATGATCGGTTTCTTGGTATATTGCACAGCAAAACAAACAAGGTTGCGATTAACAGAGTGGTACCATACGTTCCAAAAGGACGAATTAGCCCAATTTCATCAAGCGGACACACACACTACCACGTTCGAGTGTTATTGTCTCCAAGCAGGTGACATATTATCATAACCATTCGGTTAGTTTCTAAGGTCGTCACAGACTGTCACTCGGCTAACCCCCCCCGGTAGCCCTTGTTGGAAATGGCAGTTCGATGGCCGCATTCTGTGGCCGCAGAGACATACGTACGCACTAATCAAAGGACGCGCAAGCTCTCTAAATGTTTTCAACCCACTTGTTTTTCTTTCCTTCACACCTTCTCGCTTCACACCTTTCTTCCTGTACACAACTTTCCTCAAGTCTTTCCTTCCACCAAGTTATCATCAACCAATTACGACCCTCATCTTCACTTAAGCGGTTTCAGTCCACTGCGTGAAATCCTCACCGTAAATCACCGCCTCTGCAACCAAGATTTTCAACAGACCTTGTTGAAACATACTTCCGGCACTACTGTGGTGTCACTCGTACTACTCGAGTACCGGCCCCTTCCCTCTGCATCAAACCTTATCGCACATCTAGACCTCCGGCACTATTGAAGATACCTCCTTCCCTCCTCTTTTTCTTTTTCTTGTTATTGTTATTGTTCGCTCGGCCTATTCGTCTCGTTCCCAAATAGTAGATAGTCAGGGCTTTTCGCCCTTCCCTTTGAGATAAACTAGTGTGCTCCGTTTTCCTCAAGTAATCAATCACTTCTTCCTATCTCATACCATTATTCCATTCAATATTTCCACAACAGCCCTTGTCAAGAAGTGAACGTTTTTGTTGTGCAGCCCCGAAGATTGCTGATTAAGTTCTCTAGCTAGCTAAGCGGAACATGAACGGTATAAGTATACCCTATCGTGATGACGCAACCCATGACGTAGAATATACACTTCCGCGTACGCTCCCATATACGCAATAGTGAGTAGGAAGCCTTAAGCAAATCTCCCGTGTCTCCGCCCGGAGGCCCGTTTCTCAACAGCACTGCAATTTTACCCAACATATTCACAGGTAAAATAAGTTATGCAGCTCACCGGCCGGGCATGACAATCGGTACCCCCCGCTAAAAAAACCTCAACCAATTCTACAACGGAAATCATGCCAATAGTGACTTGAGTAATTTACAAAGAAGAAAAGGCGGGAGGGGAAGATAGGGCAACAGGGCTGGGAAGTGTGGAGTTACCGCAAATTCTGAATAAACCCGAAATGGCGCTAAGACTTGGTTTCAGGGTCCATTGCGCCTCCACCTGGGTGGCAACTTAAGCGAATATCAGAAATTATTTGGCCAGACTTTGAGTACATTTTTCTTCTATTTGGAAAGAAGGAAGTGCTAGGCCCTATAGGTAAAGGTAGTCAAAAGCGTCCAATGGCCAAGCTATAAACTGGAGACAGGCACGAGCGAGAGACTTAAGAACTTCATTCTATCTCAGAGGGCGGGGAAGCCCACTATTCTGTATGTAGTGAAATAGCCTCATTTATCGGCAGTGGAGAAAAGGTCAAGGAAAGTAATAGAGAAGATAAGAGCAAACAAATGAGAACAGAACTGCATATCTTTTTGATTGACAAAGTAGTGAGAGATAGGAGGGAAAAGTAAAAGAGGTTGAGCCAAACTCGGAGAGTAGAAAACCGATACTAAGAGAGAATGAACGGCATTTTGGTACTCTAAGACATAGAAAGTACATATCCAAAAGCCAGATATCAATGAAGGGATTCTAGTGGTGTAGCATAGAGTTCAATTTCGATCAATAAACTCGACACTTAACTCATCTGAGGTGCTATTCCATCTGGAATCTGGGGGGTGGGTGTTTTCTTCGAGTGCGCTGAAGGTTGACCCAGCCTGTTCTGAATGGCCAAGGCCTGGGGCCCAGCTATCAATCTTCAGAAGTGAAGAGTCAATCCCTTTTACAGACAATTCCTCATCTCTAGAGCCATCAATAGGAAGTGTAATTCCGAGTTTTCAAAAGGTGTTAACAACTAAGGGTTGATACTGGGAGCAAAAGCGCTCCCATGCCTCACCCACTGCCCATGTAACAAGAATCCGGCGAGTAGCAACTGCAGCAGTATCACTTCTCGTCATTTCTCGTAAATTCCTTTGATGCTCTACCTCGTAGGTGTCCAAAGCATCCTCTAAGATCGAGCGTAAAATATCTTTTAAGGGCTTGTTAACAGACACGTCTAGTGGCTGAACAAGCCCGGTACATCCTGCAGGCACCATTGATGGTGTGATATCATGTGCTTTAAGTGTCTGGAGTACTTCTGCTGTAGAGTGGAATTTGGCAACGTCGAGAA
>Ga0307513_10003050_pt1 | contig 22849 bp, 14 predicted proteins | sample 15_EM_MG_FD_202174 | JGI IMG/M metagenome (GOLD analysis project Ga0307513, IMG submission 202174) | Populus trichocarpa ectomycorrhiza microbial communities from riparian zone in the Pacific Northwest, United States - 15_EM | ecosystem: Host-associated > Plants > Roots > Unclassified | place... | reverse complement strand
AAAACTGTATGCAAATGCAACGACATCATTGAATATTCTTTGAGGAAAATTAAGGTTTACGCCAAAAGATTGTATGCACAGGTATTTCTCCCTTCCCATCTTTTTCTCTCCCGCTTACCTTCTAATTTTTAATGTTTATCTTTCATGTTAAAATTGAGTCATGATTTTAATGAAACAGATGCCATTTGTACTGCCCGGGACATCTAGTGTTTGCTTCCCAGGAAGAAATGTTCCAGACTGGTTTGTCAATCAAACTCAGGGATTTTCATTAACAATTAAGCTGCCGACACAATGTGCTAGTAATCAGTTCCTGGGTTTTGTTTTGTGTGCTGTTGTTGACTTTGGATACTTATTCAAAAGCTCTGATGGCTTCCAAGTTAATTGTATATATCATATCAAGAACGAATATGGGGATAGTCATCATCTTCAAAGCTATTTTGGTGGTTGGTTTGACGGGGAGCATGTTCGAGAAGTCTCAAACGATATGTTGGTCTTGGGGTATGATCCATGTTTGGAATTTACAGAATCTTATTTGTTTGGAAAATGCAGTGAGGTAGTAATTGAATTCTACTCGGAAGATAGGAACAACAATCCTTTAAAGAGTTACAATGTGATCAAGTGTGGGGTCTGTCTGCTATCTGCAGAAGATGATAATTCATGATTTCTTCATGCCACATTCCTAAGGTCAGCATCCTGCTTTTGTGACTGCGGTTAATGCTGAAGAAGCCGAAATGACTCTGAGTGATTCAAACCAATCAAATGAGACTGATATAGATGCATTGAGGAATTACATTGAAAATCATCACTCTTTATCCCAGCAAAAAACCTCATCTGCTGATCGCATCTTGCTTGGCTCAACAAAGATTCAGGTTAGTTTACACTTCTCCACGTAGGCTAAGTTGCTGATGATCTCTTTCTACGGAAGAAAGCTTCAAATTTTCTCTCCACAAATCCTTTCTGGCTTGGCATCTTTTATCCATTTAAAGCTTTGGAAATTGGAATTCCGAATGCAGTATCTATCTGAAACGACCCTAAATGATTCGAACGAATTTAGGAGGCACTGAAATAAATGCTTTGGGGAATTACATGGGAAATCAGCACTCTTTATCCCAGCAAAAAGCCTCTCCTGTCGTGCCTTGCATGTTTCAACAAAGATTCAGGTTAGTTTACGCTGCTCTACTTGCACTAAGCTGCTGATCTCTTTCTTCAGAAGCTGGCTTCAGATTCTGTCTCTACGTACATACGTTTTCTGCCCCCAACTCTGTTTCCCATGTGAGATTTTGCAAACCGGAATTCTGACTTGCAATGCATATATATATATGCTTTGCTGGTCATTTTGGTTCTTTCCTCTTCCTAGTTTGTTTCTCTTCATAATTTTAAGTTGTTCCCTGACTTCTAAAATGCTTTCCTTCCTCTCTTGCACTCTTGTTCTGCCTCATAAAATCAAGAGCGAGTTCTTTATTTTACTAGTTATTTTCGGTTTCTTAGCACCTATTTGAACGGTTTGTAAGTTATTTTCAAAACAGTTTTCAGATTATTGATATTGAGAACTTTTCAAAACAGAGTTTTTTCTATAGTTAAGGACTATAATTTCAGAGTTCGAGAAGTCCTAGTTTCTTATCTTACATGCTGCATCAGAAATTCTCTAGACCTCATGACTATCACCACCAACAGAACTAGTGACAAAGGCAGAAGAGTTTGCAATTCAGTTTTGCATATGGTTGGAGGATCCCTTCAAACAGTGTCGATAAAATAACCCACCAATCATTTTTTTTTACAGTGAAAGGCGTATCACTTGAGAATTTTTGGCAGTGTTGCTTATGTGAAAATACAAGAAGAGACGAGGACTATAAGCTTGAAAATCAAAGTCAGAAATGCGTTCTGCTAGGACGTGGAGAGACTTCTTGTGGTTTCAAGGTTTACAATCCATCACTAAAAAGGTGGCGACGTCAAGAGATGTTCAGTTAGATGGAGAGCAACTATGGAAATGGATCAATGAAGGATAGCAGCAGCAACGTTTTTAGAAGATGAATAAGAGCAGAATAATATTGAAGGCAGTGATCAGAATATGGCAGCAGTTCAGCCATCTCTAAATGCTTCTTCTAGTTCAGATTCAAGGAAGTCGGATCATTTACAATGTGTAAAAATCATTAATTGCTTGAAAAAAAACTTTGTTAGGTTATATTTATACAAAATAAAGGGCTGAATTTATACTATATAAGTTAACTAGCGCCAAGAAACTAAGCCTAATGTGAAGTTGCCAAAACTGAATTGTATAATAGTAGAAACAAAAGAAAATTTGTCTAGTTGTTAAGGCGATGTAGTGGATTGCTAGATCTGTGGGGCAGATGTTTTTGTTTTCAAGTTGAAAAAAAAAAAATATAAAGGCGCTAATAACATATTTTTTAATTTATTTTTTAGAAAAAAATAATCAAAAACTTAAAATTTAATAATACAGAACAACAATAGTATTTATTTTTATATTAGACAATATTTTTTTAATATCAAAATGATATTATATTAGATTGACTATAACCAATTCTAATTAATTTGTAAAACTCGTGACTTAAATCAACCCTAGTTATCTTATAAAATCAACATTAAAATATAAATTATAAGGTCTAGGTTGATGAAAATATGAATTATGAGGTATAGGTTGAACTTGAAACTTTGAGTTATTGGGTTAAGATCCGGTTTGGGATTGTGGTAGTAATTGTGGTTAAAAATGCTTTTTGCTTAGAAATACATCAAAATGATTTTTTTTATTGTTTAAAAATTATTTTTAAGATCAGCATATCAAAACGATCTGAAAACATAAAAAATAATATTTTTTAATAAAAAATAATTAAAATTTAAAAGAACGCAATTTCAACCACGTTCCAACCGCGTTTCCAAACCAACTCTTAACCTAAGGCCCACACCAAGTTTCTATGATAATTTATTTTCAAAATTAGTTGCAGAAGGATTAGGAATCTTTCTTAGTTTCTGTGACTGCTAATGGGAAATTTCCCATTAAAATGTATTCTGGGATGCAGAAGCAAGCTATATTATTTATTTTTATACTTAGTCTTTTTTATTACTAGATTACTTCTTTTAATAAACTATGCAGTAAAAACAAGCAAAATAATCCAATTTTCACCTCTCTTGTAGACACAATACAAGGTTACATGGCATACATAAAACAACAAACACTCCTCCCTCTTGAAGCCATAACATATAACATCATCTATATAAAACAACAATTATTTTCTTTCCTTTATTTATGTTGGTTAAGTGTTTCAAATAATTTTGTTTAGAATGATGGTGTATAAACCATAGTTATCAGATCTAATTTGGAGGTTAGACTCAGTCAAGGAACTGAGTCTTGGGTTACATAAGTTAACCTGGATCAACTTGAAAATTTTTTTAAAAAAAAATTAAAGTTTTAATATTTCATATGAAAAAATTAAAAAACAATCCATGTGAATATATGCTATACATGTTATACATAATGAAGTTTAAAAGATTATTTCAAAAGGTTTTTTTATAACATAACTTTTTTCTTATAAATGTAAACATATAATATATATACTAAAAAGTTTCAAATTTCACATTGAAAAAATAAAACATTCTTCTAGTATTTATATAATAAACTTTGAAAATGGTTAATAATTAACTAAAAAATATAAAAATTTTAGTTAGGAGAAAAAACACATTTGAAAAAAAAAATCAGGTCTCAACCGGGTTTTGCCGAGTCGCCTGAGTCACAAATTAACCAGGTTTTGTTAGGTTTTTACTTATCCTGGTCTTTTGACTTATTCGGATTGATTCAGCCACTAGATCGATCTACCAGGCTCAATCGAGTTTAATAAGTATGGCACAAACTATATTTTTAAAACAAATTCCCCTACGCTTGGGAGAGGCCCAAGCATATAGGGTTCCCACTCTAGCCTAACACCTTCACTTTAGGTCATCCAATTCAAGCAACTAGTAGAAAATCCCATGCAATTCAAATCCAAGCCAATTAATTAAATCCCAGGCAACAAAATCCAGAAAATTCCAAGCCATGGAAATTTAAGCCATTCAAACTCATTGCTTCACACTAGTTCTTTCTATTGTTTTTCTTATACATTATTTTGTTCTCTTATATTTATTAACTTAAAAATTATAGAATTTTCTAGCCAGCACAGAGGACTGCAGTAGAATCATGTTTTCAAACAGTAAATTAGCGAAGAACAAAATGTTGTGACAAAAGAAAAGAACCCAGAAGACTTACCTGATTTTGATGTTTAAACAAATAAAAAAACCTTCATAAATGATGAACTTGAAAGAGATGAAGAAATTACACGAGCGCTTCTGAGAGGATTGAGGAGTCAGAAATTAAACGGAAGATGGAGCGTGGAACTCGCAGCAATATCTCGGGATGGAACTCGCAGGTCATTAGGTGAAAAGTAACTCTCAGATATATTCAAGTGTTTGTCCTAGGATAATTGCTGAACACTAGACATGAAAAGTTCTTTCTGTTCTGCTTGAATCACCTCTAACTTGATCTACGTTGTAACTTGGGAAAAATTGTGTGCTCTGCACATGTAAGACCTGTGCTTGCATGAAAACTACGTCATCCAGTTTTTTGTAGTTTTCAAGAAGATGGAAATTTTCTTTCAACCTTGTTTTTTTTATAGCATGGGCCGGGCAAAGGAGGGATAGTATTCAAAGAAAACAGGCCCAAAGAAGGAAGCCTTAATTGGGTCATAAAGACATGTCTAGTCCTAAATTTGGTCTGCTAACGCTACATCGATTCCTAGCCTCTCTCTCTCTGCCTTCTCTGCTTTGGTGAAGTTTGGTGATAGCAGGTTACTCTCCCCTCTCAAGTTAAATTAATACAAAAAGCTTTACATTTTGGAATCTTGTGCTGTTGAGAATTTTAATCTCTCCTTGTTTTTGACTCGTAACCAATCTTCTGTTCTGTGTGTTCTTGGATCCTTGCGTTCTTGGCTCTTGTTAATTTGAGTGTTATTTTCTATTGAACTCTATTTATTTGAATATTCTGCATAGTATTGTTGCTTTGATTTTCCAATAACCAACCATTCACTTGAATTGCAAACCTCACGTGCTGCTTACTAAACATAGTTTAGAATCTTGGTGGATTGTGACCATGCAATTGTGAAGACATTGGTGACCTGCACAGTTTTTGTGCCATTAAAATTCTGAACATTGCATGCTTCAATTCACTGTCGATTGGCTGCCAAATGGGTATAGATATTTTGTTACAATTTATTGTAAAATGAACGGAGTGTCTGGATTGAGGAGGTATTCCGTCCTTGAATTGAAGTTACGCAAGGTACTGAATTTAATAGACGACATTTTTGTTATCAGAGCTTAGGTTTTGGTTCCATCATTCAATTTCCTATCATTTATAGGAGGACAATCAGAGTGTATGTATAATCTGATACAATTTCAAAAGTGTAGAGAGCGAAAGTCCTAAACTTTAAAGTTGCTTGTTGTCGTCTTTTTTTATTTCCTAGGAAAAGAGGAAATAGAATAGATGGATTTATTGGTTAAGTGCATCTTGGATGAGCAAATCTATGATAAGTCAACGTACTAGTTGGAGTTGTGAATTGTCTTGGATTAGTATTGTACGTTGAGTGTAACATGAATTTGCACTGAGATGATATTGGGAAAATGAAGATTCGTTTGTGCTTTTGGTTATGGGAGAAAGATGCCACATTCTAAGGCTGCCTCTATGGAAACCAATTCTGTTCCTAAGGTTATTGATGGGGTTGTTGAGAGTCTGGTTAATAGAGATAGAGCAGGGTGCCAATGCTGGTGGAAAATCTAAGCGGGTGACAAAGCTGGAGGTACCACCATTACGCACTTCTTGATGCAGAGATCAGATTATCAGTTAGAAAGCCTGCGACCTCAAAAGGGAGTGGAGTTTGTGGAATGGTTATACAGGAATAAGACTGCCCAAATAGTAACACCAGGTTTCCTGAGTTTGCTTATTTTATTCTCACCTGGTGGTTGATGCTGAAATAGGAATAGCAGCAGCACCTTTGAGAAGTCCTTGAGACTAAGCCTGACAGCTTTCAAGGTGAGCTAATCACGTGGATCACTAGGTTGGAGAAAGCACTTGATGTTATGAATTTTACTTATGAGCAAACTCTCCTATTATACATAATACTCGAAGTTGACCATCAGTTGAAGATAAGGCCTTCAGACAAGTATCAGTGACCAGAAGGAAGCAGAAGAAAGTGGAATTGACGGCATTATTAGATGCAAGAGTGGTTACTTTTCTTTTAAGCTTGATCTCTCCTTCATTGGGTGGTGCTTAATGGGGGGCTATCAGAAATCAGGATTCAAGCTCTCACTTTACCAATGAGCTGACAGTAAATGGATGTTGGGCATGGCTACTGCCAAAAAGATCTGATGAAGATGAATATTTCACATGGACGAGTGGGCATCTGTATTTTGTGTGTTTTCTGTCACATGACCTGACAGCTAATTTGCAGCTTCCTTGAAAGGGAGATCTCGTGAAATTCTGTATTGATTAGGAGTGAAAGGACTGGGTATGACTAGATTGCAACTCAAATCTCTTTTGTTGCGGAGGATTTAGTCAGTTTGAGACCTAGTGCTCAGATTTAGCTAGGTTTGCTCCTTGTGTAGTGGCTGATGAGAGCTGCTTACTTGGAAAGTTGATAATAGTTTGAAATCACAATATCAAGAAATTGAATCTCGGTTTTAAAGCTGAGAATATGAGCAGAGATGTAAAATTTAACATGGATCATGGGGAGATGCCTGGAAGTGCCAGAATATTCGATCTTAAGAAAAGCAGTTAAAGGATAAAAATCTCTGGAATGAAGGCAAGTGACCAATGATTCTAAAGGCATGTTTCTGACGCATAACCTGATAAGAATATTAATCCTTTCCAAATTTTGGGAAAGTATCACGAGGTGCAAACATCTTATAGATTGTAGTTCATTGTAAGTGTCAAATGTTGAGCTTGCCAGATAAGAGATGTTCCATTTTGAATGAGTAACAACCAAACTGGTTGAGATGATAGAGGCTGAAAATATGGAGAGAACCATTTTAGTCACACAATAGGATACATAGGAATTGAGTTCTTCTCAATGAGTTTGCATGAGTTCTTTTCTGATCCAGGTGTTCCCCACTCCTTAAATTCCCAGATTTACTTCAAATGTTGCATGGAAATGACTCCAGAATCTCAGCATTATATTATTTGTTTGTCGTGAATCTTTTAGAGAGATTCAGTATTGGATTTGAAATCGGGACATGCTAATAGAAGTTTAAGGTGATCAAGTCTCAAGAATGTAACCTATACTGGTGATCATAATCCATTCTTCAGTAGGTATATTTAGCAGTTTGAATTTGGCATTCGAGATACTAAAAAATCGAGGGGAAAAACTTCCATTATAAATGAATTTGACCCAGTGAAACGAAGTAAACAATAGCAATTCTTATTTAGTCATGTGGGATGACAAATTTAGATAGCTAAAATTTCCTTTCATGGGATGGCAGTATGGTGATGGAGATCATGTAACCCCTGTGTGATATAATGCCTGTTAATACTACAAGTGAAATAGAGAGGCTGTTCCTAAGGTTAACAGTGTGCAATCCCTTATTTCTGTTAAAACCCAGTAATGGATTTGGATTCTGACACTATCCAATTTGGATTGAATTTTTTTAGGTTGTACTGCAAGTAAAGTTGTATATACCCTTTAAGTTATTGTATACCAAATTTTGTGGGAACATTTCTTGAGCATGCCGCACTATTACGGTGTTTTTAGCTGAATGTAGTTTAGTGCGAGTACTATGTTCTGTTCAGTTTTCTTAATGTTTTCCATTACCTGTTGTGAATGAACTTGAGTGCCTATCAGTTCAGAAATTGAAATTGCAATCTCATTGTTGTGAAGACATGTTTCATTTGCAGTAATCCATTCTGCTCATATGCTGTGGACATGATAGAAGTCAAGGCTGAAAATACAGATGGGGAACCAGTGGGAAGTGAAGGTTCATCTGTTAGTATAAAGGTCTTATTCTTTGCCAGAGCTCGAGATATAACTGGCTTGGCTGATATGCAATTAGAGGTGTCATCTGGTAGTACCACCAGCGATTGTTTGAATAAGCTTATTGCTAGGTTTCCTAGCTTGGAAGAGATCCGTGGTTGTATAGTTCTAGCTCTAAACGAGGAATACACAACCGAGGCAGCAATCGTCAAAGAAAAGGATGAGTTGGCAGTCATACCTCCCATCAGTGGTGGCTAAATATTTCGTACAAATTTCTCAAATGTCTTAATAACCAAACATGTTCTTTGAATGGTTGCTTGATCATATAGTTGTCTCACACAAATACGTGAATGTTGTATGATTTTCTGTGTCTTTTGTAACTATATTGATGAAGTCTTCAGTAATAAATTAGAAATCCATCTTTTTTCTTTTTCTACTTTGAAATGGAATGAGCTGTTATATTTTCACATACACTTTAGGGAACAAGGCAGACGCTGAACCATAAATTTCAAGTTTGTGTTCAAATTTTCCATTTGTCCAATTTTTCTCCATGTTGATTATTTATTTATTTATTTTTTATAAATGCCAAGTATGTACCTAGACAATTGACAGGAACTCGCACCTTTTGTGTCATTCACCTTGCAATGTAAGATGCCTGAACGATGTATAGTGAAGAGAACATGGACTGATGGATGGAGGAGACGTTACATGCATGCCCTGGCCATAGGGTCTTGTCTCGTAGTACTACTTTGTAATAGATATTAGGCAACAAGCAAAACTAGTTTAATTTCTCCAACCATGCCAGCAGTTACTAATAAAAAGTTTTTTTTCTAAAAAAAAAAACAGAACTCGAGCAGTTAAATACATTGCAAAGCATTTCTAGGTGTACAGAGAGACAGGTGCGGCTCCTCGAACACCGATTCAAAGCATCAAACTGGGATTAATGCATTTGGATAATAAGAATATCACAGCAATAATCCGCACTGCTATTAAGAAATTGTATATTGATGGACCCGACCCAAATTTAATTTAATTTAATTTAATTGGCTTAAAAAACCTTCAAAAAAAAAACCTTTTCCAAGTAAAACAATGCCAGACTATTGCTTGAATTAATTGGTCTGCCTAGACCTAATTTATTTTTGGGTGTTGGATGCGGTCCAGCACCCTCCCAAATAATTGAGCCCTCATTTAATTGGGCTTACCGAATCCAATTAATTAGATTGGATCCAATTAAATGTTAAATGGGGGTACTTGTCGCCCTAACACCCTTTATTTGATCTGGGTGTTATGCCCAGACCTAATAATTTGGGTGATAGCACCCATAAACACTTATTATTATTAGGTTTAGTTATAATACCTGACCTATTTAATTAATTAGGATGTTGGGTGTGCTTTTCAGGGTGTTGGGTGTGCTTTTTCACATACTAAAGTATGTGCCCTCAGCCTAACACTTTTTTGATAAATTTTTCTAAGCCACATACAGTTTTTTTAATATTTTATACTTATCAAATACGTATTATTTTAAGTAGAATAAAACTTAAAAATATCATAAAGATAAAATTATATTTTAGCCCCTTCTCTCTATAAAGTGACAAGACTTATGAGATATAAATATATCATGAATCTTTCAAACTTAAGGTTCACAATCTCTTCATTCTTAACATTTTCATAATCCATTTCTTTAAAATATCATTGTACTTTCTCTCTTTACAAAGTTATAAATTTTACCATCGGAGAGTCCCTACGTCCATCAAATAGAACCTTTTGCAGGTACCAACTACCAGCCACCTTGGCATACCAAACATCACCTATTACTACCAACCACCTAAGCTTTTCATATCAAACTGTTAGACATCTTGACTAAGGATAATGAATCAGATTGTTTGAACTAAGAGATTATCCAATTATCTAACACATCAATTTTATTCCTAAGCATCTTGGATTTTGGAACTCATCAATTGGCGTCATTTGTAGGAACTGATAAAAAAACTATTAGTTTCTAAAAGTTGGTTTTGACATTTCCAGGTCATTCCATATACAACCAAGATTTACCTGGGTCAAAATGCAAGACAAATCTACCTGTTACAACGAACACTTTTACTCAACCAAACCTTCAACAATTCACCAATCACGTGCAACTCTTCACTCAAACCGTGTTGTCAACCCAAGGTCAAAGTCAGACATTTCCACCTTGACAAGTCTTGACACCATCGGCAACACACAACACCCCAACACCTTGACCATCGACAGCACCCTACGCCAGTAGATTATTACACTACTCAAAGGAGACTAAACATAATAACAATCTTGAAAGTTTTTTAAAGGGTCACTCACGCCATTACGATACTCATGTATAAAGTCAGTACTCCAAACATACTACCCCTAGCTAATGTGGGATGGACACTAGTTACTGTGATCATCGTTCCATGCCAAACTCCTCTGGCTTCCAAAAACTTAACATATCAAGGACTAATTGATGATTTGTATATAAGCATACCCAGAATAATGACTACAAGCCCCATCAGTAGAGGGGTTCTCTCTTATCTAAACAAGTATTGAACACTCGAATCCCTAAAGATTATTTTTCCATAAAAATGATTCTAGATAACTATGATGACCTAGCCGACCCGAGGGAGCATATACAGAATGTACAAGGTAGCTTAGAGTTGTTCATCCAAGACAATGACTGAATATGAAAAATCCTTTCCACACACCTCTCACTCTCAAGTGCGACCACTTTTTAAGGGATAAACTTGGTTTTCCTAGTGCAATAGAACCACCTTCCATAGATTTGTCCCCTTTGACTCTTAGAAATTTTTCTAAGTATAGACATCGAGATAGTTTCGTTCTTCTCAACCCTTTAGAATTTTTTTCCAAGTATAAGCATCATTATAGGTCACCATCATTGGGTTCCCCTTAGTTTTTTTAAATATTTTCTTAGTACATGCTCACTCTCAATGTGTTTCCATTAGATTCTTAGAAATTTTTCTAAGTATGAACTTCATCTCCTTAAGTTTCCCATGACCTCTTAGAAAAATATTCTAAGTATGGAGTCCTTTATATCTCACCTCATCCTCCTTAAATTTTTTTGAAGTATGGGTTCCTCTAAGGTTTTCCTTTACATACTTAGAAATATTTTTAAACATGGTACACACCTCTACACACGGGCACTTTGGTTTATTACCCGAGATTTCATCATCTCTTCTTATATGAAGAAAATTCAACGAACTCTTCATGATAACTGGTATTTTTACAAATCTTTGCACATTAATACCATAAACATTTGAGGGGTTATTGATGGACCTAAAATTTTATAGTCCCCAAAACACCCTCCAAAAAATATACTAAAAAACCTTTTAAAAAACATGTTTTTTTTATTCTCAATTAAATTTCCCTGCACCCTCACAAGTAATTGGGGGTACTTGACATGCCAGCACCATCCCAATCAATTGGGGGTACTAGGCGCGCCAGCACCACCTAATTGCCAGCACCACCTAATTAATTGGTGGTGCTGGCAGCAATAATGTTCCAATTGAATTAGGATGATACCAACATATTCCAACTAGTCAGCACCCTAAAACTCTAATGGGTAGTTCCAATTTCACCAAGAAGCATCAAATTTTCATCTTTCTTGATTAACATTGCATGCGCAGAGAATGTGAACATGCAAAATATGTTCCAATTGAATTAGGATGAGCCACAAGCCAGTTTACCGCCCGCATCCAGGAGAAGTTGACCTTCCGATCCCTTTTTCTTCGTTGCTTCAAAAATTTCCTCATCTGTCCTAACCCGGGGGTTTGTCATTAAAATAGCTTGTGCAACTTCCTTCATTGCATTAGTGAAATCTTTAATCTCCTCAGCAAAGTGTATTTCACACCCCTTTAGGCTTAAAGCCTTCATCATGCTAGCTAACAATGGCATAAGTATCAAACCAATTCATCCAAAGATTCCAATAATTTTATCGTTAATTTTGGAGACCAAAAGTGGGGAGAAGAGGGGAGCTGTGGCTTCTCAAAACTCGTTGGTGTTGACGGCACAAAAAGCTGAAAACAGGATATGGAGATAGGGTTTATGGAAGAGCAGAGAAAAAAGAAGCAACTGAGCTAATGTGTTGTAGCCAGGGGAGAATTAACTACCTTGCCGACATTAGCATTATCATACAAACACTCCACCAGTAATATCACTAAGATTTTATAATTATAACCTCTTTCGACCATCGAAGAGTGGAATGGATGGCTGAACAAATTAACTCTCTGCTGGCTTGTCAGATGCCATGGATGCTTGCTACTGCAAGGACAAAAGCTACTGCTTCTTGGTGAGATTTTTTACTTGGGCCTAGTGGGGGCTCTGATACGAGATGTTGGATATACCTCAAACTGTAAACTTAAGCTTGCAACCAGTAGATGCAAAAGATGATTTGGAGTTTTTCCTTACTTAAGAACTGATGAGAACAATTACAACTTAAATAAGTAAACAGACTTGGATTTCAAGTAGGAACTAACTACCACTATGTGAATTTAGTGGAAGCATATCCAACGATACAACACACTGAAATATACACGATTAATATGTTGATCATGACTCCCATAACTTAGGGATTCTTAGTTGACTAGGCTTGCACAATTCCCACAACTTAGGGATTCTTAGTTGACTAGGCTTGCACAATTCCAACCACACACTTCTAAGTTTATTGAAATAACTATCTGTTGACATAATTTATTATCATTAATCCTAGCAATATTTAGTAAACACGACAATCAACCAGCCCTTTACAAATGACAGCGTCTTTGATCAGCTTAAGAGATTCTTCAAGATCATCGCAGAGTTGATGAGGATCAGGAACTATCCCTTCGTCAACTGATAAGATGATGTTCATCTTATTGGCATAACTCACAACATGAATCATTAAAGCCTGAAAAGAAATATTTATATGTTAACACTAGTAATATTCATACACAATTTGATTAAGAGATTATGAAGAGAAATCTTCAGATTTTCAAATCCTAACCATCAATTTCTGAGACCTTCTTTGTTTCAAATTAGAGATGATTTGCATGGCATGCAGTGTATTTCAATATTTAGAACACAAGTCAAAGATTGTTAGCTGATATGATGTCAAGGAAAACATTATCTATATATTAACTGGTGATTTAATAAAAAGTCATTAGATTTGATTGCTGAAAAAGATTTACTAAATTTGTATTTACAATGGTCTAGGACCATCCAATTTGGTAATATAAACATATATTTTATTAATACCAAATAAAATAAAAATAAATCAATATTTTTGTTTTCTTTTTTTTTTTAAAAAAAAAAGTATGTCGCTAATATTAATGGTAATTTACTCGCAGACATAATATATCGAGTACTTACATTAGGTTGCCCAAAGCAAGTTGGAGCTATGTAGGCCACTTGATGGCCATACAAAGTGATTTCTTCTGAGGGACCAGCCACGTTCGAGAACCACAATGTAGTTTGAGTTGGGAAGCTTGCCAACTGCGACAACAATGGAATTTATTTTATTTTAAGCCCCCAAACATCTATTGACGTTGTACATCAATAATAAAGAATCGACTGTTCCTAGAAGATTCATCTTACCTTAGTACCAAATAATTTGAGAAATGTTTTTGCCATGAAATATGTGTATACTGCTTCAAGAGAAGCTTTCTTCCTCTTTCCAGTTGCCTTAGCACTTCGAACATAATCTAATGCATCCTCTCGTAGTGCAATGGTGAAGGGGAAGAGAACGTAGCCGATCAGGTTGCCCAACCTCACGTTGCTGCTACTTTTCGTCTTTTCAGCAGCACTCTATATATAGAAAGAAATTAAAGAAAAAATAGATACACAGAAATAAAGGATCATGACGTTTCTTCACATGATATTTGTAGTCCTCACTTTATTTCCTGGGTTTTCTTTTCTTTTTTAGTTTTCTTAGACGCCAAAGTAGATTAACAGAAGACGCCAAGGGAGCAAAAAGAATCCCCTCAAGGCGAAACAGATAACATGAAATTGCCGTACTCACTTCATTTACTAGATGTGGCCTTAAATTCACGAATGAAGTTGCTCGTAGACGAATGTTCTTAGGAAGATTGCTATTTGCTTCTGCCACTCCACCATCTTTCTTATTTTTACCTGCCGAATATAGAATTAATTAAATCACGAAGCTGAAGATGTTCCAAAGATAACTAATTTAATTTTTCTTCCTACCTTATTATTAGGTAGTCGTTTAAAATCTAATTTATCTGACAACTTAGCGTGTAGTCCAGCTAAGAGCATATTTTATAAAATTGTTTTATATATAGCTATAGGCCTATCTATTGTTTTTGAAGGATATAAGTTATAATTTTACACCAAAGTGAAATTGGCATTAAATTTAAATTTAGAAATTGCTTACCATATTTTCTATTGAGATAGCGAGATAGAGCTCCTTGTGTGACTCCCACCATCACATCATTGATTGTCTGGCAAAAAAAAAAAAAAGTTTTAAAAAAAATGTAATGAGTTTAAGAGAGTAATGTAAGGAATACCAAAATTTAGGTAATTTGCATGAGAAACGTATATGAACACTTTGTTTTATTTTCTACAGTGAGTACAGTTTGATATATGGTAATTGGCTTACAGCATTCATGGCATTCTTGACTAGCTTAACATCCTCCAAACTCACAGTTCGATGAACAATCCGCCGTGGAGTAGATCCAACGCCTAATGGACCTTTCAGCGGCGTTTTTGTATCATCCAAGAAGAAAATTGTGATTAAAAACATAACGATATCAACCAAAGTATTCCAATATATCAGCAACACCGAAAATAGCTTGATGAAATGTTGGAGAAGTCCTCCACTAGAACTGCAGGGTTTCTGTTTCTTTGAGATTGGAAATGTTGGAAGCGCCTCAGGATCAGATGCTTTGCGGGTAAAAGACATGAAAAGTGACATGAGAGACGTCCCATCTCCAATGGAGTGGTGGACTCGGAGAATGCCTACGGATTCAGCATTAGATGTTTTGATGTTGAGGAGATGAAGATCCCACATAGGTATAGACATCCTAATCTTAGTTTTGCTCAAATTAGAGACGTAATCTTCTACGTACATATCAGGAAAGTCCATATTTGGGTCAATTGTAGGGAATTTGACATGGTTGTCCAAGTCAACCTCTGTTCTAACCCATTTGAGCTGCCCCCCATTCTTCTCATCGGGAACCTGTTACATATAAATGTTGAGGTCATTAATGAAAAGACAAAAAAAAAAACTTAAAGTTTGATCCTTTGTTACCATAAGAAATTGTAAGAGTGATTATTAATCATTAATTATTATTGTACAGAAATACGATGAAGTTGAATTCCAAAAGAAAAAGGTGACAAAAAACACGTACGATTAGTGCATGCTCCTTATCCCTAAACCAATGGAACTGTTTATAATATTTCAAAGATATTGACTTATGGATAAAAAAAAAACAGAACTTGCCTGCAAACTAGAGAAACGAGGATGCTTAAGCAAAGTATTCCCCACATTTGCTCTCATAACTTCTGGATTGATTTTGGTCTGAAAGCCGATTATGATAATGATGTACACGTTGGAGTCGGGTTCATGAAACATTCGAGCCATTGGACTCAAAGGTTGCTGCTCTTCATCAGTGCTGCTCAGAACATTCTCAACATTTTTGGCTGTTTGAATTGGTTTAATGGCTCGGGTCCTCATTCGTTAATCTTTGAGAATAGAGGCAAATAATGCAGGTGTGTCAGTGCGTACGTGCAATGGTACTATCCTGTTTTTCTTCAAGCTCTATGTTTTGGTAGCAACACTTCATGGATACGCCCCCTTCTTATAGAACAGCAAACTGCGTGCATGTTTCACACGTTGTGTTTCATAGAAAATTCACAGAAAAAGAAAAGTCTCATTAATAATCTGAAATGGAAGTTTATCGCTAATCATATGAGTTTTTGGGAAGGAAGAAACAACTAATTAATGAAGATGTGATTGAAACGGCATCTCAATTTCGAACCAAGTTTTCGTATTTTCATTATAAATGCTTCGCACAGAGTAGGTATATATTCATGAATCATGATATTGATATTTAATATCATTATTCGTAGCGTTGTTCACGTTACAGAATTCTGTCAGTGGTCCCCCAATTGTTTTTACTTCCATTCATTTTGCTCCTCAAACTTTTGTTTCTTTCAATTTGGTCCATGAAAGTTCCTTTTTTTTTCCAGATTTTCTTTTTATTCTATCTAGATTGAATTCTATGGCATGCTTGAGTTTTGGATATTTTTTTTAAAAATTCGATGGTATGTCAATTTTACATGAAAGAATTTAAAATCATTGTAAAAAAAAGAATCAAAACTGGCATTTACAAAAATTGAGAGTTTATTATCCTTAGATTGTTGAACCATTGTAAAATTTCTACAGTCTCTTTTCAATTTTCTGCTTATTATTCTTTTCTTTTAAATCACATTATTGCACAACATAATTAATTAGTCCTTGTAGTTTAACAAAATATTATTTCATCCCCACGATATTAAAATCCACTTATAACTTGGTCCTTTCTTTAATTTATTTTGTTTTCTCTTTTTGGAAAAAAAAAAGGGAATGTAATTAGTTAACATGGGAAAATTGATTGGAAAAAAAGCTATTTTTGAATAAAAAATAACTAAATTAAGTTTGGTCAAAGGACAATATAATTATTTTTTATATTATTGAGACTAAATGATTAATTTTTATAAACTAGAAGGACTATAACCAATTGATAAAACTAAAATAGACACGGATGTGTTATTGTGCACAAAATGCAATTCAACCCTTCAAAACGACTTCGTTTTTGGTTTAATGGCTTGGATCCTCATCCGTTGATCTTTGAGAATAGAGGGTATCCTGTTTTTCTTTAAGCTCTATGTTTTGGTAGCAACACTTCATGGATATGCCTCTTTCTAGAACAGCAAACTGCGTGTTTCACACGTTGTGATAGAAAAGTATTTCTGTTTTCATAGAAAATTCACAAAAAACAATCTCATAAATAATCTGCGTGAATCATGTGATTTTTTGGGAAGGAAGAACAGTTTAATTTGGATTGTACAAGGAACAACCAAATTAATGAAGATATTGATTGAAACGACATCTCATTTTCGAACAAGTTTTCTATTTTCATTATAAATGCTTCGCACAGGAAAGCATATAGATTACTCATTGATGATGTGGCAATGAATGGTACTAAAGTTATTTTTTTGATGTATTTTTTAAAAATTACTAGTTTAAATTTTATAAATCTCAAGATTATTGAAAGTTTATATCGTCGTTAATTTCAAATCCCGTAGAATTAATCAAGATATACGCAAACTAAATCAAATATCCACACTAATCTAAAAAAACAAATAAAGAAGTCCAAGCAATGCTCGGATTTGTAATTGGTTTAATTAACTCACTGTTTCTTGTTTAATTTTTGTGAATCTGATACCAGAAATTTCAAATTCTTATACCTGCAATCAATCGCTTACAATAATATATTCATGATATTGATATTTAATCCTCAAATTGGTGTTTTATTATCACTCATCTACCATTCATCATCTCTCATATCAGATCATTATTCATAACATTGTTCACGATAATCAAATGTTATCATTATAATAGGTGACTTTTCCAATTGAAAAATACTAGGACTTTTCAAGATGTCTAATTTTCATGGGTGGCCTGTCCAGGTAAAAACAATTCAAAAGCGAAAAATTTTCAAGAGCATTTTCAATTCTTGGCCATTTCGAGGTTGTCTTTCTTTTGATGGATCCCATTGAGGATTTCTCTTATGAATCTTTACAAAACACATTGTTCAAAGTTAGATAATATGCATGCATCTCTACCTGATTTGAAATATAGGTCACCATCACTTCTCAATCTTTTTGTTGCTTGATTGGTGAGGACTTGATATTTCTGATTTGAGTCATCTTTTTCATTTGGCTCCGAACCCACTCGAGTTGGCATATGTAGGTCTTTTCAGAATTTTTGTAATTTTACTCAACTCAGCCTTTATGGTGTCCATCGTGCCCCATTTATTTGCTAGAAATTCTCTATCTCGTTGAATAATTTGAAAATATCCTTCATTACTTCCTTGACTCACTACTAAAAACATTTGGTGTCATTTGTTTAAAGGATCAAACTACCTTTGGTAAACAAAATGCCCCATTGTCTCATTGTAAGAAATATTCCCCTTTTTTATCTAGAAAGGATCAATTTTCCTTTTGAACATAATGTTGCCATCTTCAACTGGTCATTGCCCCTAAGTGTGCTCTGTTAGTGACTTGGAAAAATAATGGTTGCCCCTTGATCTTGCATTTTTTAAAAAATAATTGTTTCGATGTAAGTTTAAAACAATTTATTTTTAAAATTTTTCTTAGAAAGGAGATGATTTGTTCTTGTGTTGGCAATATTGCCATTGGTGAAGGTACATCATAAGGTGACCTTCTACTTTTGTGGGTTTCAAAGTGAAAGGCTCAAGAAAAAACTAAAGGTTTTTTCTTAGAAAAAAGTCTCTTTTTTATCACTCATTTTATCCGCACGAATAATAATAAGTAGTTTATTCTCGATGTTATGACTCTTATACAAAAGTATTCTTTACATTTTGAGAGCATCGTTTATTGTTCCATATTGCTTGATTAGAAAACACTTTTACAGGCACGTAATGTAGGTTGTGGTTTTTGGCTATGAAAGAAAATGATTCATAAGGCTCAAAGAGTTTTTCAAAGTTTCAAAGACTGAGGATCATTATCAGTAGTTTGACCCTTTGTGCCTATCATCTTTTCTTTTGCCGCTCTTCTTTGATTTGCCTTTTTTTATTGTTTTGGTTGGGGCATACTCACTTTGTTTTGGCTATCACTTCTTCTTGTGATTTGGTCAAGCTCCTTAGCATTTGTGTTTCTTAGGCTCTTTTGCCTTTTTGGTTTTTCTCACGGCTTTTTCATCTTTTTTTTTCATTGAATTTTTCATTTACCCCTAGTGTGGGGTGTGATCCTAGTCGAGGTTTTTCATAAAGGAAAATTTATCTAGGATCAAAAGGGGACCACAAGGGATGTATTCATTTTAGAATGTGAAAGGAATAACAAATATGATTTTTCCTCATTTCAAACTCAAGCACTTAAGATTAATAAACTTTGATCTCATCTAGTGTTATGGTTTGGACTTTACAAAGAGATGCATTTCATAAGTCTATGAACAACAAATCCCTTACATACCATTATGCATACATTTAAAACATGTAGCTCAAGAGTTGTAGTGTGAGGTTGACAGTTCATTTTCTGTTCATGCATTTTAGTTTAAAGTTTAGTCACTTTAATTAAGGAATTGCTTGATTCATATGTCATTTTACAAGTAAAATGTCAAAAACATCGTTTTAAATAAACATCAAATCATTTTTTAAATCAAAAGGCAAGTTTAATTTTCCTAAATTCCGCTCGAATAAAAGATTTTGGTAAAAAAAAAAAATTGAGTCTATGAGATCATGCAAGGGTTCAAATGTGTATTTGTGAGTCTTAGAAGGAACTCCTTTCAGGATATTTGGTTGTAAATCAAAGGAGGAGGCACAATTAAAGGACAAACTCATTATTTCATTGAAATTGTTATAAAAGAGGCTCAACAACAAAGACCTTATGCTAACATTATGAGATATAATTACTAGCAAGGTAATACATAAAAGGGCTAAACACTTAGCAATCTTTGATTGGAATTTCTAGAATCTTTCAATCGTCTATCTCCTATAAACTCCTTGACAAAGGCACCTTTTCAATAGTCAGATTAAGGTCACACATAAAATAGTCTTGGCCTAATGACATTATAGCTTCGTCTTCAGGACAATTGATGTTTAGGTATCTTTGTTTTGGTAGTTCTTTCTCCTGCTTCTATAACCACCTTCGATATTGTGAACCTTAATTTCTTTTTGTTTTTCTAGTGAAATTTTCAAAGAAAAGTCAGAGATGGTTAGTGGCTCGAAGAAAGATCTTCTTTGAAAGAGAAAGTGAAGTTACAAGACGGCGTACGTGTAGGTACAAAGCAGTTGAGTCAGCAATCTTTCGTAATCGGATGACTTGTTTAATCCTCTAAGCTATATCAACCAGGTCAGAAAAATATTATGCAGAGCTTCCAGCCATGTATTCAAAGTATAGGGCCTTAAAAGTGTTGAAAAACAAATTGATCATTTTTTTTCCAACAAAGAAAGATTAACATGTGCAGCTGCCTCACGCCACCTTTGAGTATATTCTCTTATGGACTCCTTGTTTTCCTTTTTCATAGCTTGCAGCTTGACTTATCAGAGCTCATATCCATATTGAACTTATATTGCCTAATGAAGGCATCAACTAAGTCCTTCCACTTTTTTACCTTGATATTGTCCAACCATATTTACTAAGTGAAGGCAGCGTCACTTAAGTAGTCTTGAAAGAAGTGAATCAACAGTTTCTTGTCATAGACCACCTCAACCATTTTGTTGCAGTATGCATTGAGATGAGTTATAGAGCATTGAGTTCTTATATATTTGACGAATTCAAACACTCTAAAATTTTTGGAAATGATCACGTTAGGCACCAAACACATCTCAACAGCCTTTATATGGTCATGTAGGCTAGTTCCCTCAAATGCCCTCATACTTTGCTCTAGGGCAACTAATTTTTCCAGGCCATCTTCTTTTACCATCTTGTCCTTTTGACATTCCTTCACTGTAAAGTCAATGGTAGACGATGTTTTTATGGGATATGTTGGTTGAGAAAATTGAGAATACGTAGCCATTTGAGATTCAAATGACACCTTATTTACCCCTAGATTCTGTGGATTTGCGAGTATAGAGTCAGGCTGAGCTGAAAATTTTGTTTCTTCAGATTTAGATGTCAAGGCCTGTTCGAGTAGACTAATAAGCCTTGCGACTTCTTCTCTAAGACTATCTAACTCTTCTCGATATTGGGCTTTCAACTAGGCTCTTTCTTTGTTTTCCATTTTGTCTTTTTCATAATCGAGTGTTATAGGTGTGTTTCAATGAGAAACCTATATTTCAACTTGCTAAATAAAAATTATGCAATCATGCACAAGGGGTGATGTTATTAATAAGGAAAATGCAGATTCAATGTGGACTTGCCTTTTACGGGGTGGCAATGGTTGTTTGTTCATGGATTTTAGGGACCCGATCTCATCACCATGCCAACAAAAGGATCCTTGTCGAGTCTTGCTTAAGTTTGAGCTTTTAATAAACCTTTTGACTTCAATTCAAATCAGTTCTTTTTTGTCAACTGTAACAACTCAGACTCTTGTATCTTATGTGATGACCATTTGTTATCCAATGGTCTTGGAATTCAAGATGCCACATTTTGGGCTTGCCATAGTAAGATTACATAGGGTACAACCTAGTATGTAGTTCTAGTCATTAAGTACATCAAGAAATAGGTTACTATCTATTCTCAAAAGGTCTCTCACATGCTTAGTGATCGTCCTTGAAAGGTCGATATAAGACTTACAAGTGATATAAAGATAGAGAGCTTGAGTAATATCATATCGATGTACCAATCACTATCGAATAAACAATCAAACAAGAATTGGATAGTTTCACGAGTCTTACCTAAGTTAAAACCATTTGGGTACCGTTACTTCTTTACCTATCCTAAATTTCAAAGTGTGTGCTCTTGAAGTGATGCATTATAATAAATACACGTGCAAGTGATGCATTATAATAAATACACGTGCTAAAGTAGTAAAAAGCAATAACCACATAAACACAATATAAAAAATATTTTTTAACAATTAACAAACAAAAAGTAAAGTTTAGTCCTAGAAGTCCCTAGTGGAGTCATCATTCTATCACACCCAGATATCACGGTGATCAATTAAAATTTTATTTTTATTTATAGGACAAAGAATAGATATTTGATATCTCGTTCTAGTTATGGAGTTGTCACCTAGTATTATGGTCACTAGAAATCCTAACTAGTGAACATAGATTTTATGGTACGAAACTGATTACGCGAAAGGAAAGATACTTTCACCCCTTAAATATCCTACCTGAAGCAAACAACATTGATGGTCTTGTCTAAAATTGCTAAGAGTTTGTTTTTGTTCCATTCTCATGATCTTTCTATAATATTAGAGTCAATGAATATTCGCCTATGAATATTTTCAACTTTGGCGTAGGTAAATATTATGCGATCTTAAAGGTATTGTATTCCTAACTCTAATGTCAGTGAATAAATTCGCAAAATTTGTATTAAAAAAAAGAGAGCTATTTTTATTTTATTTTTTATTTATTTATTTTTAATAAAGGAAGACATGTATTGCATATTAGATTTACATTTAATAGTAAAGGTCTGTAGATTGAACATGCAACATAAGAAGACAATATGCAAAGAAAAAAAAAATACAACAAAGCGTGAGGAGCCCACAAATAAATCAATGAAGACCCTCAAATTATTTTGGAATTTTTTGATATAAAAAAGGGCTCGTTTGGTCAGATATCAAAACAAAAGGTGGATAAAATACATGGAAAAAGTACAAAGATGTTTTTTTGCCAAACACACCCCTAGCAAAAAAACAATTTGAGCCGACTGAGCATAAAATCACTCTTTTTTTTAGAGTCTGGATCTAGCCCAGCCATACAGGCTGCGCTAGATGCAACAGCTCGGCCTAGTCACTGGCCAAGCCAGTGACCCGGATTCAGCAATCAGGTACACGCAGGGGCGGAATGAAGGGGTGGCAAGCAGGGGCCCGGGCCCTTGCAAGATTTTTTTTTTATTTGGTAATTAAATGTGAGAAGTTATAATATTTTTTAATGAGATGGGTTCTTTTTACAGTACATATATTTGTTATCCTTTGCTTTACTTTTGAATTC
>Ga0307513_10003049_pt1 | contig 22850 bp, 22 predicted proteins | sample 15_EM_MG_FD_202174 | JGI IMG/M metagenome (GOLD analysis project Ga0307513, IMG submission 202174) | Populus trichocarpa ectomycorrhiza microbial communities from riparian zone in the Pacific Northwest, United States - 15_EM | ecosystem: Host-associated > Plants > Roots > Unclassified | place... | reverse complement strand
CCCGGATGGCGATGTCCACCCAGCCGAGCGGCCCGAACTATCTGGCGCTGGTCGAGGCGGTCCTGGCCCTGCTGAGCGAGGGCGGCGTCTCCGGCCAAGCGGCCGCCTGGGGCCTGGACCTGCTGTTGCTATATCCCACCGCGAGCGCCGTGGAGCACAGCGGCCCGGCGCAGGCCGAGCGCAAGGCCGACGAGCTCTCGGCGCTGGCCACGAGCATCGCCACCGCGGACGCCGGGCGCTACCCGCAGATCGTCCGGCTCGGCGGCCACCTCACGTCCGGCGACGGCGGGGCCCGCCGGGACTGGGCCTTCGACGTCCTGCTCGACGGCATCCTCGCCCGGACCGCGTAGCCGGGTCAGTAGCGGAAGCCGGAGACCAGCGCCGTCAACTCATCGGACATCCGGACGAGTTCGTCGGTGGCCCGCTGGGATCGCACGGCGCCGTCGCTGGTGGACCGGGCAGCATCCGCCACGCCGGTCACGTTGCCCGCGATGTCCTTGGTGCCCCGGGCCGCCTCGGCGACGCTGCGGTTCATCTCCGTGGTCGTCGCGGTCTGTTCTTCGACGGCCGAGGCGATGGTGGTCTGGAAGTCGCTGATCCGCGCGATGACCCGGGTGATCTCCTCGATCGCACCGACCGCGCCGGTGGTATCGGCCTGGATCGCCTCGACCCGGCGGGAGATGTCCTCGGTCGCTCGGGCGGTCTCCTGGGCCAGTTCCTTGACCTCGGTGGCGACCACCGCGAAGCCCTTGCCGGCCTCGCCCGCGCGGGCGGCCTCGATGGTGGCGTTGAGGGCGAGCAGGTTTGTCTGGGCCGCGATCGAGGTGATCACCTTGATGACGTTGCCGATCTCCGCGGAGGAGTCCCCGAGCTTGTTCATGGTCCGGGCGGTGCCGGCGGTGACCGCCACGGCCTCGCCGGCGACCCGGGCGGCCTCCGTGGCGTTCTGCGAGATCTCCCGGATCGAGGCGCCCATCTCCCCGGCACCGGCTTCCACGGTCGCCACGCTCTGCGATACCTGGTCGGCCGAGGCGGACGCCGCTTGCGCGCGGGCCGAGGTGCTTTCCGCCGACGTGGCGATGGCACCGGCCGTCTCGGAGATCTCGCCGGACGCTTTCGCCAGCGCCGACGCCGAACTGGTGATGGTGGAGATGGTGTCCCGCAGCCGGGCGACCGCGGTGTCCAGTGCGCGGCCCATCAGCCCTGGCTCGTCGACCGACCGCAGCCCACTGGTGCGGGTCAAGTCGCCCGCCGCGAGGCCGTCGCAGACGGTCTTGACGCGGCCCACCGACCGAACGATCCGGCGGGCCACGATGATCCCCAGGCCCAGCGCGAGCACGAGGCCGCCGGCCATCAACAGAATCGACTCGGTCCGGTTCGTCTCGTACTGCGACCGGATGAAGGCCGCCTTGGCGGCCGCCCCCGTGCCCTCCGCGGTGATCAACGCGTCGACGTCCCGGTCGATCTTCTCGGCCAGGGGCGTGATGTCGACGTCCCGGGTCGAGACCCACAGCTCGTAGTCGCTGCGGTCCGCGGCTGCCTGCAGCTTGTCCTCGACGACTTGGACGAACGCCGCCCAGTTCGAGCGCAGTTCCGCGATCACCGCCGGGTCTCCGGCCGGATCGCTGCCGAGGTAGTCGCTCATCGCCGCATCGAACTCCTGCCGGTCGGCGCTGAAGTCTTTGACGCTGTCCGCTTTCTCGTCGGCGTCCAGGGAGACCAGCTGGTTCATCGCGTGCGCCTGCGCCTGATTCTGGACCGTGTCGATCGTGCCGATCGCGCCTGCGCCGGCCATGTTCTCGGCGTAGAGCGTGCGGGCGGATTCAGCGGATTCGCCCAGCGCTTGGAGCCCGAGCAGGCCGATCGCCAAGGCGACGACGACGCCCAGCAGAACCGCCGTGTTGATCTTGACGCTGATGCTGAGATCGTCCAGCGATCGTCGTCGTGGCAACGCATCGGCCTTCGCAGTCACGTGCGCGCCCCCTGATCACCATCAATGATCAATTCCCAGAAACACGGTAATCCGCCCGGAACGCTGGGCGCGGCGCTTTCCACAATTCCCGGCGCCTGTGTTCCGGTCACCCGGCGTGGCTACGCGGGGCGAGCGGACCGATCGACCATGACGGTCAGCACGGCCACGAGGGTCAGGCCGACGCCCACAAAGCCGGCCACTCCCGGCGCTCCGGCCGGTCCCGGGACGACCAGGTCCAGCACCAGCGCCCCGGTCAGCTGCCCGGCGATCACCGCGAGGCCGAGCAAGAGCACCCCGATGCGGCGTACGACGGCCACGCCGATCGCGGTGAACCCGACGCCGATCACCCCGCCCAGGTAGAGCCAGGGCTGATCGGGCAGAGCGCCGCCCGGCCAGCCCTGGGTTGCCACGACTACGCCGAAGGCCAGCAGCAACGCCGCGGTGCCGACCACCGCGTTGATGAACACCGCCGGCAGCACGGCCCCGGCCGCCTGCTGCACCCGGCCGTTGACAGCGCCCTGGAGGGCCAGCGCCAGCCCGGCCGCCAGCGGCAACACGGCCAGCGCCAGCGCGGTGCCGGCGCGCAACCGCCCGCCGACCGCGACGGCGACGGCCGCCACCGTCACCGCCGCGCCCAGCGCCCGGATCCGGGTGACCGGGCGACGTCCGCCCGGCGCGATCCCGGCCCGGTCGACCGCCAGAGCGCCGCCGGTCTGCCCGGCCACCACCGCGCTGACGCCCTGGCTGGCCACGTAGAGCGCGCCGCACGCGCCGCCCACGCACTCCCAGGCGCGCAGCGTTCCCTGCCGGAGCCGGCCCACGGCCCGGCGCAGCCCGGCGCGGGCGCCCGGCGCGGCCGCCATCGCCGCGATCACCAGCACCGACGCCGTCAGGTTGGAGACCAGCGCGGCGGCGATGCCGTTGTGCAGGCTGGCGGCCAGCGCGCCGTTGACCCGCGACTGCGCGGCCCCGCCGAGCCCGCCCACGAAGGCGGCCAGCACCCCGACGACCGTGGTCCTCATTCGCGCCGGGAGATCCGGATCAGCACGAGCACCACCGCGCCGGCGACGACCCCGAGGCCGAGCGTCAGCCCCGAGAGCACGTACGCTCCGGTGCCCGGCCGCCCGGCGAGCAGGCCCGCCCCGGACAGCAGGACGATCAGGATGATCCAGCGCAGCAGCACCCTCACGCGCGCGCCACCCGATGCCGGGCCAGGTCGGGGTCGGGCACCGGGATCGCCGCCAGCAGCGCCTTGGTGTACTCGTGCACCGGCTCGTTGATGACCTGTGGCGTCGGGCCGGACTCGACGATGCGCCCCTGATGCATCACGGCCGTCGTGCCCTGCCATCCGAAGTACTTGGCCAGGGCCAGATCGTGGGTGATGAACAGGAACGCCACGCCCAGGTCGTCGCGCAGCCGCTGCAGCACGTTGAGCAGGCTGATCCGGATCGAGACGTCCAGCATCGAGGTCGCCTCGTCCGCGATGATCAGCCGGGGGTTCAGGGTGAGTGCCCGGGCCACCGCCACCCGCTGCCGCTGCCCGCCGGAGAGCTGATGCGGAAACTTCGCCAGGAAGTTCTCCGGTGGCGTCAGGTCCACTTCGGACAGCAACTCGACGGCGCGCTGCCGGGCCTGCTCGCGACCTCGCACGAGGCCGTGGCGGCGCAGCGGCGTGGCGAGGGTGCTGAACACGTCGCGGACCGGGTTCAAGGATGCGTACGGATCCTGGTGGATGTATTGCACCGCACGGCGGAATTCGGTGAACTTGTCGCCGGTCAGCTGGTGGATGTCGGCCCCGTGGAACCGGACCGCGCCGGCGGTGGGCTTGGTCAGGCCCGCCGCGATGCGGGCCGTGGTGGTCTTGCCCGACCCGCTCTCGCCGACCAGGCAGAGCACCTTACCGGGCTCGAGCACCAGGCTCACGTCGTCCACCGCGCGGGTCTGCCCGGAGCGCGTGCTGAACACGTGACTCACCTGGTCGAGAACGATCAACTGGTCAGCCACCGGAGGCCACCTTCTCGTCGGAAGCCGGCCCGGCCGTGGCCGGCTTGCGGGTGTAGGTGACCCGGTCGCGGTGATGGCACGCGGCGGTGTGCCCGGCTCCCACGGCGGCCAGGTCGGGCTCGGCGGCCTCGCAATCCGCCTCGGCGTAACCGCAGCGGGGCTGGAACGGGCAGCCGGACGGGAGCGCGAGCAGGCTGGGCGGGCCACCCGGGATGGAGGCCAGCTCGCTCAGGTCGCCGACGACCGAGGGCACGGCACCGAGCAGACCCACCGTGTACGGATGTCGCGGCTGATAGAACAGGTCGCGTACGCCGCCCAGCTCGATGATCCGCCCCGCGTACATGGTGGCCACCCGGTCGGCCAGTTCGGCGGCGAGCGGCAGGTCGTGCGACACGAAGATCATCGCGAAGCCGAGCTGGGCGCGCAGCTCGTGCAGGACGTCGACGATGGCCCGCTGGGTGCGGATGTCCAGCGCCGTGGTCGGCTCGTCGAGCACCAGGATCTGCGGGTCGAGCAGCAGGCTCATCGCGATCAGCACCCGCTGCTTCATCCCGCCGGACAGCTCGTGCGGATAGGCCGGCAGCACCCGTTCGGGATCGAGCTGCACCTTGCGCAGCACGTCCTCGACCAGGCGCCCCAGCTCGTCGGCGGGCATCCGGCGGTGCGCGCGGACCGTGTCGCGCATCTGGTCGCGCACCCGCAGCAGCGGGTTGAGCGAGTTCATCGAGCCCTGGAAGACCATCGCGGCCTCGCTCCACCGGAACCGGCGCAGCTCCTCGCGGCTGAGCTTGAGCAGGTCCACGACCTCGCCGTCGCGGCGCCGGTAGCGCACCTCGCCGGACGAGACGGAGCCCAGTTTGGGTAGCAGCCGCAGCAGCGCCAGGCCGAGCGTCGTCTTGCCGCAGCCGCTCTCGCCGATCAGCGCGAGGCTCTCATGGGGATACAGGTCGAAGCTGACCCCGCGCACCGCGCGCACCGGCCCCGCCGCGGTCCGATACTCCACGACCAGGTCGCGTACCGAAAGAATGGGTTCCATCGACGCTCCTAGCTCTGCCGCAGGCGCGGGTTGAGGATCTCCTCGAACGAGCGGGTCATCGTCACCAGGGACAGCTGCAGGATGCTGATCGCGATGATCGGCGCCAGCACGTAGAACAGGCTGTCGGAGAAGAAGATGGCGCCGCGGGTCCACGCCTTGTTGAGCATCGCGCCCCAGTTGTCGTCGACGATCGGGGCCAGGCCGAGGAAGTAGAGCCCGACCAGGGCGTAGATCGCGTTGGTCATGGTGACCACGAAGTTCATCATGATGAAGGACGCCATGTTCGGCAGGATCTCGCGGAACAGGATGTGCGGGGTGCCGAGGTCGAGCAGTTGCGCCGCCTCGACATACTCCCGCTCCTTGAGCGAGAACACCTGCGCGCGTACGGAGCGCAGCAGATACGGCCACGCGAACGCGCCGAGGATGACCGCGAGCAGCCACGGACTGTCCAGTGTGTACAGCGAGGCGAGCACGGCGAGCAGGATGATCTGCGGCACCGTCAGCACGATGTCGGTGACCGAGACGATCACCGAGTCCACCCAGCCGCCGAGATAGGCGCCGAGCGAGCCGAACACGATGGCGATCAGCGTGGAGATCGCCCCGGCGAGCACGCCGACCAGGATCACCGGGCGGCCACCGTTGATCATCTGGACCAGGATGTCCCGGCCCTCCGAGTCGGTGCCCAGCCAGTGCGCCCCGCTGGGCGGCAGGTAGACGGCGGTGACGTCGGTGACCAGTTGCGGCGTGAACAGCGGGCCGATCACGGCGATCAGCACCAGCAGGACGAAGACGATGAAGCCGGCAAACCCCGACTTGGAACGCATCAGGGCCCTCACGAGGACTCCCCTCCCGCGCCGCGGACCCGCGGATCCAGGCGGCTGTAGAGCAGATCGGAGACCAGGTTGGCGGCGACCACCGCGATCGTCACCACCAGCAGGATGCCCTGCAGCACCGGATAGTCGCGCCGCTGCACCGACTGCAGCAGCAGGAAGCCGATGCCCTGGTACTGGAAGACCTGCTCGACCAGGATCGACCCGCCGACCACGAAGCCGAGCGTGATGGCCAGCTGCGGGAAGACGGGCAGCACGGCGTTGCGCCCGACATAGGCCGACGCGATCCGGCTGTCCCGCAGGCCACGGGCCCGGGCGACGGTGATGAAATCCTCGCTGAGCGTGTCGACCGTGGAGGCCTTCATCACCAGCATCCAGCCGCCGATGGTGGTCAGCACGTACACGGTGATGGGCAGCGAGGCGTGGTACATCGCGTCGGAGATGAAGTCGAGGCTGAACTCCGGCGTCACCCCGGGCGAGTAGGCGCCGCGCATCTGGGCGATCGGCAGCACGTCGAGCTGCACCCCGAAGAACACCACGATCAGCATCGCGAGCAGATAGTTCGGAATGGAGTGCAACAACGAGCTGATCAGCGACAGGGTGTGGTCGATCCAACCGCCGCGCCGGTACGCCATCAGCATGCCGAGCAGGCTGCCGAGCCCGCAGCTGATCAGCACGCCCAGGCCGACGCTGAACACGGTCCACGGCAGGTATTCGAACACGATCTGCAGCACCGAGGTGCTGGGCGAGAGCAGCGACTGGCCGAGATCGCCGTGCAGCATCCCGGTGAGGTACTCCCAGTACTGCTCCGGCAGCGGCCGGTTCGGGTTGAACGAGAACAGGCCGGCCGCCTGGCTGGCCGCGTCCTGGTACGAGATGCCGTACTGGGACATCTGCGTGTTGATGTACACCTGCACCGGGTTGCCGGGCAGCAGCCGCACCAGGAAGAAGGTGCCGGTGGCCACCAGATAGACGGTGAGGATCGACTTGAGCACCCGGCGCACCACGTAGATGTGGTAGATCCGGGCGGTGATCCGCCGCAGCAGCGCTGGGCGGATCACCGGTTCCGTGTCGGACGCGACCATAGGGGTCAGACGCTCTTGAGGCGGCCGTCAAGCATCAGCATGATGGTGAAGTTGTCCGCGTACGGGGCGTTGTACATGATCGGGTCGTCGTCGGCGGGCCACGCCTTGACCCGGGTCCCCTCGAGCGCGGGGTTGTTGCCGTAGCGCTCATAGAGCGGTACGACCGGCAGCAGCTCGTTGAAGGCGACCGCCACCTTGGTGACGCTGGCCTTCTGGGCCGCCTCGTCGAGGCCGGCACCGGCCGCGTCGACCAGTTCCTTGAAGTCGATCGGCCCGGCCGAGGTGGTCTGCTTCAGGTCGAAGTCGATGCCCTTGCCGCCCTGGTTCGCGGCGACCGGGTAGTTGTAGGTGAACAGCGGCTGCACGAAGGCGAAGTGCGGGTTGGGGTGCTTGGACGAGCCCCAGGTGTTGATCGCCATCTGGTAGTTGCCCTTGTACAGGTCGACGTCCATCTGGGTGTACGTGACGCCCTTGCCGGCCGTCTTGAAGCCGAAGGCGGCCAGTTGCTGGGCCACGTTCTGCCCGGTCGCGGAGTAGTCGGCGTACTCGGCGTGGTAGCTGACGTCGAACGTGGCGGGGGTGCCGTCGGCCATCGTCCAGCTGCTGCCGTTCTTCTTCCACCCGATCGAGGTGAGCAGGTCGGCGGCCTTCTGCGCGTCGTTGTCGTAGGTGTTCAGCTTGGCCATGTCGTCGGCCGACAGCCAGTCCGGCACCTGCAGGTCGGAGAAGCCGGTCATGTACTTGACCGCCTTGCCCGAGTCGCCGAGCGAGACCTGGCCGACCTCGTCCCGCTTGATCAGGTACGCCAGTGCCTGCCGCGCCTTGGGGTCCTTGAACTGCGGCAGCTTGGCGAGGTTGATGTACAGGGCGGCGCCGGAGTACACCGGCGGCTTGAGGATCCGGATGCCCTTGGCGGTGAACTCCTTCGTGGTGGCCGGCGGGAAGCCGTGCGTGGCGTAGTCGACGCTCTTGGCCAGCACCAGCGGCGTGACGTCCGGCGTCTCGCCGTTGAACAGGACGACCTTCTCGAAGTCGACCTTGTCGGCCGCGTACCCGGTCGGGCTCTTCACCAGCGTCAGCTGGGCGTTGGTGATGCTGCTGACGTCGAACTTGTACGGCCCGCTCGTGGTCACGTCGGCCGGGCGCAGCGCCTGGAAGTCGGTGTTCAGCTTCGTGCCCTCGGGGCTGTCGACGTCCTTGCCGGAGTCGAACAGCGCCTTCGTCTTGGTCGCCCACTCGCCGTAGACGGCGTCGCTGAAGATCTGGGTGCGCAGCGCGTACCGCTCGAAGACGTTGGACGGGTTGCTGAGGGTGAAGACGACGGTCTGGTCGTCGGTGGCCTCCACCTTGCTGATGTAGCTCCACCCCACGTTGCGCAGCAGCCGCAGACACCACCAGGTGCTCACCATGTCCTTGCTGGTGACCGGCTTGCCGTCGCTCCACTTCAGGCCGGTCTTGAGCTTGACCGTGTAGGTCTTGGCCGCCGCGTCCAGGCTCCAGGACTCGGCCAGCAGCCCCGTGTACTTCTTGTCCTTCCACAGGTACATGGCCGGCGGCGGGACGAGCAGGTCGAGGTACGGGCCGTCGCCGACGATCATGTCGACCATGCCCGGCATCTCGTTGAAGTGGCCCTTCGGCGGCACCGAGAAGGGCCACGCGCCGTGGAACTCCTTGGTGCCGCTGCTGCCGGTGGACTTGCTGCTCGGGCTGCACGCGGCGAGGAAGGCGATGCCCGCCGCCCCACCGCCGAAGAGCTGCAGCGCACGCCGACGGGATACCGTTATTTTCTGGATGTCATTCACGTTTTCCTCCGGGGATGGTGGGTCACATCGAAAGAAGGCTTGGCGGTACGTCGGCCTGCTCCGACAGGCTCTCCAGGCGCTCGCGCACCCGGGCGATGGGGTTGCCGGGCGCGCGGCGCCGGTCGCCGGTGCCGCCCGCCTGCCAGGGCAGCGGCCCGGAAAGCGGCCGGAACTCGGCACCGGCGGCGGCCAGCCGGCCCAGATGCGTCTCGAGCCGCGCCTCGATGCCCACGGCCGGCCGGCCGGTCCATGCCACCTCGGCGAAGGCGGAAGCCCGGGGGAACATCATGTAGTCCAGGTGCCGGGCGTTCGGAATGTATTCGGTCCACAGGTTGAACTGCGCACCGATGACCCGGGCCCGCTCCGCCTCGGTCCAGTCGTCGGGCACCGGCGCGAACGCGGCGGCATCGGCCAGGGTGATCGGGCCACCGATGGACATCGGCTCGTCGGGCAGGTCGGACTGGTCGTAGTCGAAGTAGGCGGGGTAGACCGGGCAGCGCACCACGTCGTATCCGGCGGCCGCGGCGCGCCGGGCCACCCCGTCGCCGCGCCAGGCGGTCACCACGGAGTCGGCCAGCACGCCGCCGCCGACGAAGCCCTCGTCCCAGACGACCGTGCGCCGGCCGCGCCCCGCCAGGTATCCGGCGAGCTGGCGCAGGAAGTGGCCGAACAACTGGACCGGATTGTCGTAGTCGAGCTCCTTGAGATACACCGCGACTTCCGGGTCGGTGGCCCAGTCCCGCAGCATGCACTCGTCGCCGCCGATGTGCACGTACGGGCCCGGCAGCGCGTCGGTCAGCTCCCCCAGCACATCGGTGAGGAACCGGATCGTGGCCGGCACCGGCTTCACCACGGCGGTGGAGATGCCCCAGCCGGTCGCCACGGAGTGCTTGCCGATGCCGTACTCCGGATAGGCGGCCAGCAACGCGGCGGCGTGCCCCGGCAGATCGATCTCGGGCACCACGGTGACACCGCGCTCCGCCGCATACCCCGCGATCTCGCTCAGATCGTCCAATGTGTAGTAACCGCCGTGCGGCGTGCCGTCGGTGACGCCGACATTGCGCTCGTACCAGGCCTGGGTCGCCGGCCGGTGGCTGCCCACCTCGTGCAACCGGGGATAGCGGCGTGACTCGATCCGCCAGCCCTGGTCGTCGGTCAGGTGCAGATGCAGGCGGTTGAGCTTGTGCAGGGCGAACAGGTCCACATAGCGCAGCAACTCGTGCTTGGGCAGGAAGTGCCGGGAGACGTCGATCATGCCGGCCCGCCAGGACAGCTCGGGCGCGTCCCGAACCTCGCCGCACGGCACGATCCACCGAGTGCCGGGCAGCGCCGCCGACCGGAAGGCCGCCGCCGGCAACAGCTGCCGCAGGGTCTGCACCGCGTGCCGTACGCCGTCCACGGTGGGTCCGGCTAGCTCGACGCCGTCCTCGGTGACCGTCAGCTGATAGGACTCGTCGTCGCCCCCGGGCAGCAGCCGCACGGTCAGGCCGGTGCCCGATGACGCCGGTCGCAGCGGCAGCCGCAGCGGGGCGAGCAGCAGCCGGACCGCCTCGGCTGCCGGTTCCGCGCCCGGCGCGGCGATCAGCGGGGTGTCCGCGGTCAGCTCGAAGGTCCCGGGCAGCGACCGCGCCGCACGAGGGCGGGGTACGAGGGTCTGGTACGGATCGGGCACGTGTTCCTCCGCAGCGGTTTAGAGCGTGACGACGACGCCTTCCCGGCGTGCGCGTTCGGCGGCCCAGACCACCCGGTGACTCGCCATCGAGTCGATCGGTCCGGACTTGATGAGGCTGGGGTCGGCCTCGGTGATGGACGCCAGGAAGGCGTCGACAAGACCGCTGTCGCCGCCGGCGTGCCCCCGGGCGGCGGAGGCGTCGGTGCCGGCGCCCACGTCGATGGTCTCCTCGGTCGCGGTCCGGAAGTCGTACACGCGGATGGTCTCGCCGTCGGTGTCGAGATAGCCCCGGGTGCCCATGATGCGGGTCTTGCGGTCGGCCTTCGGGGTGAACGCGGCGACGGTGAGCGAGGCGGTGACCCCGCCCTCGTACTCGATGGTGACGACCTGGTGATCCAGGGCGTCGTTGTCGCTGTGGTAGACACAGCGGCCGTACGGGCCTTCGCGCAGGGCCTGATCGACCCCTTCGAGGGTGAGGGTGTCAGTGATCGTGCTAAGCGGCCACCGCTCCTGGTCCGGATCGCCCAGGCAGGAGCGGTAGAGCCGGACCGCCGAGAACGCGCACGCGTCCTCGACCGGGCACTCGATGCATCGCGTGGCGGCACCGGGCGGCGCCTGGGTGGGCCGGAAGTGGAACAGCCCGCCGAACGAGGAGACCCGCAGCGCGGGGCGGCCCACCACATATTGCAGCCAGTCCACGTCGTGGCACGCCTTGGCCAACAGCATGGGGGTGGCCAGGTCGGCCCGGCGCCAGTTGCCCCGCACGTACGAATGGGCGAAATGCCACCACCCGACCGGTTCCAAGTGCTGGATGGAGACCACTTCACCGAGCCGGCCGCTGTCCAGCACCCCGCGCACGAGCCGGGTCAACGGCGTGTAGCGCAGCACGTGGCAGACGGCGAGTTGGACGCCGGCCCGCTCGGCGGCGCCGACGATGGCCAGCGACTCCTGCTCGGTCGGCGCGATCGGCTTCTCTAGCAGGATGTGATAGCCCGCCTCGGCCAGCGCCACCGCCGGCCCGACATGGTCGCGGTCCTGGGTGGCGATGATGACCGCGTCGGCCAGTCGGGGCGCCGCCGCCAGCGCCGCCCAGTCCTCGAAGACGGCGTCCGCGGGCACTCCGTACTCCCGGGCCGCCGACTCGCGCCGGGCCGCGGAGGGCTCGGCGACCGCGACCACCCGGGCGCGCCCGGACTCCACCGCGAGGCTCGCGTACTGGCGCCCACGGCTGCCCGCGCCCACCACCGCGAGGGTTACCGGAGAGTGCGGGACGGCTTCGGTCACCTGGGGCCTCCAGTAACATGCAGGATACGGCCGGGTAATTATCTAGAAGACTTTTGAATCTCGGTTGCATAATGATGGGAAGATGATCCAGAGGGTGTCAAGAGGTTGCCGGTGACTATCCAAACCGAGACCGAGTCGCCGTTCGACCGGCCCGCCGTCACGACCACGCTGTCGGCGCTGCGCGGCGGCGCCCCCGGCACGCTCACCGAGCTGGCGGCCCGGACCGGGCTGTCCCGGCCGACCGTCGAGGACGCGCTGGCCCGGCTGACCGCGCTGGGCGTGGTCGAGGAGCTCGCCCCCGAGCAACGCGGCGGCAAGGTCGGCCGGCCCGCCCGGCAATACCGGTTTCGCCCCGAGGCCGGCGTGCTGCTCGGCCTCGACATCGGCGAGCACCGGCTGGTCGCCGTCATCGCCGACCTCACCGGGGCCACCCTGGCCACAACCACCCATCCCGTACGCGCCACCGACCCGGGGGACACCCGGATGGCCGCCGCGCGGACGGCGATCCGCACCGCGCTGACCGACGCGGGCCGCACCCGGGCCGACCTGTGGGCGGCCGTCGCGGGCACCGCGGGGATCGTCGACGCCGAGGGCCGCGTGGTCCGCTCCGACCTGCTACCCGACTGGACCGGCCGCAACCTCGCCGGCCAGCTGCGCCGCTCGCTGGCCTGCCCGGTGCAGGTGGAGAACGACGCCAACCTCGCCGCACTGGCCGAACACTGGCGCGGCGTCGCGGTCGGCGTGGACGACGTCATCTACGTACACGCCAGCCACCGCCTCGGCGCCGGCATCCTGATCGGCGGCCGGGTGCACCGCGGCTTCGGCGGCGCGGCCGGCGAGATCGGCTCGCTGCGCCTGCTGCACTGGGACTCGGCCGCCCGCCACCTGGCCCGGCTCGACCTGCCGGTGTCGGACGACGACCTGGACACCGTCGCCGAGCGCATCTTCGCCGAGGCCCGCGGCGGCGACCCCCGCGCCCTGGCCACGGTGGAGGAGTTCGCCCACGACCTGGCCGCCGGCTTCGCCGCGATGGCATCGACCATCGACCCCGAACTGGTCATCATCGGCGGCCGGGCCGCGCGCGGCGGCGAGGTGCTCACCGCCCCGGTGGAGCGCCGACTCGGAACGCTGTGCGCCCGCCCACCCCGGGTCGCACTGTCCATCTTGGACGACGAGGCGGTGGCGCTCGGCGCCGTGCGCACCGCGATCGACCACGTCGAACGAGAGATCTTCAAACTCGGCTGACCGAACCCGACGGCTGCAGACCAGTGCCCTGGCCCGACTCACCATCGAATCTCCGCCATGACCCTCATCGAGCAGAATCACCTGCTACCACGGCATGACCTCGGCCCTGGGGCGGTTTATCAGAAAGTTCTGGAAAGAAATCCGGGCGGCGGTGTCGGATCGGCGCCCGGGTGTTCGTAGCAGGGGTGAGCGGCCGCTCGCGAGGGGCGCCCCCGAACCACAGGAGATGATCTTCAGATGCAGTACCTGGTTTCCGTGATCGACGACGGCACCGGCCCGGACACCCCGGCCGAGGAGACCGCCATCGACGCGTTCAACGACCGGCTCCGGGCCGAGGGCCACTGGGTCTTCGCCGGCGGCCTCGGGTCTCCCGAGGCGGCCACCGTCATCGACAACCGCGGCGGGGAGGCGGTGTTTACCGACGGGCCCTTCGTGGAGTCGAAGGAGTACCTCGCCGGCTTCTGGATCATCGAGGCCACCGACCTCGACGTGGCGCTCAGGCTCGCCGCCGAGGGGTCGACGGCCTGCAATCGGAAGATCGAGGTGCGCCCGTTCCGGTGAGCGCGATCGACGCCCGGGAGGCGGTCACTCGGGCCCACCGTGCGGAGTGGGCCCGGGTGGTCGCCGCCCTGACCCGGCGTTTCGGTGATCTCGACACTGCCGAGGAGGCGGCGGCCGAGGCGTTCGCGACTGCCGTCGAGCGGTGGCCGGTTGACGGCGTGCCGCCCAATCCCGGCGCCTGGCTGACGACTACCGCCAACCGCAAGGCCATCGACCGGATCCGGCGCGAGGCCAAGCGCGACGACAAGCAGAAGGAGGCCCAGGTGTGGTACGACGACGACCCGCCGGAGCCCCTCGGCGCCATCGACGACCAGCGGCTCCGGCTGATCTTCACCTGCTGTCACCCGGCACTCGCGATGGAGACCCGGGTGGCGCTGACGCTGCGCATGGTCGGCGGTCTGACCATGCCCGAGATCGCCCGGGCCTTCCTGGTGCCGGAGACCACCATGGGCCAGCGGATCACCCGTGCGAAGGCCAAGATCAAGGCGGCTCGCATCCCTTATCGGGTGCCGTCCGCGGAGGATCTCCCGGCCCGCGTCTCCGGCGTGCTCGCCGTCCTTTTCCTGGTCTTCAACGAGGGCTACCTCGCGACCGGCCCCGACACCGATCCCGTACGGCACGACCTGACCGCCGAGGCGATCCGGCTCACCCGCCTGATCCGTGCCCTCCTGCCGACCGACGGCGAGGTGGCCGGGCTGCTGGCGCTGATGCTCCTCACCGAGGCCCGCCGCACCGCCCGGGTCTCGGCGACCGGCGAACTGGTCACCCTCGACGAGCAGGACCGTGGCGCCTGGGACGCGGCGCTGGTCGCCGAGGGCCATCGGCTGATGCGCGAGCGCCTGGCCGCCGGGGTGGCTCCGGGCCGCTACCAGATCCTCGCCGCGATCAACGCCGTACACACCTCCGCCCGCGACATCCGCGACACCGACTGGTCGCAGGTCGTCGCCCTCTACGGCCAGCTCGTCCACCTCGATCCCTCGCCGATCGTCGCCCTCAACCGGGCCATCGCGGTCGCCGAACTGGACGGCCCCGAGGTGGCGCTGGCAGCCGTCGACCGCCTCGAGGACAAGTTGGCCGGCTATCACGCGTACCATGCGACCCGCGCCGAGCTGCTGCGTCGGCTGGGCCGCAGCCAGGAATCGCGCGCGGCGTACGACAAAGCCATCGAGCTGGCCGGCAACACCGCCGAGACCGCCCACCTGACCCGCCGCCGCGACCAGTTGGGGTAGCCCCCAGCTCAGACCAGGCGGGGGCGCAGGTCGGGGTCGGGCATCTCCGGGTCGAACGGGTACAGCGGACGGCTCAGCCGCTTGTGTCCCAGCCGCAGCAGGTCCTGGTCCACCCCGCCGGGGGTCAGTGCGATCATCCAGCCCCGCGCCAGCTGTTGCAGCTCCGGCTCCAGGTAGCCGATCTTCACCACGACCACGTCGGCCGCGTGCGGGTCGAGGCCGAGCCCGGTCAGGTCCGCGATCAGGTGGTAGGGGCGGCGGCGCGAGGTGAGCACCAGCTGCAGGCCGCCCACCGCGAGCACCGCCACGAGGCCGCCCGCCGGGTCGTCGACCAGCGCCCGCACCCCGGCCCGCAGCGGGACCGGCCGGCCGTGCCCGGGGTCCAGCCGCCCGCCCACGGACACCTCGACCTCGGCACCCACTCCGGCGGCCACGCACGCAGCCACCGCTGCCGGGTCGAGCAGGCCCGCGACGATGACGCTGCGCCGGCCGCTGGTGAACTCGTCACGGGCGAGCAGCCGCTCCAGCAGGTACGGCACGTCGCCGGCGCCGCCGGCCGTCGGGTTGTCGCCGGAGTCGCTGATCACGAACGGCCGGTGCGGGCCGGCCAGCGCGGCGTCGATCGCCTCCTCGGCGGTGCCGGTGGGGCCGACGAAGGCGAACTCGTCGCGCACCGCCCAGTACCGTTCGGCCAGCCCGGCCGCCTGGGCCAGCACCGCGTCCTCGTCGGTGCCGGCGACGACGACCGCCGCCGCGCTGCGGGGCTCGTCGGCCCAGGCGTATCCGACCCAGATCGCCGCGTCCAGCACGCCCGGCACCCGCTCGACCTCGGCCAGGCTCCCCCACAGGCTGTGCGCGGGCTCCAGGCGGGTGCTCGTCTTCTCCCCCGGCAGCAGCACCGGCACCCGCACCCACGCGGTCACCGGGCGCACCTCGCGGCGCAGGCACTCCAGCATCACCCGGGCGGCGCGCTCGCGGGTCAGCCACTCGTCCTCGTGCGGCGCCAGCCGGTGCGCGGTGATCAGGTCCACACTGGACACCAGTGCCTCGGTGACGCTGCCGTGCAGGTCCAGCGCCGCGGACACCAGGCACTGCGGGCCGACCGCGGCCCGCACGGCCGCCGCCAGGTCGGCCTCGACGTCGTCGTAGCCGGGCACGTGCATCGCGCCGTGGATGTCCAGCAGCATGCCGTCCAGCGGGCCCGCCTCGCGCAGTCGCTCGACCAGCTCGTCGCGCAGCCGCCGGTATGTCTCCGGGTGCACCGGCCCGCCCGGCACCGCGCGCGCGTGCACCAGCGGCACCCACTGCGCGATCTCCGGGTCGGCGAAGGAGTAGCGGGCGAGCAACTCGTCACCGCGCCGGATCGCGAAGTCCTCGTCGCGGGTCACGTGCCGGGTGAAGGTGCTGCACTCGATGTGGATGCCGCCGATGCCGATCCGCGGGCTCACCGGTCCGCCCCCGCATAGCGCAGGACACCCTCGGCGTACGCGCGGGCGATCAGCGCCGTCCACTGGTACACGGCGCTCTCGTTCGGGGCCAGCGGCCCGGTACGGAAATGTGGTGAGCTCACGCCGCGCTGGACCGACTCGCACGCGGCCCAGTCCTGCCGGTTGGTGAGATCCCAGAAGTCGACCGCGTACGCGGGATCGGTGACGCCCTCGGGGAAGTACCACCGGCATTCGATCTCGGTCAGCCCCGGCTCGACCGGCCACAGCCGGTGGGTCATCACATAGTCGGGATGGGCGGAGACCAGCAGATTCGGAAACAGCGCGACATAGCGTACGGTGCGCCGCGGCGCCCCCTCGATGAACACGCCGGCGCCGCGCCCGTCGATCGACATCGTCTCGGCGTGCTCGCGCAGGTCCATCGAGCCGCCCACCCAGGCGCCCGGCAGGTCCCAGTTGTCGCCCGAGGTGGGCGGCGAGACCCGGCACAGCTCCGGATGGATCTGCGGGCAGTGGTAGCACTCGTGGTAGTTCTCGACTATGACCTTCCAGTTCGCGGCGACCCGGTAGTCGTGCCGGGCACCCAGGCGCAGCTGCGGCATCCGGTACGGCAGCAGCAGCTCGGCCAGGGCCCCGAGATAGTCGGCGAACGGCGGCGCGTCGCCGGTCGCGTTCACGAACAGCCAGCCCTGCCAGGTCACCGCGGGCAACTCGACCAGTCCGTGCTGAGCCGGGTCGAAGCCGGCCACCCCGCGCATCGCGGTCGCCGTGGTCAGCGCGCCGTCGAGCCGGTAGGCCCAGCCGTGATACGGGCACACCACAGCGGCCCGCTCGGCCGCGCCACCGTCGGGCAACAGCTCGTGACCCCGGTGCCGGCAGACGTTGGCGAAGGCGCGCGCCGCGCTCTCCTCGAAGGTGAGCAGCACGCCGATGTCGCCGACCGTCACGGCCCGCTGGCTCTGCTCGCCCCGGACCTCGTCGAGGCGGCCCAGGCAGGTCCAGGCGCCGGCGAACAGGTGCCGGCGTTCCCAGTCGAAGATCTCGCGGCCGGTGTACGCCGCCGCGGGCAGCGTCCGTGAGTCGCCGAAGGGTCGCAGTGCCGCTTCGAGGGCCGCCGGGTCGATCGGCGCCGGGGGGTGTTCGAACACGTTGCCTCCTGATCATCCGCTCCGGTGCAACGATCTCAGCAAGAAGCCCGTTAGTCGAACGCCGCGAGATGCCGTTCGCGGGCCCGGGTCAGGTGCTCGCGCATGGCCTGCTCGGCCGCGTCGGGCCCGCCGTCACGGATCGTCGCGGCGATCCGGCGGTGCTCCTCGTTCGTCGGGCCGGTGTGCTCGTAGGGGAAGTAGCGCCGGTGCAGGTGCAGGTGGGCATGCAGCCGGGCGATGCCGTCGCGCAGCAGCAGGTTGCCGGACGCCTGCGCGACCAGGTCGTGCAGGCGGGCGTCGAGGGCGGTGAACGCCGAGTGCCACTGCCGCTCGTCGGCCGCCGGGTCGATCGTGCGGTCGGCCTCGGCGCACAGCTCGGCGCGCTGCTCGTCGGTGGCGCGCTCGGCGGCCCAGCGGGCGGCGGCGCACTCCAGCAGCAGCCGCAGGTCGAACATGTCGGCGAACTCGGTGCGGGTCAGCAGCGGGCTGACCGTGTAACCGACCAGGGCGCGCTTGCGCACCAGGCCGTCGGACTCCAGCCGGGCCAGCGCCTCGCGGACCGGGGTCGGCGACACCGCCAGGTCGCGGGCGAGCGCGTCGATGTTGAGCCGCATCCCCGGGGCCAGGGTGTGCTCGAGCACCGAGGCCTTGAGCGTCTCGTAGACGTCCTCGCCGAGCGTCGAGCGGCGCATCGGCTGCAGTGATATCGGCTCTTCCATCGGCTGTCTGCCCGCTCCTCGGGGATCTCGCGGTTCGGCCCTTGACTATGCCATGAGCTCCGAGTAAACATCCATGAAACATCCTATAGGATCTTTGCTGGAGGAAGGAAGCACGATGACGCGGAGCCCGTTCATCCGCCTCGGTGCCACAGCAAGCGCTCTAGCTCTCCTTTTCACCTCGGGTTGCGCCAAGAAGACCGAGGACACCACGGCCGGCTCCACCCGCACGCCGGAGCAGGTCAAGATCGCTCTGGTGCCCGGCGGCGCCCACCCCTACTTCCAGCCGTGGAAGACCACGGCCGCCGAGGCCAAGACCGAATTCAAGCTCGGCGACGCCACCTTCAACGAGACCTCCGGCTGGGACCAGACGAAGCAGAACGACGTGCTCAAGTCGCTCGCCGCGCAGGGCTACAACGCGTTCGGCATCTTCGGTGTCTCCCCGGAGAACATCAACTCCACGTTCGAGGACCTCAAGCGGCAGGGCTTCCCGGTGGCCTCGCTGGCCTCCTGCCCCGCCGGCGACGTCGACAAGGCCGACTTCTGCCTCTCCACCGATGTGGAACAAGCGGCCTACAAGGCGGCCCAGGCCGCGATCCAGTCGATGGGCGGCAAGGGCAACCTCGTGCACCTGACCGGCAACAAGGTCGACTCGAACACCCAGCGCCGGATCGCGGGCGTGCAGAAGGCGGTCGACGAGACCGGCGGCAAGGTCAAGGTGCTGCAGGTCGTCACGGACATCGACACCGACCTGCAGACCGCGCAGAAGGCGGTGGCCGACCTGCTCGCGGCCAAGGGCAGCCAGATCCAGGGCATCGTCAACACGGCGTACAACCCGGCCGTGGCCTCGGCCGAGGGGGTCAAGCAGAGCAAGCTGCCGATCAAGGTCATCGCCATCGACGACGACCCGACCATCCTCGCCGGCGTCAAGGACGGCTCGGTCTCCGGCACCGTCCTGCAGAATCCGGTCGGCCAGGCGCTCGTGGGTTCGTACGCGCTGATGAAGCTTGCCGGCGGGTGCACCATGAAACAGCCGGGCGTGGTGGTCGACTCGGGTTCGTTCGTGGTCACCAAGGACAACGTGGGCACCTATGAGACCGACCGCAAGGCCAAGACCGACGAGTTGCGTACGGCCTTCGACAGCCAGTACCTCAGCTGCAATTGACATCATCTCGGCCCCGAAGCGGCCGGGATTCCAACCCTCACGAGTGGGGGTTCCTGCTTCGTCACCAACCGCCCGTCAGGAGAAACTCCTTTGAGGTCCTACGTCAGCTCCACAGGCGTTTTACCTCTCCGCGAGCCCCGCGGCGAGGATGTTCTTGGCTGCGTTGACGTCACGGTCGTGGACTGCGCCACATTCGGGGCAGGCCCACGACCGCACGGCCAGTGTCAGGTTCTCGGCAAGCTGGCCACACGCCGAGCACAGCTTGGAGGACGGGAACCAGCGATCGACGACCAGCAGTTCCCGGCCGTACCAGGTCACTTTATACTCCAGCATGGACCGCAGCTTCCGCCATGCGGCGTCGCCGATGACGCGGGCCAGGCTGCGGTTCTTGATCATGTTGCGTACGGCGAGGTCCTCGATCACGACCGTTTGGTTCTCGCGGACGAGTCGAGTGGTGACCTTGTGCAGGTGGTCGCGGCGCCGGTCGGCAATCCGGGTGTGGATCCGGGCGACCCGCAGACGGGCCTTGACCCGATTGTTGGAGTCCTTCTGTGTACGCGACAGCCGCCGCTGGGCGCGGGCGAGCTTCTTGCGGTCGGCCCGCTCGTATCTCGGGTTGGTGATCTTCTCCCCGGTGGAGAGGACCAGCAAGGTGGTAAGCCCGGCATCCACCCCCACCTCGGTGGCAATGTGCGGCGAGGCCTGCACGGTGCGATCTTCGACCAGCATGGAGACGAACCAACGGCCTGCGGCGTCCCGCGAGACGGTCACCGTGCTGGGCTGAGCGCCCGCGGGCAACGGCCGAGACCACACGATGACCAAGGGCTCGCTCATCTTCGCCAGGGTGAGTTGTCCGGCCCGCCAGCGGAACGCCGACGCGGTGAACGCTGCCGACGCCCGCGACCTGTGTTTGGATTTGAACCGCGGGTACCGAGCCCGCCTGTCGAAGAACGCAACGAAGGCGGCCTCCAAGTGCCGCACGGTCTGTTGCAACGGGACGCTGGACACCTCGTTGAGGAAGTCCATTGCCCATACATTACCACCTCACGATGTGAGGACAAGCTGGAAAGGGGGAAGCGGCGTTTCCTCCCGACCATGAAATACGGAGCTTCCGCGCCGCGGTCTCGATGAGAAGTTCCGTGATCACCGAAGCCGAGGCGTACCTGATCGACCTGCCGGTGGAGACGGTACGCACCGACGCCGTCCAGTCGTTCCTCAAGCAGGAGACCGTGTTCGTCGAGATCCGCACGGACGACGGCGGCACGGGCACCGGGTATGCGTACACGATCGGCACCGGCGGCACCGCTGTGCTGGCGTTGCTGCGTGACTATCTGCTGCCGAGACTCGCCGGGCAGGACGCCCGGCGGGTCGAGGCGGTCTGGCGGGACCTGTTCACCGCGACGCGCGCGACCACGGTCGGCGCGATCACGTCGCTCGCCCTCGCCGCGGTGGACACGGCCCTCTGGGATTTGCGCTGCCGCGCCGCCGGCCAGCCGCTCTGGGTGCTGGCCGGCGGCGCCAAGGACCGGATCCCGCTGTACGACACCGAGGGCGGCTGGCTGCACCTGAGCGCCGACGAGCTGGTCGCCGGCGCCAAGGCCAGCCAGGCGGCCGGGTGGCCGGGGGTCAAGCTCAAGATCGGCCGCTCCCCGGTACAGGACGCCGCCCGCCTGGCCGCCGTCCGCGACGCCGTCGGAGCGGACTTCGACCTGATGCTCGACGCCAACCAGTCGATGACCGCGGCCGACGCCATCCGCCGCGCCCGGCTGCTGGAGCCGTACGACCCGTACTGGTTCGAGGAGCCGCTGCCCGCCGACGACGTCGCCGGGCACGCGGCCATCGCGGCCGCCACCTCGATCCCGGTCGCGGTCGGCGAGTCGATGTACTCCGCCGGCCAGTTCGCCGACTACCTGCACCGCCGCGCCGCCGGGGTGGTGCAGGTCGACGTCGCCCGGATCGGCGGCATCACCCCGTGGCTCAAGGTGGCGCACCTGGCCGAGACCGCCAACGTGATGGTCTGCCCGCACTTCCTGATGGAGTTGCACGTCAGCCTGTGCTGCGCGGTGCCCAACAGCCGCTACCTGGAGCACATCCCGCAGCTGCGCGCGATCACCCGGCGCGAGATCGAGGTGGTCGACGGGCACGCCTTGCCGGCCGACACCCCCGGCCTGGGCATCGACTGGGACCGCGACGCGATCGACGACCGGAGGACGCGGTGAGCAACGACACCGCCCGGCGCGACGTGGACGCGGCGCCGCCCACGCCCGCGCCGGCGGCCCGCAAGCCCGCCCGCGCGCCGCTCTGGGCGAATCCGCGCGTCGGCCTCGTGGTGCTGCTGATCGCGCTGGTCACGCTCTTCAGCATCCTGCGGCCGGCGTTCCTCAACACCCAGCTCACCCTCGTGCCGATCCAGTCGGACATCAGCGTCTACCTGGTCGTCGGGCTGGCCCAGTTGATGGTGCTCTCGCTCGGGCACATGAACATGGCGGTCGGCCGGATGGCCGCCACCAGCGCGTTCGCGATGGGCCTGGCGTACGACCGGCTGCACACGCCGCTGATCGTCAGCCTGCTGCTCGGGCTGGCCGTCGGCGCGCTGCTCGGCGCGCTGGCCGGGCTGATCATCTCGCGGACCGGGGTGAACTCGTTCGTGGTGACGCTGGCGCTGGACTTCGCGCTGGTCGGGCTCGTCACGATCCTCTACACCCAGTTCACCGACGGGGTGGCGTTCGCAGATCAGCCGCCCGGCATGGACGCGTTGCGCTTCGACACGTTCGCCGACTACTGCATGGGCAACCTGTGCGGCCCGGAGATCCCGCTGGTGGTGCCGTTCGCGCTGGTCGCGGCGCTCGCCGTCGGCTGCCTGTTCCGCTATTCGCGGCTGGGCCGGGAGATCCTGATGACCGGCTCCAACGTGCGAGCGGCCGAGCTGTCCGGCATCCCGACCCGGGACCGGATCGTGCAGGCGCACGCGCTCAGCGGGCTGGTCGCCGGCCTGGCCGGCTTCCTGCTCGCGGCGAACAACGGGGCCTTCTCGGCCAGCCTCGGCGACCAGTTCCTGCTGCCGTCGTTCCTGGCCCCGGTGCTCGGCGGCACGCTGCTGGCCGGCGGCGCGGTCAGCGTGCTGGGCACGGTGCTCGGCGCCACCCTCACCCAGGTCATCTACAAAGGACTCAACCTGTTGCAGTTCCCGCTCGACCGATTGCAGCTCTACATCGGACTGGTGCTGCTCGCCGCCCTGTCACTGGACCGGGCCCGGCACGTCATCGCCGAGCGGCGAGGAGTGCGGTCATGACCGACTGCACCGAGCGGCACACGGCTGCGCCGAACAACGACCTCGCAGGCGAGGGCCAGAAGGGCATGACAAAGGGGGCTCAGTCATGACCGACTGCACCGAGCGGCACACGGCCGCGCCGAACAACGACCTCGCAGGCGAGGGCCAGAAGGGCATGACAAAGGAGGCTCAGTCATGACAACAGTATTGAGCCCTTCGGTGCCGTCGGCCGGGCGGCGGCTGACCCGCACGCCCGAGTTCACCCTCGCGGTCATCGCGGCCGCCGGGTTCGTGGCGCTCGCCATCGCCACCGGCGGCAACCTGCTGTCGGCGGGCACGCTCGGCGCGTTCTTCCGGTTCCTGGCCGTACCCATCGTGATCGGCC
>Ga0307513_10003048_pt1 | contig 22854 bp, 23 predicted proteins | sample 15_EM_MG_FD_202174 | JGI IMG/M metagenome (GOLD analysis project Ga0307513, IMG submission 202174) | Populus trichocarpa ectomycorrhiza microbial communities from riparian zone in the Pacific Northwest, United States - 15_EM | ecosystem: Host-associated > Plants > Roots > Unclassified | place... | reverse complement strand
CGGCGCTCGCCGGCGCCGGCGAGGTCTCCACAGGCGGCAGCGGGGTCAGCATGGTCCCGGCCTGATCGGCGGCGGCCAGGTTGCCGGCCTCGTCGACGCCCACGTCCAGGGCGCCGGTGGCCACGCCGTTGCGCTTGGCGCAGTCGGCCAGGGTCACCTCGCCGACGAACTGGCCGGCCACGAAGCAGCGCAGCGGCCTCGCGGGGTCCAGCTTGCCGTCGTCGGCGGGGCCGGCTTCCACCACCAGCCCGCCGGTGGAGGCCGGCGGCGGCGGGGTGGTCTCGCCACGTCCCTGGCGCACCAGGCCCGAGGCGATGGCCAGGCCGGTGACGAGCGCGATCGCCGCGCCGATCAGGAGCAGGAGGGTCCGGCGGTCCTTGAGGAATTCCATCGCCCCTCGCTAGACCGGGGCGTGACGGGTTTCAAGCGCGGGTCTTACGTCCCGGTCAGGCGCGCGAGGCCGGCCTGGTAGTTGGCGAGCTGCGCCTTCATGTAGGCCGGGACCTCGCCCTTGACGCCGGCCAGCGGGTCCTTGGGCGCGGCGGCGGTCTGCAGGTCGCGGTAGGCCTTGCGGATCGTCGACATGGCCAGGCTGAGTTCGTCCAGCGTGGTCTTGATGTCGGCCTTGGAGCTGATCGAGAGGTCGCGGGCGAGTTTCAGGCCGTAGATCGGCTTGCCGCCGTCGGCCGGCGAAGTGACGCCGTCCTTGGTCTCGGTCTTGCGCACGAAGCCTTCCTGCAGGCCCAGGGCCTCCAGGGCGTCGCGGCCGCCCTTGCCGCCGAGGATCTCGATGGTCGAGCGGGCGTTCATCGGCGTGATCTGCAGTTTGCGGTTGTCGCCGTCGGTGACCACGTCGACCTTCACCGCATAGCCGGTGGCCCGGCGAATCTTGGCGGCCAGGGTGTCGAGCGTGTCCTTGTCCTCAAGGGTGATGGTGGTCGCCCGGCCGCCGCCGCGCTTGATCTGGAACTGGTCGCCGGCCCGCGCGGCGGTGGCCGCGGTGACCAGCTGGCTGTCGGAATAGGCCACCGTGCCCGAAGGCAGGCCCAGGCGGTCCAGCGCGCTGGCGCCGGTCGCCCCCACGGCGATGGTCCCGGGCGAGACGATGCCGTCCTTGGCCGTGAACCGCTGGGTGAACCCCGCCGAACCGGCGCCGACGTCGATCTCGGCCACGAAGCCGTCCTGCTTGCCGAGCTTGTCCAGGCCCGGCAGGTCGTCGCTGGTCGTCCCGGTGAGCCACACCTTGCCGCCGGAGACGGTCATCGCCGTGGCCCGGTCCTGGCCCGTGCCGCCATAATAGGCGATGGCGTCGCCGCCGCCGCCCAGGTCGGCCGAGATCCGCGCCGCGAAGGCGTCGATATCGCCCTTGGGTCCGCTGGTGACGCCGCCGATGGTCAGGGCGCCGCTGGAAGAGCCGCCAATGACGATGTTCCCGCCGTCCAGCGCGATCCCGGCGATCGAGCCGCCGCCCAGCGAGCCGAGGCTCCGCGTCGTCGACAGCACCGGCCGCGCCGGATCGGTCATGTCGTAGCGGCGCATCTGCACCTCGCCGCCCTCGATGCTGGCCACCACGACGTTGGTCCCGTCGACCACCAGGCCGGCGGGCTTGTCGTCGCCGCCGGTTCCGAACTGGGTGGTGGAGCGAAGCTTGCCCTCGGGGTCATAGGACCGCAGATAGCTGTCGTAGCCGCCGGCCGAACTCGCGCCCGCCAGACTGCCCTTGGCGCGCCCCAGCACGAACACCGAGCCGTCCGCGGCGAAGGCGACGCCGGTGGATTCGTCCTCGTCGCGCGAGCCCTGGCGCTGGGTCCACAGTTCCTGGCCCTGGGCGTCGAGCACGGTGACGAAGCTGTCGCTCTTGTCGGCGTCGGCGCCGTCGTCGCCATTGATCAGCGCGCCGGTCACCGAGCCGGAGATGGCGACCTTGCCGTCCGCCGAAACCGCCAGCCCCAGGCCCGAGGCCTCGTCGGCCGCCCCCAGGGTGCGGGTGTAGGTCAGGTTCCCGGCGCTATCGAACTTCATCAGCGCCACGTCGCGCGCGCCCTTGATGGTCTGGCCGTCGGTGGGGGCGGTGACGTCGGCCAGCATATAGACCGCGCCGTCCGGGCCGGTGGTCGTCGAGCGCACCTTCTCCACCCCGGCCGGCAGGGCCTGCGAGAACACCCGCCCCTCGACCCAGTTCAGGTCGCCAGGCCGCCGCGCGGCCTCGACGTCAGGGCCGGCCTCGAACTTCAGGAACTGCTGCAGCAGCACCGGCCCGGTGTCCTTCGGCGGGGTCGTGCTGGTCTTGACGGGTGTGATGGTCTTGGGCGGCGTGGGGTCCCCCGCCGTCTGAGTGATATAGATCGCCGGCGCCGTGGTCGGGGCCGAAAATGTAATCTTTTCCGTCGTATCGCCCTGGATCTTCAGGGCGAACTGATCCTGCGCCGCCGACACGGTCACCTGTTTGCCGTTGACGGTGATCTCCTTGGCGGTGGTCTTGCTGCGCTCCACCGCAAAGCGGGTGAAGTAGCCGGCCGCGGTGAGCTTGTCGTTCATGTACTTGACGACGTTGCTCATGGTGCGGGTCGTCCCGCCCATCTCGGCCAGGTCGAAGTCCACCGAACCGGTCGCGCCGCTCAGCGACTTCACATCCATCTTGAACTGCACGGCGCCGGCGAAGGCCTCGACGGCGTCATTGGGCGAGCCGACGTGCAGCGGGGCGGTGACATAGGCCGCCTTGGTCTTCGGCACGCCCACGGTCATCTTCGCCTTGTCGGCGGCGTCACCGTGGGTCAGCCGGATGCTGTCGAACTTGCTGGTGTCGATATAGCCTGACACCTCCGCCGCGCCGCGGGTGAAGGCCGCCTGGAGGCGCTTCATTTCCACCGCGGTCACGTCCTTGGCGTCGGCCTGCTTGGCCAGGGCCTCGAGGGTCGCCAGGCCCTGATGCATGGCGAACATCTTGCGGTAGTCGTCGCTGGCGCCCTTGACGTCCAGCTTGGCCGCCGTCTCGTCGATGAAGTTGCGCCCGCGCAGGACCGCGGTGGCCAATTCGTCGACCTTGACGGCTTTCGACAGGCCGCTCCAGGGCGGCGTGGGGATCTTGGCCGCCGCCGCCGCGGCCGCGCTGTTGGCGGCCGCCCCCGCCCCCTGCCCCGTCTTGGCCTGGTAGTAGTTCAGCAGCAGGCTGGAGTCGAAAGTGATCACAGGCGCCAAAGCACTCGCAGACGTTCCCGATCAGACCTTGCGCCCGCGGCCCTGACGAGAGGTTAAGCCGGGGACGGAAGGGGCCAGAAAAAAGACCCCGGATGTCGCATCCGAGGCCCTTCAACGCTCTCCAACGAACTCCGGATCAACCCTTGAACAGCTGCAGGATCACCTGCGGCTGCGAGTTGGCGATCGACAGGGCCTGCGCGCCGAGCTGCTGCTGGACCTGCAGCGCCTGCAGGCGCGCGCTTTCCTTGGCGATGTCGGCGTCCACCAGGTTGCCGATGCCCGATTCCAGCACGTCCTGCAGCTTGCTGACGAAGGTGGAATGCTTTTCGATCTGCTTGGACTGGGCGCCCATCTCGGCCAGGGCCGAGGTGACATTGCCGATGGCCTTGTCCAGCTGCGCCAGGACCGACAGCACGTTCGTGCTGCTGGCCTGCAGGGTGGTGCCCGCCAGGCTGATGATCGGCCCGCTGATGGTGAAGTCCTGCGGCGTCAGTGTGATGTAGCTGGTGCCGTCGGCGTTCGCCAGGAACTGCAGGTTGGTGGCCTGGGTGCCGTCCAGCACCGAGACCCCGTCGAACCGCGCCGAGGCTGAGAACTGGCTGATCGCTGTAAGGAGCGTCTGGAATTCGTCGTCGAACGCCTTCTTGGAGGCCGGCGACGCCGACCCCTCCGAGGCCCCGACCACCTTCTCGCGCATCTGCACGAGGATGTCGGAAATCTGCTGGCCGGCGCTCATCGCCACGTCGGTGATCGAGGTGGCGCGGTCCAGGCTCATCTTCACCGCGCCCAGCGAGCTGAAATCGGCCCGCTGCTTCTGCGCGATCGCGAACACCGCGGCGTTGTCCTTGGCGTTCGCAACCTTGAAGCCGGTGTTGATCCGGCTCTGGACGTCGGCCAGCTTTTCGTTGGTCGCGTTCAGGTTCTGGAGGGCGACCAGGGCGCCCTTGTTCGTCAGCACGCTCATCGGCGGCATGGCGGAAAGTCTCCTTCAAGAGAACCTTGAGCGCCACGACTCGGACCGCGACCTCATGGTTAACGCTAGGAGCGATATGGTGAGCGAAAAGTTAACGCGGAAACGGCCGGCGCCGCCGGCGGGCGGCCCCGGCGGCGGGCGCGCCCGTCTGTCGCGGGCGGCGGTTCATCTTCGGTCCGTCCGCGGACGGGTCCTGGTCAGGCCTCGGTCTGGATGACGTCGCCCGCCACGTAGGTCTCCGTCGTGCGCATCCGCACCACTTCCTCGCGGGGAAGCTGCTGGATCACTTCGCCCGTGCGGCGGTCGACGGTCTTGTAGACATAGCTGCCGGCGACCGGCCCCTCCTCGATCACCAGCCGCAGGTCGGCGGCGTCGGACGCGGGCGCTTCCGGAGCCCTGGCGACCTCCACCACCACGTTGGCGGCCTTGGCCTGCGGCGGATCCGGGATCAGCGGCGGAATTGCGACCCTGTTCTCCATCTTACCCTTCGCCCGGCCCGTTCAGCCCGCGGCGACTCCTGCTTGAGCGAAAACGGCGGAGAGGTCGCCCTCCCCGCCGCCAATTCGCCGGGGCGCGGGGGAGGCCCCCGCGCCCGGATGCCTTATCGGAACAGGCTGAGCAGCGAGCCCGACGATTGGTTGGCGATCGACAGGGCCTGCACGCCGAGCTGTTGCTTGGTTTGCAGCGCCTGCAGCTTCGCGCTTTCCTTCGCCAGGTCCGCGTCCACCAGGTTGCCCACGCCGGCGTCCAGGGTGTCCTGGAGCTTGCCGATGAAGGTCAGGTGGGTGTCGAGGGCCTTGGCGCCCGTACCCAGCTTCGACAGAGCCGACGACACGTTCTGAATGGCCGCGTCGAGCTTGGCGATCTGGGTGGTGGTGACCGCCGTGGTGATCGTGGCGAGCGTGGAAGCGATCGCCGCGTTGCCGGTGGTGGTCAGGAACTGGTGGGCCACGTCGATCGTGGCGCTGGCCTTCGAGTTGGCCAGGGCTTTGATCTGACCGGCGCCGCCGTCGATCATGTTGACGCCGTCGAATTCCGCGTTGTTGGCGATCGTGTCGATCTGGGCGCGGAGGGCGACGTATTCGTCATTCAGAGCGGTCAAGGACGAGGTGGTCAGACCGGTGTCGGTCGCCGCGGCGGCCTTTTCCTTCATCTGCACCAGGATGTCCGAGATCGCCTGACCGGCGTTCAGCGCCACGTCCACGGCCGATTGGCCGCGTTGCAGCGAGGCCGTGACCGAGTTCAGGGCGTTGGAGTCGGCGCGCTGGTTCTGGGCGATGGCCCAGACGGCGCCGTTGTCCTTCGCGGTGGCGATCTTCAGGCCGGTGTTGATCCGGCCCTGAACCATGCTCAGGTCTTTATTGGTGGCGTTCAGGTTCTGCAGGGCGACCATGGCCCCGACATTGGTGTTGACGCTATTCGCCATCTTTACAGTCCTTAATTTTCAAGGGTCCGGCGCCATTTTGGCTGCCGAGGGCGTTTTGCCCGAGGAACTGCCAAGCAAGGCTCAGGCCAGTCGCGGCGCCGGCTTCATTGGCTGATTTTATTGAGCTTTTCGTCCTTCCGCGCGACCCTCAAGGCCAAGCTTGCCGGTCGGGACCTGCAGCGCGGCAATTCTTGCCGGGTCGCTCGGCAGGAATTGCCGCCAGGCCCTGAATCGTTCGTTAAAACAAAGACGCCGGCCTCAGGGGCCGGCGTTTGTCGTTCGGGACGGTGGGGGCCCTCAGGCGGCCGCGGGCGCCGCGGTCTTGGAGTCGAGCGCCTGCATCATGATGCGGTTGACGTCGATCAGCGCCTCGAAGTCCTCCTCCCCGCGCATGACGGCGGTGGAGTGTCGGTTAACCCACAGACTGAGGCTGATGATGTTCGCCCGGACCGGCGGCGGCAGCTGATTCGACGCGTCCGAGCAATCGGCGGCCAGCGTCGACCACAGCCGGCGATTCCAGTCGATCGCGTCGATGCGCGTCTTGAAGTCCGTCTTGTCGGCCTTGGCCGCCTCCATGAGGGCTCGAGTGACCTGGCCAAACAGCCGGTACTCGATATCCTTAGGCGGCTCAGCCCGCGTGGCCGCCTGCTGGTAGGCTCGAAGCGACATTCCCCAACCTTTCATCCTCGTATTCAATCAACTTCCGGCACAGCATCAGCGCTTTGTAATACTCGCGCGCCATGGTGTGCTTGGAGATCGAGACGCAATCCGCCAGGATTTCGGGGTTACGGATCACGCTCATGAATTCGGTGAGTCGTTCCGCGAATTCGTCATAGTAACGATGAGCCCCCGCTTCATCGAGATACATCATCATCATGGGGAAGTAGATCCGCCGGGCGGGCGAATTGGCTTCCTCAGGCTGCATGATGTCTTTTTCGCGTAGTACAGATGCCTTGTTTTGAAGAACAAGCGTCGTCCGGCGATCGCCATTCTGGACGACCGCGCCGTTAAGGACAAATCTTTCCCCCGGCTTAAGGGACAACTTCAGCGGCATTCCTCAAATCTCCCTGCGCCAGTTTACTGGCTTGAGGCGTGTCGCCGTTGTGACGAGCTTTTTCGTCAAGCGATCACCTCACGCTAGTCCGGAGGGGTTAACCGCTTCTTTCGCCAACCCCGCCCCGGGTATTCACAGACCGTTAAGCATAATTTTTCAAGGTCCCGCTTCAGGTTTGACTCGAAAGGCCGCGAATGCGCACGACGTCCGGGCAAGGCATACGGGCGGGACGTGTGGCGGCGCTGCACGGCGGCCCGGTCGGCGACGCCGCGTCGGATGAGGCGATCGCGCGCCTGCGCCAGGATCTGGCGTCGCTCCGCGCCACCGAGGCGGGCCTGCCGCACCTGAAAAAGGGACTCGCCGCGGCTCACGCCAACCAGTGGGGGCAGGTGGTCGAGCACTGCCGCCGGGGCCTCGCCCTCGACGACGCCAGTCCCTACGGCTGGCACCTTCTGGCGATCGCCGAGGAAAAGCAGGGCGACTGGACAGCCTCCCTGGACGCCTACGGGAAGGCGTTCGCCCTGCAGCCGACGAACATCGATATCGCCAATGATCTCGGGCGCTTGGCCCTGCGGATGAGCATGTTCCCGCAGGCCGAGGCGCTGTTCCGCCACTATCTGGCCCACCAGCTCTACGCCCACGAAGCCTCGGCCAACCTCGCCTCGGCGCTGCGCTCGCAGATGCGCTTCGAGGAGGCGATCGAGGTCGTCAAACCGGCCATCGAGGCCCAGCCCGACCAGCCGCTGCTCTGGAACAGCCTGGGCGCCACGCTGTGGGAGATGGGTCAGGCCGACCAGGCGGCGATCTTCTTCCACGAGGGCCTGCGGCTCGCGCCGCAGGATGCGAAGGTCCGCTACAACCTCGCCAACGCCCTCTATGCCCTGGGCCAGCCGGCCGAGGCGATCGAGCATTGCACGCTGGCCCGCGCCCAGACGCAGGAGCCGAGCGACCGGGCGATGATGGGCCTGGCGCTGGCGCAGATGCACCTGGCGAGCGGCGATCTGTCGCAGGGCTGGGAGGTCTACGAGGCGCGACTCGATCCCCACTACGCCGAACCCATCCATTTTCTCGCCAGCCGGCCGAAATGGACGCCCTTCGCCGACATCGCCGGGCGTCACCTGCTGCTCTTCGCCGAACAGGGCCTGGGCGATGAGATCCTGTTCTCCAACACCCTCGAAGACGTTCTGGCGGCGCTGGGCCCCGGCGGGCGGCTGAGCCTTGCCGTCGACGACCGGCTGGTCGGGCTCCTGAGGCGTTCCTATCCGCAGATCAATGTCGGCCTGCACAAGACGATCAAGCGGCATGGCCGGGCGATCCGCGCCGCACCGTTCGTCACCGACTGGGCCGACGTCGACCTGTGGGCGCCCATCGGCCAGATGCTGCGGCAGTTCCGGCCGAAGCTCGAGGACTTCCCGGACCGTCCGCAGGGCTATCTGAAAGCCGATCCGGCGCGCGTGGCGTACTGGCGCGACCAGTTGGCCGCCCTGCCCGGCCCCAAGGTCGGCCTGCTTTGGACCAGCATGCTGATCGACGCCTCCCGCAAGAAGTTCTTCTCGCCGTTCGAGGACTGGGCGCCCGTGCTGCGGACGCCGGGCGTCAGCTTCGTGAACCTGCAGTACGGCGATTGCACCGTCGACCTAGACTACGCCCGGCGCGAGTTCGGCGTGGAGATCATCCAGCCGGCCGATATCGACCTGAAGCTCGAGCTCGACGACGTCGCCGCGCTCAGCTGCGCGCTCGACCTGGTGATCGGGCCGGCCAACGCCAGCTCGAACATCGCCGCGGCCTGCGGCGCGCCGCTGTGGTTGATTTCGCCACCCGGCGTGTGGCCCAGGCTGGGGACCGACCGCTATCCCTGGTATCCGCAGGCCAGGGTCTTCGTCCCCGACCGCTTCGCCGACTGGGGCCCGCTGATGGCCGATGTCGCCGGGGCGCTCGCGGCGTTCGTGGGCGATGCGCGCGGTCAGGCGCGCGGATCGGCCGCGTAGCGGTAGCGCAGGCGCCCGGCGCCTTGGGTGTCGAGCCTCAGGAACCCGGCCGCCTCGAAGACGCGGATGCTGCCGGTGTTGACCGGCTTGATCTCGGCGATCACCGGCGTCGACCCCACGACCTGGAACAGCGCCGCGAGAGCCGCCTCCAGCAGGGCGCGGCCAAAGCCCCTGCCCCGCTCCGCCGGCGCCAGGTTGATGCTGACCTCCCAGGCCCCCCCGAGATCGTCGAATCGCGCCATGCCGACCTTGCGGCCGTCCGATTCCGCGACGAACACCAGCTTGCGTGGATCGGCCAGGGCCTTCTCGAACCACGCCAGATGGGCGTCGGGCTCCACCAGCCCGCCCTCGCGGGACATGGCGCGGGTGTGCGGATCGTTGCGCCAGCCCAGCACGTCCAGGGCGTCGTCCATCCTGGCTCGCCGCAGCCGCACGCGCGCCTCCTAGACTACCGCCGAGGAGCTGTTGCGCGGCAACTCCGCGATCTGCTCGGTGCGAAAGCCGGGATCGGCGGGATAGAGGGCGCTGTAGACATAGCGCACGAAGTCGAGGTCCTCCGGCAGGTCCACCGTCCATCGCAGGTGCGCGAGCGAAGGCGTCCGCGCGATCGAGTCGAGGCGAAAGCGCTCCGGGCGCCGGTAGACGAACGGCGTGACGTGCTCGAGTTCGTAGGGGTCGACGGCCTCACGCCCCGCCGCCAGCAGCGCCGCCGGCGACACCGCCTCCACGTCCAGGCCGTGTGGGAAGGTGCGCACGGGCCGCAGGTTATCGGTGTAGTCGGCGCCGGTCTCCAGGTGGCGATCGACCACCGCGTCGACCACCCGCCAGTCGGCCAGCGGGCAGTCGGCGGTAAGGCGTACGACCACCTCGGCGTCCGGGAATTGGCCCAGGGCGGAACAGAACCGCTGGAGGACATCGGTGAGCGAGCCGCGGACCACCGGCACGTCCAGCGACCGGCAATAGTCGGCGAGCGCGTCGTCGTCGTGGCCCTCGCTGGTGGCGACGACGACCTGGTCGAGGCGCCGCGAACGCCGCAGCCGCTCGATCTGCCGGCCGATCATCGGCGTCCCGAGCACCGGCGCCAGCACCTTTCCCGGGAGGCGCGTCGAGGACATGCGGGCCTGCAGGATGCCTAGGATCACGACGCCTCCACGGGACGGCGGGCCATCCGGCGCTGTCGCGACATCCGGGTCCCCGCCGCGGCGGAAACGAGCAGCCCGCGCCTGCGCCGTCAAGTCGCAGCGCGCACGGTCCACCACGCGGGAACACCTCGGGCCGCAGCGGGTTGATCCGACGAGCGCCGCCTTGGCGCCCGACGCGAGGAGCGCCCCCATGCCCGGCATGAACTTCGACGCCGATGCGGGCTTCGATCCCCAGGATCAGGCCGAGACTCTGGACGAGACCAATTTCGACGACCGCGAGAGCGCCGAGTTCCGCACCTTCGAGGAAATGCCGGACGTCTTCGACGAAACCCGGCGGGAGGGCGACCGCGACGACGACGAGGCCCTGGCGCTCGACGCCAGCGACTTCTCCGAAGACGCCATGGGCGACGGGGACTTCGAGGAGGACAACGAACTCGACTATCGCGCCGCGGCCGAGGACGAGGACGACATCTACGACGGCGACGACGCCGGCGACCTTATCGACACCTTCGACGACGACGCCCCGCCGAGCGACGAGGTGGAGGGCGTCCGCCAGGTGCGCGACGCGGCCGAGGCGACCGGCGGGGCCGACGCCAGCGCCCGCTACGAGTCGCGCCGCATCAGCGACGAAGACCTCCAGGAATTGGGCTACCTCGAGGAAAAAGGCATGCGCGGCGGCTGACCCGCTGCGCCTTTCCCGGACGACGCGGCGTTCAGGGGCCTTGAATGTCGCGCCCGCCCCTATAGTTTGCTCCCGGTTGAAACATTTGTTCGAGTGCGGGCCGATATGCCCGCCCGCGGGGAGCGCTTGATGAGCGGACGGTTTGAAGGCACCGACAATTATGTCGCCACCGAGGACCTCAAGGTCGCGGTGAACGCGGCGATCGCGCTCGAACGCCCCCTGCTGATCAAGGGCGAGCCCGGCACCGGCAAAACCGTTCTGGCCTATGAAGTGGCCGAGGCGCTCGGCGCCGAACTGATCACCTGGCACATCAAGTCCACGACCAAGGCGCATCAGGGCCTTTACGAGTACGACGCCGTGACCCGGCTGCGCGACAGCCAGCTGGGCGAAGAGCGCGTCAAGGACGTCCGCAACTACATCAAGAAGGGCAAGCTCTGGGAGGCCTTCACCCGCGAGAAGCGCCCGGTGCTGCTGATCGACGAGATCGACAAGGCCGATATCGAGTTCCCCAACGACCTCCTGCAGGAGCTCGATCGGATGGAATTCTACGTCTACGAGACCAATGAGACCATCAAGGCCAAGGTCCGGCCGGTGGTGATCATCACCTCGAACAACGAAAAGGAACTGCCCGACGCGTTCCTGCGCCGCTGCTTCTTCCACTACATCCGCTTCCCCGAAGCCGAGACGATGAACCAGATCGTCGAAGTCCACTATCCGGCGATCAAGCAGAAGCTCGTCGCCGAGGCGCTCCGCATCTTCTACGACATGCGCAAGGTTCCCGGCCTGAAGAAGAAGCCGTCGACGTCCGAACTGCTCGACTGGCTGAAGCTGCTGATGGTCGAGGACATCGACGACGCCGCGCTGAGGGAAAAGGATCCCACCAAGCTGATCCCGCCCCTGCACGGCGCGCTCCTGAAGAATGAGCAGGACGTCCATCTGTTCGAACGCCTGGCGTTCCTGGCCCGACGCGAGGGCGCCGGCTCCCGCCCCGGCCAATAGGGCTTACGGCGAATTCACTCGACCTTTGAAGGACCTCCCGTCACCGTCGCGGCGACTGACGGGAGGTCTCTCCATGAACCGCGTGCTGCTGACCGCCGTGTCCGCCCTCACGCTCGGCGTCGCCGGCTGCCATCCTGCGGCCAGGATTCCCACCGCCCAATCGCGCCTGGACTGCCCTGAACGTCAGGGCGAGCTGACCCGCGTCAGCGTCGTGGCGGACGGCAGGACCTGCGTCTATCGCCACGCGGCCGACACCGAGGTGACCCTGCGGCTGATGCCCGTGAAGGGCGACGCCTTCACCACCCTGGCCGCCATCGAGCGTGAGCTGGAGGCGTCCGCCCCGGCGACGCCCGCCCAGGCCGCATCCGCCAAGGCGGCCGCCGAGGCCGACGCCGAGCCCGTCGACGACGAGGACGCCGGCTCCGGCGCGGAACGTCCAGGACCGCCGGAACACACCCGGCTCGACCTGCCTGGGCTGCACGTGGACGCCACCGAGGGCGCCGGGGCCGACAGCGACAGCGCCAAGCTCGACATGCCCGGACTGCACGTCGACGCCGGGGACGAGAAGGCCAGCGTCAAGATCGGTTCGGCCATTCACATCGATGCGGACGAGGCCGGCGCCACGGTGAAGATGCTGCGGGACGTGCGCCTGCGCGGCGAGGCGCTGTCGCGCGAGAAGCGCGGCGTGCGCGCCACCTTCGTGCTCGCCCGTTCCGGCCCGGACGGCGGCCACAGCTATGTCGGCTACGAGGCCGGGGGCCCGAAAACCGGGCCGCTCGCGATCGCGGTGGTGAGGTCGAACTCCGACCGCCACGACGACCTGAGCGCGGCGGTCAAGAAGCTCGTCCGCCGCAACGGCGGCGTTTAGGCCCGCGCGCCGGTCGCCGGCTGCACTTCGACGACCTTGTAGGTCAGCGGGCGGCCGTCCTCGTCCGTGACGGTGACATATTCGCCCACCGCGAAGCGGTGCTGGCCGAGGCGATGCACCGGCTCGTCGTCGGCGTTGTCCTCGTCGTCATAGTCGAAGAACCAGCGCGAACCGCGCCGCGCCAGGCGGCCGTCCATCGGGTCCTCGTCCGGCGAGAAGCGGCGGACGACCGCCTTGTCGCGATGCTTGCTGTAGGCCGCCTCGTCAAGGTGGCCATCGGCCGTCAGGGGCGCAGTCAGGGTATAGCCGCGGTGGTCATCGCCACCGGCGAATTCCGTGCCCGGATTTCGGGCGAGCCGCATGACGATGCGCGACAGGGACATGGCCAGAACCTCTTCGATACTAATGCGATAGAAAGAGCGAAGGCTGCTCGGAATTCAACAACGTTCGCGTGGTGCCGCCGAAGATGAACTCCTGCAGCCGCGGGTGGCCGAACGCGCCGGCCACCAGGACGTCGGCCTGCGCGGCGTTGACCGCGTGCAGCAGGGCTGGCGCAGCGTCGCCGCTCTCCTTCAGCAGCTCCACCTCGCTCTTCACTCCCCGCGCCGCGTAATAGGCCTGCAGCCGGCTGGGGTCGAAGCTGCGCGACGTGGCCTTGGGCGCGGCGAGGATCAGCACGTGCGACGCCTTCTCCAGCAGCGGCAGGGCGAGCCGCGCCGCGCGCGAGGCCTCCTTGCCGCCGTCCCAGGCCACCGCCATGACGCCGCCGATCCGCAGGCCTGGACGGGCGATCAGCACGGGGCGCTGCTCGTCGGCCAGCATCTGCTGGAACGCCTCGGCCAGCGGCCCGCGGCCCCGCGCCGAGTCGTTGTTGAACACCACCACGTCCGACAGCCGGCTCTCCGCCGACAGCCCGGCCCAGACCGGGGTCTGCAACGAGATGAAGACCTTCTTCGGATAGGGGCAGTGGTCGACGATGGCGCGGGCGCTCTTCTCGCCGACGGCGGCGGCTTCCCTCAGCGACTCCAGCGCCGTGGTCTGCACCCCGCCCAGGAAGCCCTCGCCCATCCAGGGCATGACGTCGGCCACGTCGGCCGGGGTATAGACCCCCGCCAGCTCCGCGCCGAACGGCTCGGCCAACATGGCCGCCGCCGTGATCGCCGCGCCGTCGCCCTGGCCTCCGGAGAGGGGCGCCATGATTCTTGCCCAGCTCATGTCAGTATTCCCTTCGATCCCCGTGCACATACGGCCGCCGCCCGCTACACACGTTGATCTGCCTCAAGTGGACCTTGACTGTGAGAGGAACGCGTCGGTGAGGAAAGGGCTGCGTCGAAACGGCGGCGAGGCGCGCGCCTGGCAGCGGATGCTGTCGGGCCGCCGGCTCGACCTGCTGGATCCCTCGCCGATGGACATCGAGATCGAGGATATCGCCCACGGGCTCGCGCGGGTGGCGCGGTGGAACGGGCAGACGACGGGCGAGCACGCGTTTTCCGTGGCCCAGCATTCGGTGGTGGTGGAGGAGATCGTCGCCCACGCGCAGCCGGGAATCGCGCCGAAGTGGCGGCTGGCGGCCCTGCTCCACGACGCGTCGGAATATGTGATCGGGGACATGATCTCTCCGTTCAAGGCGGCGCTGGGGGTGGACTACCGGACGTTCGAGGATCGGCTGGAGACGGCGATCCACGTGCGGTTCGGCCTGCCGGCGAAAACGCCTGCCGACATCCGCACCCTGATCAAGATGGCGGACCGCGCCTGCGCCTTCTTCGAGGCCACCCAGCTCGCGGGGTTTGGGCACGAGGAGGCGTTGGCGATCTTCGGGGCGCCGCCCGCCGACTATCGGCTGCACATCGAGCCCCTGCCCGCGGCCCTGGCGCAGGAGCGTTATATTCAGCGCTACAATCTGCTGTCGGAGGCGGCCGGATTCGCCGGCGTTCCTGCGGCGTTCGACACCGAGTAACCGCATGACCATCATAATCTGCAGTCTGGACGACTTGCCCGTGGTGATCGAGCAGCGCCAGCCGTCGCACCTCATCACCCTGCTGGACCCCGCCAGCATGATCGAGACGCCCCTGGGCTTCGCCCCCGACCGCCACCTGAGGATCGGCGTCAACGACATCGCTGAGCCGGCCGAGGGCCTGATCCTGCCCGACGAGAGCGTGGTCGCCCGGGTGCTCGACTTCGGCCGCGGCTGGGACGAGACGCAGCCGATGGTGGTCCACTGCTGGGCCGGCATCAGCCGCTCCACAGCCAGCGCCTTCGTCATCGCCTGCGAGCGCAACCCCCAGGCCGCGGAATCGGCGATCGCCAAGGCCATGCGCCGGGCGGCCCCCCACGCCAGCCCCAACCGCCGCATCGTGGCGCTGGCCGACGACCTGCTGGGCCGGCGCGGGCGGATGGTCGACGCGGTGGACGCCATGGGCGCCTACGACTACCTGGCCGCCCAGGCCTTCGACTTCCCGGCCCGCCACCGATGAGGCCTTGCCGATGAACTCGGTCGTCATCGGCCTTTCGGCGGTGATCGTCGCGGTTCGCGACGGCGAGGCGGTGGTGCTGACCGTGCGCCCGCGCGCCCCCGCCACCGGGCGCGCCTCGGCCCTGGCGGGCCTGCCGTTCGGCCCCTTCGATCCTGGCGGCCACCGCACGTTCGAACTGGCGCTGCGAGCCTTCGTCGCCCAGCAGACCCGCTTCGAACTCGGCTATGTGGAGCAGCTCTATACCTTCGGCGACAAGGGCCGCGACGCGCCGCTGGCCGACATGAGCGCCGGGCAAGGCGGCGAGCCGGGCGACGCCGCGGCCCGGGTGCTCTCGGTGGGTTACCTGGCGCTCACCCCCCAGGCGGTGGAGACCCACGCGCCCGACACCGCCTGGTCGCCGTGGTCGCGGTTCTTTCCCTACGAGGACTGGCGCAACGGCCGGCCCGCGGCGCTGGAGGCGCTGGAACCGCCCCTGCGGCGGTGGGCGGCGGCGGGGCACGGCGCGGAGGCCGGACAACGCCTGGCGCGGGCGCGCCTGGCGTTCGCGCTCGACGCGGCGCCCTGGAACGAGGAGCGCGTGCTGGAGCGCTACGAGCTGCTTTACGAGGCGGGCCTGGCCCCCGAGGCCGCGCGCGACCGCGGCGAGGCGCCGGCCGGCGACGGCCTGGCCGCCGCCGTGGGCGAGCCGATGCTCAGCGACCACCGCCGGATCCTGGCGACCGCGCTCTCGCGCCTGCGGGGCAAGCTCAAGTACCGGCCGGTGGTGTTCGAACTGATGCCCGAGGCCTTCACCCTCTCGGCGTTGCAGCGGGCGGTGGAGGCGGTCGCCGGCGTGCCCCTTCACAAGCAGAACTTCCGCCGCGCCCTGGAACGCGCCGAGTTGGTGGAGGGTCTCGGGCGGCTCGACGCCGACACCGGCGGGCGGCCGGCCGAACTCTTCCGGTTTCGCCGCGAGATCCTCAGCGCCCGGCCGGTGTCGGGACTGTCGCTGCCGCTGTTGCGCGAGTGAATCGACCGCAAGGCCGCGGCGGCGAGATCGGCGCGGCGGCGTAGGGGCCACGCGGGCCGGTCAGGACGAGGCGTTGATCGGGGGCGCGCCCGCCTCGCCCGCCGCCCATTGCGCCTTCAGCATGGCGCTGGTCTCGCGTGAGCCGTCGGGGCTCCAGCCCGGTGGGCCGAAGAGGTAGCCGGCGGCGTCGCGCCATGTCCTGGCGTTCCAGAGGTCGGCGACGATCCCCCACCATTCATGCACGGCGATGCGCAGGGGGTTGAAGGTGGCGAGGTTCTTGACGATCCCATAGCGGCAGGGCTCGGCGTCGAGTTCGGGCTGGAAGGTGCCGAACAGGCGATCCCAGACGATCAGGATTCCCGCATAGTTGCGGTCCAGATAGCGCGGGTTGCGGGCGTGGTGGACCCGGTGGTGGGACGGCGTGTTGAACACCGCCTCGAACCAGCGCGGCATCTTCCCGATCGCCTCGGTGTGGATCCAGAACTGGTAGATCAGGCTGACCCCCTTCTGGATGGCGACCATGGCCGGGGGAAAGCCCAGCAGGCTGAGCGGCAGCCAGAGCAGCCAGGTTCCGGCCACGCCGCCGCTCCAGGTCTGCCGCAGGGCCGTGGAGAGGTTGTAGTGCTGGGACGAGTGATGGTTGACGTGGGCCGCCCACCAGAACCGGCGCTCGTGGCTGGTCCGGTGGAAGACGTAGTAGGTCAGGTCCTCCAGCAGGAAGACGGCCACCCAGGCCCAGATCGCGGTCATCGGGATGTCGAACAGCCGGTGTTGGTAGACCCAGACGCTGGCGGCGAAGATCACGCCCCCGACCAGCAGGCCGGCGATGTTGGAGCCCAGGCCCATGGCCAGCGAGGCGGCGGTGTCGCGCACCTCGTAATGCGCGCGCACCCTTCCGGCGCGGGCCAGGGTGATCTCGGCCACGATCGCCAGCACGAAGACCGGGATCGCCAGGGCGACAGGGTCGAAGGCCGCGACCAGCGCCGGGTCCGGCGTGGCTGCGGGCGCGGGGCTCATGCGGCGTGGTCGACCGGCGGCGGCCAGTGGGCGAAGGCCAGCACGGCGCGCGGGGCCGAGACGTCGCCAAGGTCGATGCGCACGAGGCCGTCGCGGAAGCTGCCGGCGACCGCCTGGGCCCAGGGGATGGCCCGCCCCACATAACCGTCGCCGCTGCGGCAGAGCACCAGCGCCGCGGCGCCCGAGCGGGCGAGCGCCCCGGCCCCGTCGATGGCCACCCAGACGGCGTCCAGCCTGCGGCCGGGGAATTCCTGCGCCATCATCATCCGCGCGCGCGCCTCGTCCAGGGGTGCGGCCGGTCGGGCGATCCGCGCCCAGGCCGCCAGCGCCACGAGCCCGCCGACCGCGGCGGCGGAGCCGGCCAGCTGGATGATCAGGGCGTTGGCCACGGGCAAGTCCTCCGGGGGCGGAGGGTGGGCGGGACGACGGGGGGCGTCAAGGGCGGGACGCGACCGCGCCGCCGGCCTCCCTGCTCGCGGATCGCATCCGCCACCCGGGCATTGTCCTGGAATGCGGTCGATGTTCGAACCTTCGCAAGAGCGGGTCCGCCCTCGCCAGGGCCTGGGGCGGGCGACTGTTCGCCTCGCGATCCTGCTGTGGTGGTGCGCGACCGTCCCGGCCTCGGCCGGGTCCCCATCGATCCCCCGAAGGTCGATGCGTCCGGCAAGCCGCAGACCGGCGACGCCTCGTTCTACGGAACCCATGACGCGGGCGAGACGACCGCAAGCGGAACCCCGTTCGATCCCGACAAGCTGACCGCCGCCAGCCCGACCCTGCCCCTCGGAACCACGGCCAAGGTCACCAGCAAGGAGACGGGACGGTCGGTCAACGTCACCGTGACCGATCGCGGTCCCTACGCCAAAGACCGTATCCTGGATGTATCGCCCAAGGCGGCCGACCATCTGGGAATGAAGGAAAGCGGGGTCGCCGAGGTCAAGGTTCAACCGCTCCACGTGCCCAGGACCGCGCCCGAACGCTAAAGCGTGGCCGCCTGACGTGGATAGGGCCGGTCAGCCTGCGGCGTCGAGCAGTTCGAGCAGGCCGCCGACCAGGGTCTGGGCGGTGACCGGCTTGGCGATGTGGCGGTCCGCGCCGGCGGCGCAGGCGTCGTCCTGGTGCTGGCGCATGGCGTTGGCGCTGAGCATGGCGATAGGCGTCGGGCGACGGCCCGGAGTCTCGGCTTCGTGCGCGCGGATGGCCCGGGTGGCCGCCAGGCCGTCCATCACCGGCATCTGCATGTCCATCAACACGACGTCGAAGGTCTCGGCCGCGAACGCCGCGACGGCCTGCACGCCGTTCTCGACGACGGTGAGCTGGACGCCGAAGGGGTTGAGGATCAGGTGAACCACGCGCTGGTTGATGGGGTGGTCCTCGGCCAGCAGCACGCGCAGCGCGGCCAGGCGTTCGTGCGGTCGCGCGTCGGCGGGCGGCGGACTGGCGAGGGCCTGGCCGCGCTGGGCGTCGTGGTCGGCCACGGGGCGGCAGCGGGCGAGCGGCAGGGTTACGCGAAAACAGGCGCCCTGCCCCGGCTGCGATGTCGCCTGGACCTCGCCGCCCATCAGTTCGGCCAGCGCGCGGGTGATGGAAAGGCCAAGGCCCGTGCCGCCGAACTGGCGGGTGATGGCGCCGTCGGCCTGGCTGAAGCGCTGGAACAACTGATCGGCGAAGCTGGGGGCGAAACCGATGCCGGTGTCCTCGACCTGCAGGACCAGGGTGGAGGGTTCCGCGGGCGACGCAGGATCCTGGACGAGGACGGCGACGCGCACCTCTCCCGAGGCGGTGAACTTGACGGCGTTGGAGAGCAGGTTGCCGAGGATCTGCTTGAGGCGGAGGCTGTCGCCCAGGAAGTCGCCACGCGCGGCCTCGCCGTGCTCGACGTGGAAGCCCAGCCCCTTATCGTCGGCGCGCAGGCGGAAGACCTCGATCAATCCGTCGAGTTCGTGGCGCAGGTCGAACACCCGCGTCTCGATGTCGAGCCGCCCGGCCTCGATCTTGGACAGGTCGAGCACGTCGGAGACCAGCCGCTCGAGGGTGACCCCCGAACTCTCGATCAGCCCCACCATCTCGCGTTGGTCAGCGCTGAGATCGGTCTGGGCGAGCGCGGCGGCCACGCCGATGACGCCGTTGAGCGGCGTGCGGATTTCGTGGCTCATATTGGCCAGGAAGTCGCTCTTGGCGCGATTGGCGGCCTCGGCGGCGGCCTTGGCCGCGGCCATTTCCGCCGCGATGGCCAGCCGCTCGGTGACGTCGCGCGCAACGCCGAACACCAGATCTCCGACACGGCGCGCGCGCCATTCCAGATGCCGGTAGCTCCCGTCGCAATGGCGGTAGCGGTTGACGAAGCCCAGCACCTCGTCGTCGACCTCGATCCGCTGCATGTGGCCGTGGCTGGCCGCCGCGTCGTCGGGATGGATGAAGTCGAGCATCGGCCGGCCCTCAAGGTCGGCGATCGAATAGCCAAGGGCGGTCGTCCAGGCCTGATTGACCTTGACGAAGCGCAGCGCGCTGTCGCGGATGCACAGCATGTCGAGGGAGACCTCGAAGAAGGTCGCCAGGTCGAGCGGAACGTCGGCACGGGCGCGCAGGGCGCGGTCACCGGCGAAACCACTCATGATACCAACGGCTCCCATTCCCACGCCTAGCAGAGCATCAACTGCGTATCAGACGATTAACGCCGCATCCAGGATGCCGGCGAGGCGCCGGCCGGGTGGGCGGAACCGGCTCCTTTGTCCGCTCTGGGCAAGGTTTTTCCCGGTCTGAACGGCGCACCGCGACCCCGCGTCGCGCGACGAATGACGCACCTTCAGGCCCTGCAAGTTGGCGTGTTCTAAACCTCTGTCGCCGCATGCTGATTCGACGGAGGTATTCATGGCTCTTCTCAGCAGCGCGGCCGGGTACGCGAGCACGACGGCTGTGGGCGCGGGCGCGTTCGTCGACAGCATCGGCGTCAACACCCATTTCTCCTACACCGACACCGCCTACGCCAATGTGGGGGCCGCCGGCGCGGCGCTGGCCTACATGGGCGTGGACCTGGTGCGCGACTACCTGCCGGCCTCGAAAATGGGGCCCTACGTCCAGCTGGCGCAGGCGGGCGTCCGGTTCGACTTTTTCTTTCCCGGCGACGGCAATATCGGCAACTACCTGTCGACGCTGACGGGCTTCGCCCAGACCTTCCCGGGCCAGATCGCCGCCATCGAGGGACCCAACGAGGTCAATTTCTGGCCGGTGAACTGGAACGGCCTCACGGACCTGGCCTCGCAGGCGGCGGTGCAACAGACGCTGTTTTCCGCCGTCAACGCCAACCCGGTGCTGGCGAACATCCCGGTCTACAACCTGACCCTCGGCGGCGTCGGCGAGAGCGCCTTCCGCCAGCTGGGCGACCTGTCGGGCGCGGCCGACTACGCCAATGTGCATATGTATTTCGGCGCGGGCGGGCCGCCGGTGTCGGCCTGGGCCTACGCCCTGAGCCTGGGACAGATCGCCAAGCCCGGATCGCTCAGCGCCATCACCGAGACCGGCTATTCCACGGCCGTCAACAATTCCCAGGGCGTCGATGAGACGACCCAGGCCAAATACATCCTCGACCTGCTGATGGACTCGGCCAAGGCGGGCAGCCCCGGAACCTACCTCTACGAGCTGGTCGACCAGCGCAACGACGCGTCGCGGTCCGACAAGGAGCTCAATTTCGGCCTGTTCCACGCCGACTGGACGGCCAAGGTGGCGGCCAGCGCCATCCACAACCTGACCACCATCCTGACCAACGAGGCCGGCGCGACCACGCCCGGGGCGGCCCTGGCCTACAACGTCTCGGGCCTGCCGCCCGCGACGGGCCAGCACATGGTGTTCCAGGAAAACGCCGGCGTCTGGGACATCGTGGTCTGGGCCGAACCGGACATCTGGGACGAGGCGGCCAGGCGGGCGATCACCGTGGACGGCCACCAGGTGACGATCTCGCTGCCGGCCAGCGCCACGGGCTACCTGGTCTACGACCCGATGCAGGGCCCCGCGCCCATCGCCTCGGGCGGCCCGACGTCGCAGATCACCGTGACCGTCACCGACCATCCGATCATCATCGAACTGCGCTCCGACGGCGCGCCGATCATGGCCGCCGCCGCCCCGTGGGCTTTCCCGACCGTGGCCGGCGGCACGACCGACCTCGGCACGACCGGCAATGACGTCCTGACCGGCGCCGCGGCGTCCGACACCCTGCGGGGCGGCGACGGCGCCGACTCCATCAGCGGCGGCGGCGCCTTCGACGACCTGAACGGCAATGTGGGCGCCGATACGGTGTTCGGCGGCGCGGGCAATGACTGGGTGCTCGGCGGCAAGGACAACGACCAGGTCTCCGGCGACGACGGCGACGACATCGTCAACGGCAATATCGGCGCGGACCTCGTGCTGGGGGGCGCGGGAAACGACACCGTGCGCGGCGGCCAGGACAACGATAGCGTGAGCGGCGGGACCGGCGCGGACTGGCTGTCCGGCGACCGGGGCGACGACACCATCTCCGGCGGCGCGGGCGCGGACGTGTTCCACAGCTCCAGCGGGGCCGGCGTCGACCGGGTCCTGGACTTTTCCAGCGCCGAGGGCGACCGGGTGCAGCTGGACCCCGGAACCGCCTACACGCTGCGCTTCGTGGGCGGCGACACGGTGATCGATATGGGCGCCGGCGACCAGCTGGTGCTGGTAGGCGTGGCGCAAAGCGCGCTGGGCGACTGGCTGATCGCCTGAGCCCCACGAAAAACCCTCCCCCACGTGGGAGGAGGGCCTTCCGGGACGTGGCGCCGGGGGATGCTCGGGTGGCGCCCGGCGCCCGCGGGGAACGGAGGCTCGATGACCGTCCCCGCGCTCGCCCGCCGCCGCCCAAAATACGCAAGGGCGGCGGTGTACTCAGGCGTTAGGCGCTAGAACTTGCGGACATAGCCCAGCGACCAGACGTCGGCTTCGCCCCCATCGTTGGTGAAATCATGGCGGGTGTAGTCGGCGCGCACGCCGTTGGCGCCGTCCAGGAAGTACTGGGCGCCGGCCCCGTAGTTCCACGAATCGGCGTTGTCGCTCGCCGAGGCGCCGGCGGCCGACGCCTTGATATTGGACGTGCCGTAGCCCACGCGGGCGAAGAGGTCGAGCTTGGGGCTCACAGGCAGGTAGCCGACGCCGTAGGCGGCGATCTGGCTCTTCAGCTTGATGTTGACGGGCGCGCCGGCCACCCAGGTCTTGTCGTCGTCGACGCCGAAGCCGAGTTCGCCTTCAAAACCGACATGCTGTCCATAGCGCCCGCCGAGGCGGCCCTGGATCGCGCCCAAGTCGACGCCTTCCTGGCGCGCCTGGGAGTAGCCGAGAGATCCATAGGCGGTGGTGGGGGCGAGGCCCTCGGCGCTGGCGAGGCCCGGGGCGGCGGCGGCGGCGGCGGCGGCGATCATCGTGACGGCGGCCGTGGCGATGAGAGTCTTCATTGTTTTTACTCCGATACTTACGCTTCAGTCCCTCCAGCAGCCCCTGGGTCGGGGTCAAACGCGGCGAGATCAGGTCCGTTCAATGGCGCGGGGTGTTCGGGACGCTCGCTGTGGCCCATCGGCCACAGGCCCGTTCGCGTCGCCGGGCCATGAAGGCGCGGGGAATGAGGCTTCTACGGCGCCCGCGTCGGGTGCGAGGCCTTCCACGCCATGGCGCGGCGGATGCGGTTTCCCACCGCTGGGTGGCTGTAGAAGATCGCTTCCTCCAGCCTCGACGGGGTGGCGGCGCGATATTCCACGGTCTTGATCAGGGCGCGGGCCAGGCCGTCGGGCTCGTTGGCGCGCTCGAACGAGAACGCGTCCGCCTGCGCTTCGAGGGTGCGGCTGATGGTGTTGCTGACCGGGGTCAGCACGAGGGTCAGCGCCGTGACGATGATGCCGATCACCGGTACGCCGGCGGGGTCGGCGAGACCGGTGACGCCGCGCGCGCCGGTCAGCCGCAGGACCAGGGGGAACGATCGGTCGATGAGGAAGAAGGCCGCCAGGGCCAGCAGGGTGTAGAGGCCGACCG
>Ga0307513_10003047_pt1 | contig 22857 bp, 25 predicted proteins | sample 15_EM_MG_FD_202174 | JGI IMG/M metagenome (GOLD analysis project Ga0307513, IMG submission 202174) | Populus trichocarpa ectomycorrhiza microbial communities from riparian zone in the Pacific Northwest, United States - 15_EM | ecosystem: Host-associated > Plants > Roots > Unclassified | place... | reverse complement strand
GACTTGTGGTGATTTTGGACTTGTGGTGAAAAACACCACAAATTTTACCACATGTGGTGAAAAACACCACATGTGCTTCTCTCAGTGTAGGTCAACCCAGTCCATAACTGACCGCCGCATATACGATGGGATACTGTTGGAAATATGTTTCGCCGCGCCGAGCATTGGTTTTACTCTCGCCGCACTAATGCATTGGTTTCACTTTCGCCGCTCCGAGAGGTGGGTTTCACTTAGTGGTCTCAGTCTATCCGTATAATACGCACTCGTAGTAGGTCTTCTCAGACTCAATTTACTGATCGCTCACTGAGTCCATAAGTTCACTCTCGTTATACCTCTGTTGCTTATGTCTGACCTGTACGTAGTGAATTCGTCCAGGTACACCTATACATAATCAGTTTGCTGATCGCTCCATTGAGTCTTGAATTTGTCTAGTTTTCAACAGATACAGAATGAATAGACATGGGAACGGAGGGTTACCTTGTCACCCTAGTACCACGGCCCGCTACCGAGTTCGTATTGCACAGATGACTCCATTTCGACTATAGTGGCCCCTCTTGATCTTCGAATGCGCCATTTGGAATGCGACTGCAGTCGACTTCGCGAATTACACGAGCAAATAGCTGAGCAGAAGGGAACCATCGCCAAGGCTATATTAACTATGTCTACTGAGTTCTCCAAGGCACTTCGGTTATCGGTCCGGAGAGGGTCAATACTCCATCTCGACCATAGTGGTTTCTCTTGACCTTCGAATGCGCCATTTGGAATGAGGCTGCAGTCGAACGACACGCAATCGAGGGCATGCTTGAGCCCAACGTGCTACCTTTGCCTCTTCCCCTTCCACACCCAGTCTTCCAGGTTTTACAGGTGGGCTCGTATGCCAAGGGCTCGGCGGCTCAACGAAAAATTCAAGAACCTCAAGGCAATTGAACTTTGGTAGGAATTGATCCAAGAAATTCCGTTCCTATAGAGTAAGTGTATAGGCGTGAGTATGGAGCCCTCCTTTATCGAAAGGAGCTGAGGAGTCGAGCGTACCCTTGCCGCATTATAATCCACCGCAAATACGTGGAGGAAAAGCAATTTGGGGAGCAAGTGGCCCAACCTTTCGAGCAGACGAATAATCGCTACTTTCACGCCTGACACTGTCAGTCGTCGGAGTTTTATGCCCGACTCCGCTGAGGATGCGATCGCTGTCGCCCAATAACCGATCATATCGTGCTTATCAAAGAGTTCTTCTGTGAAGATTGGAACTGGGATCGGAACGATCCCAGCATGGGTTTTAACCGACAGTATCGCTATCGGGTGTTGGCCAGTCCAGGGGTGTGCATGGGCGAACAGGAAGGACGAGGAGTCCTGGGTCGGACAGTGAAGAAGGTAAGGGAAAGTAGAACAGGAGTGAGTATAAGTCGAAAGAACAGAAGAGGAAAGGGCAGAAATGGTCTAAGTTGATTATCAGACTAACGAATAATCTACATGCTTGTACGGGTTATAAGTGAAACCACATGAAACGTACTAGAGATCGGCTAGCTAATGAAACGACGGGACTGGGAGGAGGATACAGACAGGGGAGGTTGTGCAGGGAGATTTCGTCCGTAGGTACTAATATGTAAACTAGAGCGTTACAAATGAGTATTTCGAAACCATACGATAGAAACCATCAAGGGGCTGATCGATCGGAGAGGGGCCGGCCGGGATTTGGGACAGTGCCGGATCGTAGGCGCGCGTACCGACAGGGCAGGCACGAGCATAAGCGACTCTATTACTTGTATTTCATCGAGGGATGACGCATCTACATCCGATCCTAACATCTTCGATGATTAGCTCTGACACGCGCCCACCTTGGAGGAGGCCAAGTGCTCCTTGGGGATTGCAAGTAAGAGTTAGGAGATTAGGAAGATACGGTGGAGTGATGCTGGAGCCCATTTTGGCGTTGGGAAGTTGGAGCCACTTCGGGTCAAAGTTCATTCGTAGAGATGTGATAGACTGCTGGCGCATAATCCACACGAACAACGAGGGAGATTCGGCGTTGCGATGGACGAACACAGTTCGGAGCGTGGGAATGGGATGCTTGAATTCCCATATCCTCGGGTGAGATGGGGCGTGGACAATTAGGGTATGGAGGTTCTTCATGTTGTAAAAGGCATCCGCAATATTTTGAAGTGAAATCCGTTCATTTCCAGCGATAAAATGAGGGCTTGGTGGAACTACGGGAGGTAGGGGACATGAAGAGGGACTAAAAACGGCAAGCAGTCTGTTTAGGACGCTTTTGCGAGGGGGTTGGACGTGCGCACGAGGGGGCCCAGTGATTGAGGTCCTCTGCAAAAATGAAGAATAAATATTGAAGGTCCGAACCTTTTCTGCTATATCGGGTGTAGTTGCAAAGGTATTCAAACATCGTATTGTATCCGGTCCACTCATGCGTGGGACAGTGCGATGAAGATGCTGAACCGCCACGGCATTTAGGATACGAGAGGATTGTGCAAGAGATGCCAGAGATTTACGGTCCAGATAGACCATAATACCATGGAGTAACTCTACTGGTAGTGACAAAGACGATGTGGCCATTGCGGACCGGGACAAGTCGGTACGTTGCCAAGCGAAAGTAGCGGACAAATAGATATTCCGTGAGTGGGCGCTTAACATTGCTTTGTCAGCGATCTCGCTTCTCGCCATAGTCGCATCTTCGCAACCAGATCGTCCTTCTTTCGTCCCCCACCAGAAGAGCGGTACTTCCTAGGAAGAAATGAGCTCCTCTGCACCCCAATATTTGCCCGCCTCGTCTCAGTCAGCAGTTAGTCTGTCGCTTCACTGCAAAAATCGTTACTGAAATATCCATAAATATCAGGTTACACCCACTGCCCTCCTATTACCTCTACACTACCCCGCGAAGGCTGATGACGTTCGGTCCAAGTCCCAAATCGGTGATCTCAAGGGACGACTTTGCGAATTACACGACCAAATAGCTGAGCAGAAGAGAATCATCGCCGAGGCTACGGACAAACTCCGAAAATTAGAGCTGGAACGCGTCGATGTGGAGGAAGACCTGGCAGAAGCACAACTATGGGCGGGTCCTTGGAGACCTTGCCGTTTACCAGACGAAGTCTTATGCGAAATCTTCGATTACTATGCCCACCTCCCATCTCAGGACTCTTGGACGGTCAGCCAGGTCTGTCGGGCGTGGCGTAGGGCAGCTCTTGGTTATTCCCGCCTCTGGACGCCGATGGCCTTCGTTCCCATCTCCTGGGAGCTTCAGAACCCTATGCAATACCGATATATGTTCACCTCAATCGATGAGTCACTTGAGTTTATCATTACACCTGCTCAAGCGTTGCGCGCGGTCCGACGAGCCGGAAATGCGCTGGTAGATGTCATCATCATCATTCCGGATAACGAGAATCTACAAATAGATGACGTCAATGACGCATTGTCAATTCTTGGTGGACGCAATACGGAAAGATGGAGGGTTTTGAGCGTCAAAATCAAAAGCGCTTCTCCTCTCTTAGCCCTGGAATGGATGCGCGCCGCTCGGTTCACCTCTCTCAAAGAGATAGAACTTTATAGTAAATGCCTTCCTCTCATTGACGGTCTCGACGCGACTGCAACATCTCTTCGGTCTCTCCTAATCAGACACCGAGGATCATTGGGTCTCAGAGATTATGTCCATGGGTCCTGGTGGGGTCGGCTGAACGTTTTAACGATCGAAGGTCTATGGAGAGAGGAACTTCAGGACCTCGCATCGATCCTCGAGGCTTGTCCCCTCCTGAAGGATTTAGTATTACACGATTCGAAGCTATATTTTCGAAACCGACCGTATCTGGTTCCCTCGTCGTGGCCACCAAAAGCCATGACCGGTACTTTCGTGAAATGCCATCTACTCGAGGACTCATGGAGGTGCTTGTCAGGCTTGGCAATCAAGGAGCTACACGTCGAATCCCTTGGCTCATACGCACATAATGATAATCAGAAGACAATCGTCCTGCCGTCTGTCACGTATCTCATCTGCGGAAATTCCGACACCCTCTTAACTGTCGTCCGAAGGTGCAGCTTCCCTTCCCTTGTCACCTTGGAAGTACCTTCCTATAAGCCATCAGGCAAGAGCAAGACCTGGGAGGATACTATGTGGGCCCAATCCACGCTCACCCCTCGCAGCTTGGTGCTTGTGGTCGTAAGCCAAAGGCTAAGGGACCCGATCGGAGGTGGAGGAGACATCTTGGACCGTTTGACTTCTTTGGAAGAGGTTGAGCTTACTGCGGAGGATGATAAGCAACTCGGTGACTTCTTATCCTGGAACGGGGCGTTCGCCAAAGGTGGAAATAAGCGCTTGAAGTTAGTAGAATTCAGGGTGCAAAAGAGTTTGGATGGTAATTCGCTAAGGAAGGTGAAAGAGACGATTCTAGCACTGGAAGAAGCTAGAAGAGCACCCGACGATGGCAAAAACGCAACGATGTGGGTGCTGAGATGCAATGGAGTTTCGGACGTGCTTATTGACAGCACAAAGAGCTGAGAAGAGCTTGCGTTTACATGCATTCTCGCAATGGATCGGTCGGGTATTGTGACAGAACCCAAGGTCGAGGCTCAAAGAGTAGGACTATCCATTCTCGCCATGCTACATTTCTTCTTGTGGGGTTGCGGGGCTAGGTAAATTACAAACATAGGGAAATCATCAAGTAGGTATTGCATAAATCATAAGTGGGTCTATTTCAAACATTGGAAAAAATATGGAACATGGGTGAATTGTGATTGAGGGCCTTGCTAATGACATTGATTCTAATCGACCCGAGAGCGAACTTCTTGACCTAGGGAAGATCTAGGAGTCATTCGCCTGCGAGGAGTAGGTGGTAGCGTATCCTTCGGGTTACTACTCCTTTCTTTAGCGAGCTTCGCATGGAACGCCATTGAGATTCCCGCGTCCAGCTTCCTTCTGACCTTCGCAACCTCGTCAATCGCATTTTCCCACACCTTATCCCATTCCTTGAATGTCTTGATATCCTGAACGGCTGGAATATAGTAGTTGACCTCAGCTTTCAAACCAGGGTCCAGCTTCTGTGCCAGGAAGGCGGCTATGATTATCTCATCGGTACACAACCACCACCTGAGCACCCCGTAGAAAATCTCTGCACCTACAGGAACACGATATGGTTGGCGAATAAGGAAGAAACGGAGCCAATCGTTAGACCAGATAGTTTGACCGAGTTCATTAAAGAGCGGAAGAAGAGACTCAGGACTGGTAAAGTGGTGGATGACTGCTTCGAGTCCTTGTACGGACTCTTCAAAGTCTATGCGGCGAGGTAAGTCAAACTGGAAATGCGGACGAGTGGGCTCAATTGGGGGTGGAAGTGGGTCGGCGGGTAGTAGCTCGAAGGTCTCGAGAGTAAGCAGAGTCATGATCATCTCGTAGGTAGTGGGGCGAAGCCGAGGTTTGATATCTCCGTCTGTCCCAGCTTGGTCTCGTACGCGCTGGTCCCACACATGGCGAAATCGAATGGCGCTGTCATGGGCCAGCTTGGCCGTATTCGCGACTTCGGGGGGAACAAGGCCAGGTGGGAATTCGAACTGAAGCAGGTCAGAGTGAGCCTTAGCAGCAGGGCTGAGTGGTGGCGAGGGTGGCTGCGCATCCATGATGGGTTCTGTTCCACGAAGAGAAGGAACAAGAGGAAGACTTTCGTGGTTCATCGTGGCCTAGTCAGTGAGAACCTCAAATAGTTGGAGCGAGATGGCGAATGGCCATAAGTTGTGAAGCTTTCACCATTATATGGTCAAGGGCTGACAGCAAGATGGCACAATGGCAGAATGTTGTCCCTGTGATAACGGAAAATGCTCAGTAATACCGCCCCTTGAGGACGGAAACATACCCAGAGTCGTTTTATAAACGTATGCAGACCCTAATAATGGGTGAGGGAACAAGACTATCCATATATAATAATGATACAATGACTCGTTGAAGGAGATGTAACATTGCGTATCCACAACCGGGAAACGTAGCCGCCACCGCGAACCCGCTCACGGCGGGGGGCATCACATAATGAGACACGAAGAACCACAACACCTCTGCACCCACCCTTCATCGTCTCCACTCTCGTTCTCTCCGAGTGCCATGCCTTTGATACCAAGCCTCGGGAAATCGATAGCCCCCCCTTTGCGCTTGATAGTTATCGTATACTCAACCCTGCCGTCTCCCTCTGCTTCCTTTGCCTCTTGAGGTGTCATCTCGCATGGGTCTTTGTGCGTCGCTGGTGGTCGGGCCGGTGGTATAGGGTAGAACCATCGCAACACCTGACCAGAGACCTCCGTCCGCCCAGCGGATACGGTGACTTCCAGCGCCAAGGCACCGTTAAACACATCCGCGGAAGTAGAGGGCTGTTCGACGACGGACGCGGAGCTAGACTTGAGTGGACCAGCTTCATCATCTACCACGACCTGTAATCGGGCATTCTGTAGGGTGTGTATATCGACCTCCAGCGGCAGAACAGTATTGGTAGATGAACAAGCTACACCAGTCCCAATTCTCCCTACCCCAGCTCGAATCTCAACATCGATCTCGACGCCAAATGCCTCCTTGATGACTTTGTCACTTGAAAACTGTACAAGTGGTACAAAAATCTCCGTGGGAATCTGGGCTTCCACGGTGGTCGCCTCGGGATCGTATTCCTGCGGGAGGTACGGCGCATCTTCCCTCCCCACGCGGATCGTCATACTAAACTCGGCCTTGGTAAGGTCAAATTCCCACTTCGAGGGTATACCGACTGTAGCGAGCGGATAGACGCGCGTGAACGCGCGGTAGGCACGCGCTCCGTTGGTGAGGAAGCAAAAGGCCGTTGCGGGAGAGTTGAACGCGGGGAATCCGGCGCTCGCAGCCGTCGCAGAGGCGGAGAACCCATGGATTGGTGCATGTGTGGCGGTCGAGTCTGTCAGCTCGGCAGTGGAGGCCGCAGTGGAGGCATTCTGCGAGGGTAGGAGCAGTCGGTGCAGCTGAATCGCAGATCTTGATGCACGAAGAGGGAGACTCTCGTCATCTTGCTCTTGCTCGGCAAGGCTCGCACTTGACTCATTCACCTCGCGCACGACCATCCTTGTCCCTGTATCGCCTTTACCCCGCCCCACTTCCAGCTTGTTAAGGAGGTACGGCACCCTCCGTCCACCACGTCGTTCTTTCAGGTCATCCGCACTCCACAAACTCAAGTCTTCCAGGTTCCAACCTTCTCCCCAAACATGGCTCGAATCGGGTGCGTATGTCCAAATCGTGTAATTGAGTGCATTGATCCCATCCGCTGCCTGGAGACTCGCATCGAGCGCCTTGGTCTGTCTGCTATAATCCCCTTTGCCCTTGGGACCAGCTTCGGGGGACATTCCATATGAGTACTTGTGGTCCATATCCATCGGTGTGCCAATCTCGCCTATCATAGTCGGGTACGCGCCAAGGATGGTAAAGCAATCGTTCTTGAGCACACCGAGCTGCTCGCGGATGCTCGCGCGGATAGCCTTCTCCCCGACTTTTACGGCAAGCACGGGGCTCGCGTACTTCCCCCTTAGTACACCAAGCGTATCGGCGTTGAACCAGTTCCAGTGCCGTGTCATCAGCGTCAAACCGTCGTAGTAGTGCGTCGAGAAGCAGCAGCGCCCTTTGAGGTCGTCGTCGTCAAGAGGTGGTGGTTGCGCGAACACAGTTGGTTGGATAAACGGAATGTGCTCGGGGTGAATCTTTCGCAGGGATTCAGTGTACTGCCTCCAATGCGGGCGCCAGTAATCCGCGAGGAAGACGACTTCTCTGGTGGGGTCGGCACGAGGGTGGGAAAAGTAGTCGGGACGTAGGCACGTTCCGGTCTCTAGGTCCCAGACGCCATGTAGCGCCCATATACAGGTGCCGAGCGTCCACTCAGAGTCGCGCTTCCAGCCCCAGCGCAAGCTCACTCCGCTCTCGTCCTCGTCCGCCAGCTCAGGGTCGATCCATAACCGCACACCCTCAGGGTCGATCGTAACGCTCCCATTGCGCTTTGGACCAAAACTCCCAAACTCCCAGTACTCGCACGTCTGTGCCTCGCCCATCGCAAGGCGCATACCCTGTAATGGGGTGGGGTTGCTCCCCTTTTTAAGCTGCTGATGTTTGGGTATGACAGTGATGTCTTCGCGGCCGCAGAGTCCCTCGAAGGGCTCGTTGAGCGAGTCCCACCCTAACACGCACTCATCCAGAAGACCTCCTGCTTCCCGCAATCGTATAGCGAGGTGGGAGACAGCAGCGATATAGTGCGACTGAAGATAATCTTGGATGTTCACCCCGTCGATGATGCACTTGGGCGCAAAGTCCCGCCCAGCGAAGAAGAGAGTAAAGAGCGTCTGCGAAGCGATGCGGGTGTAGTTTGTGCCCCAGATCATCGCAGGAAGTTTGGCCGGGTCGGGGTTGGATGGCTCGGGGTACTCGCTGTGCAAAATAGCGGCTTGCGTCGCGGTGATGTGTCGAGGGTTAATCCCGCATGCTTGGAGCGTCCAGTAAGGTGCACCGTCGCCGCCTGTGAAGCGTGACCAGACGTCTTGGTGCGGGTCCATGTAAATTTTGAAGCCATATTGCTTGCATTTACGAAGGGCGCGGACCGTGTAGTCGATGAATTCTTCGTCGTAGATCCCACTGAGCAAGGGTCAGCAATATGTAGCAATAAAGGTAGTAGAAGGGGCCCAGAACACTATATCGCATTTTCTAAGAACATTGTTTTGGATTTAAGCCCCTGCATGCAACACTGGCTCACTCCTAGGCGAATCAGACAGTAGAGAGCCCATAGAGTATATAATACACCCAGTCAGACTAGGTTCCGCACCATTGGTGGAGGTCGACTCAAGTTCAACCTACTTTAAAACAGAAGCCGTGTCAAGAAGCAGCGACACTAGCCAGAATGGGGGTAATGGTTACGGTGATCCTCTTAGAGTACATTGCCTGAGTAAGCATGCCGACTCGAGGGTTGTGTTCGAAAACTCCACGGGAGTCCACGACATGGGGGAACGCGTGCTACGAGTGACTAGGCCCGAGGTTTAACCTTCGACACATCTCGAGGCGTGTTTGACAGGACGAGAACACGAGACCAAAGGAGAGTGAAATAGATACTCACGGTCCCTTGTGTTCGATAGCCTCCCAGGTGAAGACATATCTCAGAATACTGAAACCCCATCCCCGTAGCCGTGCAAGGTGCGAATCAGCCTCTCCGCCATCGGACAAGTCCCCCAAAGGACGTCCGACGAAACTCTCGCCGTCGCCAGTTTCGACACTCTCCCAAAACCCGTCAAGGACGTGCGAGGGCTGGTTGAGGGGAGTTTTGGATGACCCGGACAGATTCACGCCACGGAGGATGAGCACCCGACCGTGGTTGTCCACAAAGTGGTTTGCGGTTGTGTGGACGTAATGGTCTGGGAGAGGTTCGCCGGTTGCTGGCGACTTGCGCGGTATCCGTGGCATGGTGGCAGAATTAACGGTGAGAGAGGTGGTGAACCCGAGGTCGTTGGCGCCGCAGGGCAGTAAAGAAGGAGGTCAAGATGTAAGTGGCGTGATGGTCGGATATAATTATCTAAAAAAGGGATAGCGGAACGGAACAAATTACAAATTATATAAAGAAGCACACAAAGCAGTTGACTTGCCGAGGTACAGCCGACCACACGACCACACCATCTCATCAAGTGTCACACCACCAGGTCTCAACGTGGTCGTTAGACTCTCGGTGTGGATCGCGAACAGACTCTCTGACCTACTATAAAGCTCGCTTTGACCGTTCTGTGTCTAGCTCATGTTCGGTTGAGAGAATCGAAATACTAAACGAAGTGGCAACGTAGATATTGCAAGGGAATCAAGAGGCATCTCGCTCGATCAAAGGAGAGGTACAATGGACGGTTGGGTGACGGCCGGCCCGTTCCGTGCAAATGAGATGTATGGAAGGAATTGGTCGGCAACGTACAAGAGTACATGTGATCCACAATCTGCCCATTGCTTTTCCGGTGTCAACAGGGCACTTCAGCACTCGGACACGGTCATGGCCGGCCCTGTGCTGGGGAATGCCAGAGTCAGTGGAGCAAAATGGGTGGTATATCGAACGGGACGAGTGTATGACGTTATGACGTTATTTGTATGTGATTCCCGATAGGTCAGTCGGAGAGCGAAGAGTAGCCGATAGGGAGGGGCATGCGAGCAGGTTTGATACAAGGATCAATAACCTTTGAAGAAGCCGATCAGCGGTAAAGTAGGATAATTACTACCTCGGTCACGTACAACAGTCGCAATCAAATGGACAAAGTGCGGTACCTGCTCCGAAACCTTGTGAGTTGTTCAGTCTCGACAAGGCTCGAAGAAATCGACGCACCTCCGCCTTGTTTGTTCATACCTAGCTCGTCTTCAGTGTATATCGGGAACCCCTCTTCCGTCCGTTTTCCTGAATGAAATCTCTGTCAGTCTTCACTGCCCCTTCGCTTCCTGGTCCAATCCGCTTCAATGAAGAATGAGACCTACGCCCAGTGGCTCCTCTCGAGTCCTTAAACTTCTCAAGACCACCCTTGATCCCACCATCCTGCTTTGGTCTCGCAAGACCACCCTTCGATTTCGAACTCTTACCATCTTTCTCCAGTCTCGGCTTCTTCACTGTAATCGAAGGGTCAACCACCTCTTCCACTTCGTCTCTTGGCCGTTTTTTTGGCTTCTTCATAGGCGAAGGTACTAGATTCTCCGTTTCTTGCTTTTCGTCCTCGTTCTCATCCCTTAAGACTCCTTCCGCCTCCTCCTCGCCCTTCCTGGAGGAAGCAATGACACCTTTGTGCTTTTCTTTCTTTTTCTTCCGTTTCTTCCCCTCACCGTCGCGCATCGTGATAGTTTGTGTGGCCTCCGATTTGAGCGGTTTACCCTTGCCTTCTACGCCCTTTGGTACGACTTTTGATTTCACCTTGGTGCTCGTCTTTCCGGAAAATATGTCATCGATCTCTGTCCCTGGCATTTTTGGCATTTTTGGCAGCGGCGGTCAAGGTGAAAGTTTTTGTTTTTTGCTGCGTGGATGCTCGACTTACATGATGGCTTCTTCATACAACATGAGTGGGCCCTGAGCTCGACAAGCCGGATGATTCTTCTCGCGGTTCTCGCATCCGTCATTTCAAGTCTCGAATCAGCCACTAGCGAGGCCATGAATTTTCAATTGACAAGTCTCACCTGTACCCAACTTTGCTATCTCTTAGCTTCCCGCCTCGTTACTGGCTGCACATCCACACGATGCATCGCCGAGGTGGGTCCACTTCGGGCTGGCAAGGCCCTGACAGCCTGACGGCCAGCGAATTCCGTAACGACCCTGCATCGCCTCAGCACAACGAACTTCAAGCTGGTCAAGTGCTGTGACTCGTCTGCGTCGCGTTCCTCCCCCGGTATCTCGCCACCTTCTGGACGACTGACGCCAAACTCCCTCCACAACTTTCTGAGGACGGCTAAAGATGTCCTTTGGCAAGAGAAACGGTCCTGCCCAACGACTATCCGACGCAGAGATCCCGCTGACAGAGCAAGACGACGAATACGATCTCAAAATCAATTGTGCGTTCGACGGGCTGAGAATGTCTGCTTCCCACCGAAATACATCACAGATGAGGTACCCACACCAGTAAAGGAATCCATCGAGGCGTACAGAACTGCGCTAACTGCCCTCTCTGTTGTTGTACGTCTTGACGCCTGCCCCACCTGTTGAAGAAATTAAATCTGTCTTTTGAACTATAGACCACCCTCCTATCAGGCGTCCATCTCGGCTTCCTTGCTGCAATGCTCACCCTCCAGAATGTCGACCTCAGCACCACAAAGTGGCTATGGTTCAAATACACCATTTACGCAGGCGCGACCTTCAGCATAGCGGGTACAACGAGCTCCGTGCTCGCCCTGATCGACATCTCAGACTTTTCCTTCAATGCCCGCAACCTCGCGTGCGAAGATCCCGATTCGGTACCCTACAAAATGCTCCGGGGTAAGCGCATCGACCTTGACTATGTCACCAACCGATCCGGGCAGCAGGCGCTGCTCCGAAAGTTTGGCATGAGCAAAGGGTTTGGGACGACATGCGATGTGACGCTTGGGTTTCTGACGTTGGGGGCCTTTGCGGCCCTTGCGGAAGTTGTGATATGGGCCTGGAACTCGGAGGAGACAAATGCGCTGCCGATTGCTACCACCGTCACGGTGGGCCTGAGTGGGGCGACACTCTACTGGGCAATGTCAAGGGGTGCATGGTCGCTGATTACCAAGGGAGATCGGACAAGTTAATGAGTTGAGGGTGGCTTTTGAACTCTCAGTCAAGGACACAGATTCTGGGGTTGTTCCAGGTTCAAATTGATTTGTATTCACGACTTGTATCTCGAAATTTATCATACCGTCTGCTATCTGCGCACGCTTGTGCCCACCTGCGCTTTAGACAACACGAAAACTCCTCCCCTCACAACCTTCAACCTGGCGGGCTGACACCCTTGTCCATACCTTGATATCCTTTCCATGACGGTTACATATGGTTAGGTGTACAACGAGGTTGTGGCCACACAATCTTGTCTCGGTGTGGTCGGTCAACCCCGGTTCCAGAAGCCTTGGAGTGGAACACCACAACCACCACCCCATAGGGGCGGATGGTATACAAGTGGTCATTGCGAATATCATGGTCTTCCTTGGCACCTGATAATCTATCAGGTTCTGGTACGCAACGGAATATGTTCTGGCTTGAGTGTTGGCTTGTCAAAAGCGAAGGTGGCCGTTATTTGACCTCGTGCTTGGAGGCAGACGAAGCTAGGAGATTGTTTGCTTACTATCATGCCCCTTTTCAGTCTTTAACAGATGAAGGGGCGGGAGGCATGCCGGAAACAAAGCAACGCGATGACCGTTGCTCTAGGCACCCACACTGACTCAAGCTTGTCAAACTGGCCAATCACCTTGAACCCCTCCTCCAGCTTCCTTCCCACCACTGATAGTAACTACGATGAGCAGCGGTCGCGGTGGTGCAGGGAACATTCGCCTTAATACAGGCTCAGCCCTCAAGGGTAAAGGTCGCGCGAATGAGGACACGATTACGACCTTCCTTGGTCGAGAAATATCGACAGCGTTCCAGAACGTATGTCTCACCCCGTCCCTCTTATCAGTTTGCACAGCATTGCCTCACCCTACCCTTGCTTCCAGATTACGCGCTCAGGCAGGGGCGGCGCTGGCAACTATAATGAGCCTATGAGCCCCGATAAGAAAGAGCAGGAAGCGCAAGCTTTCCAACAAGAAAGCATGCTTATCAAGGAGCGGCAGAGTCAGGCTGTCCCCATCGGCGGCCAGGTACGTTCAGCCACTCATTGGATCGTATGCACAGGATTCACTGACCAATTCAATTGTCACAGGCCTCTGGACGTGGCGGTCTGGGAAATATTGTCGAACCGCCAGTCGACTTGGAATCTCAGTCCCGGCCTTCATTCGACTCTGCCAATGGGATTCCATTGAAAATCATTCAGTCGCGCTCATCCGGACGTGGCGGTGCCGGTAACGGTGCTAACGACCACCTCTCCCCAACGAACCTCGAGCGTCTCGAACGCGAAGAAATTATGAGGGTCAAGCGCGCTTCCACGGCCTCCACTTCGGCGTGTGTACCTCCCTTATTTCTTAAGCCATTAGCTTTTAGAACTCATCCACTTCCCAGGGCAAATCTAGCTGTCCGAGCTGGCCGGGGCGGCTTCGATGCAACGCCCGCGCCAACGGCTGATACCACCAAACAGGAGCAGGATGAGCGAGCCGCCGCAGCCCGGACGCTCTCTACTTACAACGTTCCGTACGCTGTGTACCGCTCCGCTGGTCGTGGTGGGGCTGGGAATGCCATCCCCCCCGTTGCGGAAAACGTTGCAGGACCTTCCGGGTCTGGCTCCTCATCATATTCCCCAGAGACCCCGGAGCCCGCACCAGTAGTTTCCTAGAAGGAATGTAGGAGTGTCCACCGGATCGTTACGACTCCATGTACCCTAGCTCGCACAGGCAATCACCTCTGCGCGACCTGGTCGTGGTCATGGCCCGTACAACCTACTTTCTTCGCTCAATTTTGCCCCATTTCTCATATTGCTGCTGGGTATCCATCTATTTTCGTCAATAAATGCGTCGCAGTTTTCCTTGTGCCTCGTCCTTCGTCGGAGAATCATACATGATTTTCTAAATAAATAACTCTGGAGCTGCACATAGGTCCAGTTTCGCCCAATAGATGCCAACCGTGTTGTAACCTTATTTCCCACATTGTTACTTCATTTCGGCCTCTTGAATGGAGTGGGTCGCAGTGGTGACGAGTAACCAACTGGTCCAATATACAGTGACTGCTGGCACGTAACTGCACTGCTCTGTTTGTACCATCCAATGTGGCCCCTCCGAAGCCCCACTTGCGCTTACGGAGAGAGTAGACAGCGGGATCGTTCGCACTGAGCGCCTTTTTTTATGACGTAACGTAAAGAGTAATCACTCCTCGCTTACATCTCTGCATCAACATCACTGGATGTTAGTCAGCCGAGTCAGGCAGGCCCTCGTATTCCATGAATAGACGGGCATACAGTATTATACAATCCTAAGGAAATACAAGTCCCGCTAAGGAGATCTGCCCCAGTGGGAAATTTGAAGTCAGTACTCGGCCCGTCTCGTCCTTGGACCGTCTGCTTCTGGCCGCACCATAAGAATGGAATAGGTGCGCAGTTGAAGGCTTCTGTTCCAGTCGTCCTTGGACCTGTGCAGCCAGCTGAAGGTTCATTCTCTCGGATGCCGCGGAGCTTGAGTGTGCTCAGTCACATCCGTTTCTCTTGACAGGTAGTCGATTCGTTATTCTTCCTGAGTTCGCGAAGGTTAAGCCTTCTAGCATTTTCCTGCCTCGTCTCTCCTTCACATTTTGGTTCTGCACCCAACCCGACCACCGTCCCCACCGTCCGTGTACGCCCTCGACACCTGATCTGATGCCTATCAATACTAGAGTTTTCTGGTTGGGCTATGCCCTCAAAAGGGCCAATAATCATACACAACAGTCTGCTTTACTTGTAGTATCAAAGTCCTACTCCTCGTCCACGTTCATTTTGTTTGCTGCTCTCCTCGTTGCGACCCATGGAGCGGCGAAGAGCGTCAGTGTCGATGATGACGATGCAAGGACACAATACTCTCCTGTTGGATGGGATAGAGATTTTGCTCTCGATAAGACGAAAGTGTTCGATGGAACTTTACATACGTATGGATGTAACCTGATTGCTTGCGGTAGTACGCTCACGTCGATCTTTAGTGGTACTGCAAATAGCACAGATGTATTCTTCACTTTTGTCTTCAACGGTTGGTTCAATCCGTCTCCTGATATCTCCGCTCGAGTAAGGATCTTTCGCATACAGGGACATCGATTGAAATTCGATATGTCAGGTCAACAACCCCTGGCACTGTTTTGAACCTCAAATACATAATTGATGGAACTCAAGTACCAGCGAACAGTCGTCGGGAACTTGTTGGCCGGGTACCCACTATCGCGGAACGTTGGGCCTACAACCAAACGTTAGTTCGAGTCGATGGGCTAACCAATACCGAGCATAAACTCGAAGTACATTTTTCCCAACACGATCAATTGTTTGTACGTTCGGCTCTTCTATCATTCATCGGCTTGGATGCGCTCACCCAATCCCTAATGGGCAGTTCGACTACTTAATATATGAGGGGGGGGACACAGGAAGCGTGGTGCCAAGCGAAGGCATGCGTAGTACTGGTACAAGCACCAAGCCAAGTAGCACTTTCTCCACATCTGCATCAGGTGTCAATGGTCTAGGGTGCGTTCAGTTCACTGCGTGTATGACTCCATGAACTGAGTTCCAAGTTAAGTAGCACCGTCTCTGCCTCTGTTTCAGGCGTCCCTAGTCCACGGTGCGTAAACTCACATGTGTCTGGCTTCGTGAGCCAACCGCTTTTCAAAAGGGGACTTAATATAGGGCCGGTAATTGGGGGCGTGGTGTCAGCTGTTGTTGCTACCGTCCTCATTATCATCCTCTACTACTTCCTCAAGCGTCGAAGAGATGCGGGCCTGCATTTGGTGGTAACTCCATATGAAGGCGAGGAATTCTCGCGAGGGAGAACACCACCAATGAAAAGCACCACCAGGCCTCCCAAAAATGACACTCTAAGTCCAGGAATGAATCGGATGCCGGGATCGTTGGCGGATGAGTCTGTAGAAGTGGGTAGGATGTCGAGTGCCACAGCCCTAGGCGGTGCCTCGTCTGGCATAATCAGGGCCCATCCTCTCTCCAGTTGGAGAAACTGAGAAGATATTACATTGACTTGTTGGCGACATGTCGTGTCATTCTTCTCGTTCGATGACCGCCTTTTGTTTGGTTGCTTCGTGCTTTTGTTTGATATTGATCATACCACACATAGAGCTCTCCATTTTGAACATCTTCACGGTTCATCAGGCTCGATACCGGCTTTTACTGAGCTGTATTTCTTCGTAGACACTTCCCTCTATTTCCATAATTATCGCCGGTATATTGATTCGGGCCTGTCGGCTATTGTGGGCAAGATACCAGGGTCACGACTCGACATTGGCGGTCCTGCCATTCCTTTCGGGCTAGAGATCACCATTTGATGTCCCGTAGTCAGGCGTTCAACCACAGGGGAACTTGCAAGTTATTAAGCTAGCTATACACAGCTTAACGAAAGCGTTATCAATCCAGCAGGGCTCGTGTCTTCAACCCTTTCGTTCATGTACGTACCTCGGTTTAAAGAGTAAGAACGATGATTTTGAAGACGGACTGTATGTCGCACTTGCGCCGTGAAATAGTGTCAGGATTTGGTGTTTCATCTATTTGTGGACTAGTGTATGTCCGTGTAGCTAATTTACTTTTTCATATACGAGTTGGACCCGACCATATCTGAGTCGTGTCAGCGCGTGCGGTACCTGTATGGCCTTGAAAAATAGCAGTTCCGAAATTCAAAGTCCCCTGTGGGAGAGAGTGAAGACCGCTTGTAAGTCAATCGCTCCGATCGGGCGAGTCCTTCGCTACACATTATAATATCGCAAGTGCTCGTGTACAAGAACGTCTATTGGCGGACTATACACGCTCAAGGGCATTGTAGTTATGAAATAGAGGCTCTTCCACTGGCCTTGGCCAGTTAATCAAACTTGTTACCTCTACATGCTCGCAAGTGGAGCGACCTGGTCCAAGCCTGAAGTCTACACTGGCAGAGTACCCAGTCGTGTTAAGAAGTAGTGTATCAGACTATCCGAGTGGGTGTATTATTCCATCTAATCGGTATCGCGCCCTCCCCACATGCATCGCCCATGCATGTGGACCCCCTAACTAGCCCGATAGCTTGAGTGAAACACACAGAGTGGCGTTGGGAGTTAGTGAAAGCCTCGCGGAGATGGCCCAGTGGAAACCAAGAGCCGAGGTACAAAGCACCGCTATCTTGGAACCGACTCGAGCCCACAGACGTCTTTCCCCAAAGCCTGACCGAACAAGAGTAGAATGGCAATCAATCGTAGATTATTATTCACCATGGAACATGCACGAGGTGTGTACAATCCGGCCACAGAAAGCCAAACAAACCCAGTGGGTGGACGATGGAAGGGGTTTTTCGACATTGGCCTCTGACAGCGCGCATGAGCGTACACGGGTAACAACACATTACAATAACACGAGGCGGAACGGACGACGGTGAGACACGTTTGGACTGGTTTTCTTTCGATTAGTTTTTTATGATCAAGGAAAAGTATGCAGGCGGGTAGGAACCGTGCGTGAATTTGTTTTAGGTGGCTAGTGCTCTCTCATCCAGTGGTGAGCTCGAGGATAGTGGAGGGGCGCAATCAGACTGCGGCGGTGGTAGCGTGGATGTTACCTGCACCACCTCGTCCGCTGGCGAGGAATACCTGGGCATCATGCTGGATGTGTTGATGCTCTCGGGCTAGTGCGTGCCCAGCAGCTTGGTTGCCGCGACTTGCAGAACCCCTGCGTTACGCGGAGAACACGTTCGTCAGTTCGATGCAATGCATATCTTAGAGAGGCGACGTAGGCGACGTAGACCGGCGACGGGTATCGTGTGGTCCGAGAATAGGGCTACTCACTGGGGGGCCTCGTTGTACTCGAGGGTCTTCTTGTCCTCCTCTTCAAGCTTGCTCAGCTCGAAGGATGGACGACCATCAGTGGTGTGATTCCCAAGAGCGCTACGGGCAGTGGAGGGGAGGCCACTGGGTGGTGTATGGAGGGAAGGATCGCGGGAGCGAGAGCGCGAGCGAGACATGTTCCCTGCTCCACCTCGACCGGTTGAGTACTGCGAAGAAGTTTTAGTTAAGGATACACTCGTCGAATGAATGGGGAGAAAAGGGTCGGGCATATGATGTGGAGAGCACAGCAGATGACCAATGGTCATGGGGAAGAGGTGTACGTACAATTTGCTCTCCCTGCCTGGCCTCCCTCTCTTTAGTGTATTGACGCTCAAGTCGAAGGGCATCTTCGACGGCAGCACTGGCCTCCCTCGATCGGGAGCGGAGGTTCCCGGCGCCTCCGCGACCGGTGGTGGTCACCTGGTGGACTCGTCAGTCTCACCATCGACGACGGACGAGGGGGGACAAGAAGATACACGCACCTCTTCGCGTCGGTCTGCGAGCTCGCGGCCTCGGGCGGGGCTGAAGTCGTCTGGGCCTTGTTGACGAGCAACAGGGCCGCGGGAGCCTGAAGCAGGGCGGATGTTTCCTGCTCCGCCACGGCCAGAAGACTAGGGGATAATAGTAAGGGTTGGACCCGGTGGCAAAGGAGGTAGCCTTATTACATAGAGAGGTTCACGGCCACGAGATTGAGAGCGCTCAGTAGGGTTGGAGGACATTTTTACTAATGTGCTGGGGTGGTGGTGAGTGGTTCCAGATGAAGTGTGGAGGGGCGAAAACCGAGGTGGAGAGAGAGCAAGTTAGGGTGGAAGGGATTTTATAGTGGGAGTAGGCGAGCGCTAGCTACTAGGGGCGGGGGTTGAGTGTGTTCAGGTGACAACATTTGTGGCGAAAATGAGGAGCCAGCAATTTTGGGATAGTGGAAGATCTCCTGACCGGGCGCTGACCTGGCGCATACGTCAATCCTATGACCAGGACAGAACACGTTTGAGAGTGCCCTCACATGACCAGAGACCCTCGCTTCGGCCGGCGTAGAATGGGGCAACCGGGCGCATCCATTCCCGTTCGCATCCGGAATCGCGACACTGCTGGCTGGAGGGACGGAAGAAACGGAGGCTGACGCACGATGGTCAGTGAGTCGAGCGAGTCGAGCGAGTGAGGATGTACATACCGACGAACGTGGTACGGGTTATTCACCAGCTTGGGCTTGGTATTCCCACCACCAACGTGACCCCACACGAGTCACCAAAGCACTAGACTGTCTCTGCACACCCAACATGTCCCACATGTCCCACATGTCCGCATTCCAGCCACCGCGTACGTTCCCATCCACTTCGGCCGAAACACCTCAAACGCCTCCCTTAGCGAACCTACGCCATCACGCGAGCTCCGGGGGCGGCTGCACGTCCTCCTCGGTCTCCTCGGTACCCCTGGTGCGCGTACTCCGTGTTACTGCGCGTCACATGGCCCTCGTCCGATGAATAGGTGGTCGTGTAATTCTATGCAACAAAACAACCTGCCAGCCACGACGGCGAGAGTCGCAACTTACAAGCACGAGGTTCATTGTGGCCAAGGGACCTACCATTTGGTATTCTTCTCAGAATTCCCACATCGGAATCTCGAGGTCAGCATTAAGAACCCTAACCCTTCCCGCCACATCCTACCCCTGGCAATCACCACCCACCACTCAAGTCTCAAAGACCCTTCACGTCGCGTCACTGCATACTTCGGGTGCTCACCTCGCCAAGTCTCCCTCCTAAACCCGGTGAGAATCATGAACGACCAATAGAGCGAACATGTTCGCAACACTCATTGGATGCTTTCTCGTGTGCTATGGGAGAAAAGACGATCAATATTCACCCCCCTCGTAGAATAGAATGAGTAGGGATATGATATGGACAGTCCGCCTGTCGTGTCCAATATTATTCCGAGGAGGAATACTAGGTTTACATTCACGGTTACAACCACAAGAACACTTAGAAAGAGGGTGCGAACAGGGCTGAGATACAGCCGGTCAAGTTGATTTGTCTTGTCAATGCGGAAAATTGAGTGGGTAGGGATGGAAGCAGGTGTAAGGGAGGGGATTATTTGCAACACTTTGGCACCATGTACAACCCTCTACAGCCTAGGGGTTAGTGCTGGTGGCCTTGGGTTGGCTTCGAAATCAACGGGAGCGGCATATGTACCCTATATGGCGAGAGCGGATAATGTGCATGGATGATATTATTTTTTACTATCTAGAGGCTCAAAATCCGGGTGAGGCTAGAGCTCCCTTGGCTGCGCTGTCCCTTGATTCCGGCACATCAATAATCGTGATATCCAGGACGACTTGCCCGCTTTCTTCGGTAGAAGAGCTGTAAAGTTTTAGCAACATGGCACCCATTGGCTTACGGTTTTGCACGGTCATGTGCAGGCGGATCTCCGCCAGTCAGCCTGTTTTGGGCAGTTTGCACCGTGTCACGGGGTTTGTTTGGTCCGTGTGGCGTCAAATAAATAAACAAACAACGCGGTGGGTAAACAGGAAGTAACACGCATGTTGGACTCCTCCATTCCTTCTCCTTCGTCCTGTCATCGGTAGTTTTCCTCGAAGCCAAGCGACACCAAGCCAGGGAATGAACGAACACCAAGTCAAGCTCGCCAGAGACCTCCATAACGCCAGCCAATCGGCTCATAAACTCTTTTCTACTCTGTTCTCTCTCTCACCTCATTTGCCGACTGGGAAAATAACATTCTCTCTGGTAAGTCGGTCTTTATCGGCGGGTAAAATCGTTTCCTGAAGGTTCCCCCCAGTATCTCAATGCCAATCCCTCCTCACTGCCATCCTGAATATTACTGTAGCACCAACACTCCCAAATCCCAAAGCTCCCAAGACTTGGTCTTTATGCACCCCAAAATGTCCTTCTCAAAGTCGTCATCGAATTTGCGTCGAGTCGCACTGCCAACACATTCCAACGCGCGATGGAGGGCTCCCTAGGCAAAGAGGTTAAGAAGGGGCTATTGGTGACGCCCTGCGCAGGCGCCAGATCGACAAGACCACCCGAGTCATGCAGCAGAAACCAAAAAAATCAAGGGTTACGAGGGTATTAGAGCCTCGATCGCTTAACTTGAGCTTCTTCGCTCTGATCTTGATGACGACCTCGTCGAACTGCAATCCGCTCTCGGTCCTTTGCGTCCAAGCCGAATTCCATTCGAGATCCTCTGCCAAATCTTCACATGCACCTCACCAGGTGATTACTACATATCGTAGCCCCCTTGGGCTCTGATGGCAGTTCGTCGTGCATCGCGACGCGCAGTGATTGCGTGCACGGCGCTATGACCAAATCTCCTCATTGGATATCACGTATAACCGTTGAAGTGGGACACCAACAGCAAGTGTTGGAGCTCCGTCTACACAGATCATTCGTTGACGACGCCCATTGCGGTGCGAATGGTAATTCGGCGAAGCGGAGGAGGACCCTTGGATATCAATATTTTTGTGGGTGTGGATAAGGATTTTTGTCGGGACTGCCTCATGCGGTGTCTAGATATCCTTGGCCAGGAGCTGAAGCGGTGGCGATCGCTTCCTTTCTACGTCATGCCGAGCGCAATGGTCAATATGAGCCCTATCCTATCTGACAATTTATCCTATCTTCGTTCAGTTGGCATCCCCAGCCACTCCTCCAATCCTGTCGCGGCCCTCGCTTCATGCGCCCCCCTCCTCAACACTTTCGAATTCGCGGGGTTAGTCCCATATGACATTAACCCCTACATAGACAGTTTGACCTGGCCACGCATTCGTGAAATAACGTACGATTGGGGACTACCCAATTCCAGAGTCTCAGCTCGCTTCTCGCTGCATGCATAGCTCTTTACCGTCTTGAGCTATGCGATGTACGCATAAGTGACCTACAGGTGCCCTCCTTGCCCAACATTTGGCTGCCTGATATGCCCAGTCTCACAAGAATGACATACACGTTGCGTTTCTCGAACTGGGCCTTGCTCTCCGGCATGACGATAACCACCCTCTATATTTCCGTCTCCATTTTAAGTAGTTTTGATCCAGACGGTTGGTATCCACCCGACTGGGACGCTGGCCTGATAAGTAAGATATACTCAAGCGCCTCACATGTGAGGGATTATCAGTGGTTCTGTGAGCCGCTGAGCTATTCGACGCGCCATCCATTAGCAATCTAGCATTGTGGCATTGTCCTTTTTCAACCTCACCCTCGGCGGTGACACGAACCTAGACCGACTCGCCACTCCGCCTACGCAATGCCTCACTCCATTGGAACGCCACCTGTACGTTTCATGATCTCGAATGCTTCTTGCCTGTGCTTCATCACCTCCGCGGCATTCAGGGTCTGACCCTGCGCGGTATCTCTTTCAGTGTTGCCAAGAAGTTCGTTCAACCACAAGCGCAAAGGCTGTGTCCGAACCTTGATTACATCACCTGGTGGTTCACACCCGATACAAGCGATGTTAAAGAGGCTCGGAGGGCTTCGGAGGGCCACGGACATACTGGACCGTAGAGCGGATATCGCGAGCTGAAGATAATCGAAGGTCCCTCGATGTAAGCACACCTTTCGCATCAAAAATCTGGATTGGAGCTGAGCACAGGGTGCAGCCAATTGTTTATAGTGAATATGTGGAGGCACTCCCTCACACCAGAGGCTAATGACCCCCTCGCTTAGCTTATGGTCGGGAATTGAGTAATTGACAGGTGACCGTGACTCGTGACAGGGACAGATGATGCATAGAATGTTTGTTTGTTTGT
>Ga0307513_10003046_pt1 | contig 22859 bp, 34 predicted proteins | sample 15_EM_MG_FD_202174 | JGI IMG/M metagenome (GOLD analysis project Ga0307513, IMG submission 202174) | Populus trichocarpa ectomycorrhiza microbial communities from riparian zone in the Pacific Northwest, United States - 15_EM | ecosystem: Host-associated > Plants > Roots > Unclassified | place... | reverse complement strand
ATAGCTTCGCTGCGTCCATGAACTGTTTTGCTACGCTCCGCCCAAAACGTGTCGTGTGAGCTTCTGCGAATTCGATGCTCGCGTTGGCTCACATTTAAACGCTTCATTTGCCTTTGTCTTGATAGCGGCAGCAGCGGCCTTATCCTCGTCCGATGTACTCATTATGGGTGATGTCGGCGTAGAGTGCAATCCAAGGGTGACCGCTTTGTTCAGCCCTTGGACGCAACCTCTCCGTCTCTGGTGTGGCATGGATATCCCGGACGGTAATCAGAATGCTCAATATGGTTCTGAGAGTCGTCACAGGCGTCGATCAAGTCGTCCACTGCCCGCGCCACCGCTAACCTCGACGGACGGGCTCTCTATTGTAGCTCAGCCGATGACGCCAATATTGCAGATGGATTTCCCACCAGGAATGATACCAATAGCTCTTCCAGAATCTCCAATTGCGTTGGATACCATCGCCCAAGCAAGCCAGCCCCGCACACCAACGAAGTCGCCGAAGACGTCACAACAGCACCACCGGACGCGGTCGTCTGCAGATAGCCCCTTTGGAAATCTTCTCCGTACTACTGTAGTTGAACCCTGTAGTCCCGCCCGCTCAGACACGTCTCACGGCTCGGAAGCAAGCCTAATCGTTATAGGGGAAGGCTTCTTACTCCCATCGACAATGAAGACGCCACCAAGCGCTGGGAGGCTATTTAATGCTCGTAGTGGGTACTCCTTACATGTATTTCTGGTTCACGGCTGATCCTTGCAGGGGGCGACTTTCACAGGTTCAACCCTGTTCCCTATGTCTCCGAAACTTCGTGGGTATGTCAGATCTCCCTTCTACGTGTACTGATAGGCTTCCACAAGGCATGCATATATGCTTGGAAACGCTTCCGCACCAGTCCTTCCTGCAATCGAACTCAGACGCATCTCGGCACCACCTTCAACACGTGAGGGCTCCCCCAGTGCATCCCTCGCATCCTCGTCTATTTCAAGCCCAAATCCAAGTATGGATAATTTTCCGTCTTATTCCTCTGATCCTGTGGTCAGTCATCGTGCCCATTACTACCTTAGCAAACCGCTCTCTCCTATTCAAGAAAGAACCTCAAGTGGAAGAAGAACCTCGCCGAGCCCTCGAGGACCGAGGCCTCCACGACCCTTTCCCGTTGCCTGGAATTTAGACCATTCGTCTCCTCAAAACCGTCACGGATCACCCTCGAGTCATCAGCAAGGAGTCTTTCCCTCGAACATTCAAGGACAAGCTTCTTATATGTCTAGTACACCTCCAATGTTGCATCGGTTCAATACTTCGCTTTTGCCATCTGATCTCGACCACGTTCCTTTACAAGAGCAACAAAAGTCTGGTATGAACGTTCACGCGTCTGTGTTTGAACCCTCCTTGCGTGCATTTTCTCATCAACCTGCTCGAGCACCGCCTCTATATCGCGCGAGTTCTTTGCCGGATATCCACTCAGATACAGGCTCCGCCCATCAGAGCCGTCTGGGGTCCCTGGAGGATCCACACTTGGCTGCGTTTCAATCTTACCCGCCACCTGACGAAATGACGGAATTACTAAGCGCGTGGTACATGAATACACTTGCCCCTGAAAGTGATGGCCATTCTCAATTGGAACAGCTTAGAAAGGCGCTCTCTTCGATGCAACTTCCGCAGTCGCAGCACCGTCGACTCTCTCTCCCCTCTGGATCGTCTTCGTCTGGCCTCCATCAACCGCCACGGACTGGGCTTTTGCGTGCTTCCCCGTCGCGTACATCCACCCTACAAGCTTATGATAGGAATGCTCCCTCTCCCATGCCAGTCCCGGCCTTTCCACCCCATATGGAAAACCAACCTGGTACTTCAAAGAGTGCGGCACGGGCCAAACCCTACGTCCCACACCCACAGCAATTACCACCGATGACTAGACCACAATTTCGATCTCAGCATCGACTGGCACGTCCACAGACGTTGAATTTCCCTTCAACCCACGAGACGGTGAGTCCGACTGAATCTCCTGTTTCTTGTACAATTACCTTCCGTTGATTTTCAAATGTATTTTAGGTGGACTTGACGCGAGACCTCACACCGATTGAGCTGCCCGAACACCCGTCTGGCACCTTGGATGCCACAGGGACAATATCTCCTATGCAAATCACGCACCTCCCTGATCTTCCTCTACACCACGCACAGACTCACGATACTTCTACGGCACATGTAAGGGGTTATTTTATCGATCCTGCAAACCCGGAGCAGTCGGCGGCGAGTTTAATTATGCAAGGCAGCGGGAGTGCAGGGACTCTGGTAGATCGAGGGAAGACGACGCTGACACCAGTCACGGAGAGGTCTGAACCCCTTAGCGCGCAACCGTCTCCGTCAAACGGGATTTCAGGGAACACCGCTGCTCAGCCAGGGATGCATGCTGAAATACTCTCCAGGCGAGGTTCTTGGAAGAATCAGAGGTCTTGGAGGAAAGGAAGGAACCGTAATCGCAATGGGGGAGGCTCGGGCGGAGGCCACCAGGGACAAGTGACCAAGTCTGGAATGCAACCGTGACCATGGGCATGAGAAGCCGAGTAGCGGCAAAAATTGAGAGGAACTGTAAATTTAGCAGGGGTTATTGGATTATAGAACGGTGGTTGGGAGAATGGAATGAGAGAGAGTAAGGGACCAAATGTCGCCCAAATGTCGTGAGACCGGATTGGCGAAGGAAGAAGGCTCGAAGCGAGCGAGTGTCTACCTCTGTCCCGCTCTCTGCCCATGCTCAAGTGGAGCGGCGTTAGAACTTTCCGTGATTCTGGAAAAGCATGAAAGGGTTGGCCTTGCGAGGCAGCCCGGGACGGCGTGGCAGTGGACCTACTGCAACACGCGATGGGGCAATGGAGAGGCAGACTGAGGCCAGCTGGCAACAGTATGTGTTGAGTATGTGTTGAGGTGTTAGGAGTCTGTCTACTGCGCTGTTGACAACCGTCGAGGGTCAAACCGTGGACGAAGGCTGATGTCGAGACTGCCAGAATCAGTTGAAGGGGGGCGTGTTTTCTGTCCAATAATGCGTTTGAATGGAAATGTCGCGGCTGTATGCGCGCATTCAGGCCATAAGCGTTCAATAATAATTATAATAGCCTTATCCATAATAACCATAATGATCTTGTCCCCGCCATGAATGGTCCATAAGACCCGCCTCTCCTCTCGCCCTCTCTCTCTCTCTCTCTCTCTCTCTCTCTCTCTCTCACTCTCCTCCGTACCGACCCAACTCAGCCCCCTACGGTCATCCCAGCGAGCTGAGGTTGTGCAGTTTCGACTACGTATTACAGAGTGCACCCATCCCTCCAGTCAACACCCACTATGCTCAATGCAGTCAAACTTTACCAAATGCTCATGGGTTCTTCCATACTACTCTCAGCAGGCACCCTCTCCCTCATCCTCTCCTCCACCTCCTCACACTGGCGGCAAACAGGAAACGCCACCATAGTTGGCTATGCCTACGCGTTGCCGCCATCGCTCGCACTTGTCCACCATATCATCTCTTCCCTATGCTCTCAACCTGACCTACCATCCCCCCAAACGCGTCTATCGGCCGCTCTTTCAGTGGGTGCCACCCGCAAACACATAAGTTCAACCACCAACCTATTGTGCCTCGCACTTCTCGCAATCTTTGTCCTCTCATCCGGCTTTGCAGTCCTCGTGCAGTCGGTGGTCGAGTTTGCCGCCTTGGACCACGTCGCACGATCAGCAGCGACCATTGCCGAAGGGTCGGGGTCAGTGGCCGCTGCCACCGGGCTCAAGGACTCGCTCGCGGGCAGCACATTGGTCCTGCAGGCACTATTACAGATCACACAAGGCATTGTCCTAGGATGGATCTTCGGCGTTGCGGCGCAGGAGGCCCGCGTCGTTACGGCCATTGAACGTGGACTCCACCCTATTGGCATCATGGTTCAGGTCGACGTGGAACATGGCGATTCTCAACCCACTCTATCATATGATGAAGCTGATGAGGATGAGGATAAATAGTCGCATAGCCCCTAGGCGCCTGGTCGGAACTATTCATGGTGAGCCTAATCCACGGCCTCCAATAGACACATTTCAAACTGACACTCCTAAAGAGTCCATAGATACTTGACCTCTTACCTCTGTCTTTGTTCGGAGTCTCCAATTGTCTACTTTCCTGTGCTACACTCGTTCATATCCTTTCTCCCACCTGTCGTGTATCTAAACGCCTCGTGAGGTGTACGCAACTTACTGTATTTCTAACTAACTCTCCTGAAATGGTCCCCCGAAACGCGCCCCTTGTTCTCTTCCATAAACTGCACACAGTCTACAGTACACGGCAATTTCCGAACTCTCCGCCTGCACAGGGCGTAGTCAGGTACAAGTACGAATAGCCGAGAAAGCCTTGGATATCTCTCCGTGTTTCATCGACTCGAGGTTTGCCTCTGCTCTCATTGCCCACCCCACTTGACTTGATAGCACAGCAAATACCGCACGTGAGACCATGGGGATAACTCCCACGGTTGCTCATGTGTCCCTGGCGGCCCTCGCACCGGTTCCCTTCGGGTACATTCATTATGGCGCAGGAGATATCCCTAGTTTCGGGTTCCTACAAAGTGAGTATATGGCCCATACCCCACTTTGAATCATGACATCCTCATCATTCATTCCATCATCGCTAGGAGCCGTCTCGAGACCAGGGCGCAGCCAGGGGCGTTGAGACCTTGACAGCCAGTCGCCCAAATCTACCGGGGCAGCGCTTGTCCGCTCTTCGTTAGTACACAGCGATCCACAAGTCAAGGGTTATAGAAACCACTATCTTTCTTACGTCAATTTCTCTATTACATCGCCGAACTACTCAATCAATTGATCATCTATCCCTGCAATTTAACATACCTGTGGTACCAATCAGTCAACACTCCTAACACGTCCAACCACTTCATCGTTGTGTCACACTCTTCGATAACACAAAGAAGAATACACTTGTCGGCTCCTAAAACGGCTCTGGAGCCGTCCTCGCGAATAGGAACACTCTGGTCACTCTCCCTCCCCGAGTAGTCCCGATGGGTCCAAGGGTTCCCAATCCTGGATGCAAGACCTTCGGCAGCTCTGGCAGTGCTGGCCAATCGGCCGATCTGCCAAGGAAAATGCGATTCGCAGCACAGGCGTGCGTTCTCGTCGATATCGCAACGGTCTTCAGCGCCATTCGAATCACTTGGTTGGTGGACATTGTTCCGTATTTTCGGCATCTCGCCAAGTCGAGTTGCTCAACCAGTTCGGAGGTCGAGTAAAGTCATCTATGCCAGACTATCCTCGTACGAAAACAGTAACGGTATGCCCCTCCTGGATTTCCCTCCCTTCCGGCGACTCCCCAGTAGGAAATAATGGTATATATCGGCACATAGCGCATGCCGGTGTTCGTTCGTCTATACGGCCAATCAGTACGCGTAGAGTTCCTTCCTCAGGAACCACTCAAAGGCCCGCTCGAGAGGGGGCCGTGCGTCGCGGAGTGTAATCGCAAATGCAAATAATTGCAGGACGACAGGCTCGCGAGTTCGAACAGTAACCCACTGACGGAGTTAGGCAAATTGATATACGTAGGAGTGTGTGTGTGTGCTCCTCGATTTTACCGAGCTCTGCAGGAGGAATCACACTCGCGTGCTAATCGGCAAGTGCATCGGCATCTTTAGACAGAGACGCTCGGATTGTGGCGCTCTCCCGTGGGTATGGATAGGACAGCCGAAGTCACCGTCGGTGGGGAAATTTTTGACAGGCAGGTAGGAGAGTTTGACCTGTTCGGTGACGTTCAAGGTAAAGGTGTACGGGAACGGTTGATGTGGTTATAAGGGTGGAACACCCTAGCCATGTGTAGAGAATATTGTGAGGGAACCCAAGAAATGGCTTTGACAGAGACAGGACGCATTCTTTGCATCTTGAGGGAGTGCCAGTGTTTGTTACTTGAATTGGGTCTTCCACGCAACAAAACACGGCACGTTCCAGACCCCGAGCAAGTGGCTCGAAGGTATCAGTGACGAAGACCGAGAAGAGATAATTGATCCGCAGGCTTAGCATGGAAAGCGGGCAAGCGACTCAACGAATCAGAGAATACGATTCTGTACTCGACTACGATGGCGGATTACGGATAATATAAAAGGAGACCCGAATGCCGTTATTATCCTTTTCTAATTGCTTTATAGGATAAAGTGGAGAATACGAGTCTTGTGGATAGAGGTGGGTAATCGGACATGGTGAATGGCAAAAGGGACCCTAATCACACTGCACGCAGGGCTCCGAAATACCAAATAAGGGGTTAGCTAATCGAACAAGTCCTCGTACACTTCTCAATTGAGAATAAAAAGGACATCCATTACTCATTGAAAGTTGAGCATCACTCCCCACTGGTAGCAAGGGGCACAACCAATACCCCATCTCCTCCTCCAAATTCGCTCCAACAACTAGCACACACCAAATAGGGCGATTCCCCTAACCTCACATCCCCGTTGACCGCGAGATCGGCGGTGATGCGAGAGCAGAGTTTACATAGAGCGTGCTGGCGAGGTGCGAGGAGAGCTTGAATAGGATAGTTGGTAGCAGGATCTGATGGGTGATGCATCCTACAAACAAACGGGTTCAACAGATTTAATTAGACAGAGAAAACGACAGCGCACCGTATTTGTTCTATTATGAACAAATGCTCGCAGTCGCCCTGATGGTGCAACCAGTATGGCGAGTGTAATTTTACGGTTAGTTGGCCAAGTCGAACTTCCTTCAGCGAGGGACCACATGCCGCGATGGTATCAAGGTTATTCTCTTGACATACTTTGAGAATATCACTGATTCAATTTAAACAGTGTTATGCTTGAATGGGGGTATAAATCCCAGCTGAGGCAGCGAACTCACCTAGCCCATTCCCCTGTACTACTCCCATAGGCGATCCCGTTAATCACGATGCCCCCATTAGCAACAAACCTCTTGTCCATATCGAATCCATTGACTGCCCCACTCTCTACCACCTCCAAGGGAATGTCCTTTGACGGGCAAGGGACGGCGTCAAACACATCCGCAAGACTCTGTGAGCTGAGGAAAGCGAGCACGGCGTCGCGTTTATACCCCATGTGTGCCTGCCAACCTGTATTTGACCTGAGGCTCTTCGCGCGTGGTGAGAGGAAAGTGATGGTCAGGATGGTATCAGTGGTAGTTGCGGCGTTCGGTATGTCCGACGGTTTCTGGGCATATGGCGAGTCAGTATAGGAAAATCTGGCGTGTGGTGAGACATACGACTTCATGGAGGATGTTTTGATCGAAGGGACGTGGGCGACTCATGTACCATTGTGCATCGGGCGGTGGGGGCCAGTGCTTTAGAGGGACACGAGCAAGTGCTTCCAGAAGATCTGATGCAGTGGAGTCTATGGGCCTGCGTCAGAGGAGATGCGCGCAAGAATGGATGAATGGACCTGATTCAGGTTGAGGAAGGTCGACATCTTGAATCGAGTGTTGACTATAGAACGACTTCAGGCCCTGAAGCAGCTTTTCGTCTCCTAGAACCGCATTCGATTGTGCGAGAACGTCGTCCAACCTGGGTGTGCGTGTGGAATGATGAGTATAGGGCAGGCTCCACCGACGGATCCATTTACCTGAACTCATGCTCCACAGACTGTCGCTGGGGCTGTGGAACTTGTTCCCAAACGGCGTGGAATTTCTGTGCGAGGGGTTTGAAAGAGCCGCCTGGACCGAGTGTGGTCTGGGCGTACTGGACAAAGTCGAGAATGCTAATCTCCTCTGACTCTGGACCGAACGTAGTGTCTCCACGCTGCCTCGGGTCCGCTCGGGACATATTCTAGCACTCGGTACGGTCCAGCCTCATTAAGCATATATTCTAACCACTCCCACCGCCATCTCTTTATTAATCATCGTCGTTCACGACGTTCAAGTATAGTGGGATGCTACTCCCAACGACACTCCTTGCACTCCTCGCGTACCTTGAGCCTCTCCGTGTCCTCGCAAATCCCTCGGCGACTTCTGCGAGTGAGCGGCTCGTGCAGACCGGTTCTGTACAGCGCGTATTAGAACATGAACCAGTCAAAGATACAGACTGTAGACACCCAGTATGTAGCCACGTATCCCATAGCGGTGGCGATGAAGGCGTAGGCTGAAATGTCGTTGATGTCAGCCACTTGGACCCATTGAGACGACCCAATGCAACTACGAAACCATAGAGAGCGTAAATGATAATCTGTACCACCTACTCCATGAAATCGTCGACTCTCCCTTTTTCAAATATTACAAGGTGACCTCGCTTCATTTGCTTAGTCTGACGTTCAGGGTTGACGTGTAATCCTCGCTCCACGTAGGTCGATCTCTATCGAGACTGCCCGTTCTGGGACGACAATGATATGTGCGCTAGCCGCGACTGTGTCATCGAAACCGTCGACGAGGTACGTACTACCATTGGCCTCTGCAGTGCTCACGCGGGACTCACCTTCACACGCTCTAGGGCGAGATCCCGGAGAAATGGAGAGCGAAGACTCTTAGCAAAGTCGAAGAACCCTCGCTCGCTCTTGTAAGCGTCCGAAATATCCGCAGTTTGTCTACGTCGCTATCCATACTGACCTGATTACTAGAAACACTCCCTGCCTGGATGCTATTACCGGGATTCCGACTATTGTTGGAATGATGAAGATGATTGTGAGTCCCATCCACCCTCCTCACTCTGCCACTCACTCACACCCGTACACAGCGGGGGAGTACGTGGACCTTAGCCAGAACCCTGAACGCTTCACTGGTTATGCAGGGAAGGCTGCACGGTCGATTTGGAAGGCCATATATGAGGAGAACTGCTTTGGTGTCAAACCGAAGAATGTGCAGGCTGAAACGTACTCGCCGTTGGCTCTAAACCCGCTTCTACAATTAGCCTCAAAGGAAGAACAGGAACCAGAGGGGGAATGTTTGGAAAAGAGGGTCTACTACAAGATCATTTCTGGTGCGCAGGCTCGCATTGTTCAACCAAGAAACCTAACTAAAAAAATACCGGTTGTAGGCCTACATGCGTCTATATCAACACATATCTGCTATGATTACCTTGATCAGAAGACCGGAAAATGGGTAAGCCCCATATATCACCTCCACGAGCCTCGTCTCATTTGCTCCTAGGGCCCCAACCTGGAATGCTTCATTGAGCGTGTCGCCAACTACCCAGAACGTCTTCAATATATCTATTTCAACAATGTCCTGCTCCTCCGCGCAATCTCACGTATCGGACCTTATCTTGCGTCGTACGATATCTGTTCATCGACCACCAATTTTATCGCTAGTGCTGTAGCAGAGGACGAGTCCATCAAATCCAAGCTTGCTGAGGTCATCTCCATCAGCGACCGTGTGGGCAAATTTGATGAGAGCATCCTCTTCCGCGGAGAACAGAAGGCGCTCAAGGAAGAATTTAAGGAGCACTTTAGGAATGTCAGCAGCATCATGGATTGTGTTGGGTGCATGAGATGCCGGCTCTGGGGCAAGGTCCAGATTCGCGGACTGGCGACCGCGATGAAGATTCTATTTGAGTTGGATGAAGGGGCCCTTGAGTGAGTACTGCACCCCTGGGAAGGAGCAATGTTAATGATTCATTCGCAGCCCGGTGAAGAACCCGCACCTGTTACAGCGTGCCGAAGTCGTGGCCCTCATCAACACCGCACATCGATTTAGCGAGAGTTTATATGCTGTCGACGGATTTAGGAGCCTATGGGCCGTCGCTGAGAATCGTGAAGTTATCCTTGAGAATGTGGAGGAGAACATTCGGGTGAGTCGAAACGCTCCCTTCCATTGATCCATCACTAATCATCGTGATCAGAACCCGCCACCCATCAAAACATCTGCACCCTCCCCATCACAGGCAGCCGGCCCCCCGACGGCGCCGTCCGCTGGAGCACCCTTGTACGATCGCCTCCATCACCTCGCTAAAGTCTGCAAGTACAGTACATGGATGTGTTTCCGGACTATTGTTATTTTTTTCCAGAGAGTGGCGGACGCGTTTCACACGGTATTTAGGGGCAGTGGGAAAGATGGGATACCCCACGAAGATTTCTAGGCCCCGCAGAGGAGGTGCTTCGGGTGTACGATGTTCAATGTGGACATTCTTCTCTTCGAGCATGTCGATGGACTTGGAGTACAATAACTTATTTCGTTATTCGATCGTGACACGACTTCAGGATCTGCTTGCTTTATTACAATACCACATCCTATCTTCCATATCACATAAGATGTCGTGCTTCGTTGCCTTCGTTGCCAAGTGCTGGGCGGGATCGGATATCAATGTGAGAGATGGCTCCCGAGACTCGGCGGAGGGAGGGATTGGGTGAGATGAGGAGGCGTAAGCTGGGTATACATGGCGCCATCATTAATTGTCGACGCGGACGAAGCACGCAATCTCACTCAGTCGGACGGCTCGGCTTTCGTTTATAAGATCCCTGGGCCGACGATGAATCAAATCTTCCTTAACCCCAATCCGTAGACCATGGCCAGCGTTCCCCACGGCGGCGAGCTCAAAGTATGCGAGCCTTCAGCCCAAGGACATTTGGCCGCAACCTGACAGGGAATTTGCCGACAGGACTTGATTGCCCGCGATGCACATTTACAGGATACTTTACTCGAGGAGGCACAAACACTGCAGGACGTTATCCTCTCCGAGGTGAGCCCCGATGCCGGAGTGTTCGACGCATGGACGCTGACCTCCGTGATATTTGCTAGCGACAACTTTGCGACCTCGAACTCATCCTTAACGGTGGATTCAGTCCCTTAGAGGGTTTCTTGAACAAGTCTGACTATGAAAGGTATGCAAAATAATCTTGATTGAGGGAAAAGAAACTAAACCAGTTTTGCTAGTGTGGTGGAGACGCTGAGGCTTGTAGACGGAACAGTCTTTTCAATTCCTATCAATCTTGATGTGTCAGGTACGGATATCGAGAGGCTGGGCATTAAGCCTGGCGTCCGGCTCGCATTGCGCGACCCACGGGACGAGGCACCTCTCGCTATCATCACTGGTGGGTCCCACATCTTCCTCCACTCAATATTCTAAATTGACAGCCTGTAGTTGAGGATATTTACAGGCCAAACAAGCTCAATGAGGCAGAAAAGGTCTTTGGAGCAAACGACCGTGCCCATCCCGCTGTTGCATACCTTCACGATCATGTGCACGACAACTACATCGGCGGAAAAGTACAGGCAATCAAGCTGCCCACCCACTTTGACTATGTTGCCTTGCGCTGTACGTCTGCTGTTTGCACAGAGGGAGCCCAGCAACTGAGTGAACTTTTGTATAGACACCCCATCGGAATTGCGCGCACATTTCAAGAAGCTCGCATGGAGAAAAATCGTCGCTTTCCAGACTCGTAACCCGATGCACCGAGCCCATCGAGAGCTCACCGTCCGGGCTGCACGCCAGCGACATGCAAATGTACTCATCCATCCCGTAGTGGGTCTCACCAAGCCAGGTGATGTCGATCACTTTACGTGGGTCGCGTTAAACATCCCTATCTCTTATGCTGACCCTTGAAGCAGACGCGTCCGTGTCTACGAAGCAATCATGACCAAGTACCCGAACGGAATGGCCCATCTTGCGCTCCTTCCCCTAGCCATGCGCATGGGTGGACCAAGAGAAGCAATCTGGCACGCCATCATCCGTAAGAACTTTGGTGCCACTCACTTCATTGTTGGACGAGACCACGCCGGCCCGGGAAAGAATAGCGCAGGGGTTGACTTTTATGGACCATATGACGCGCATAACTTGCTCGTAAAGTACCACGACGACCTGAATATTGACGTGGTTCCCTTCCAGCAGATGACTTATCTGCCAGGGACTGATGAGTATCAACCCGTCGATGAGGGTGAGCGAGAAATGATAAGAGTAAAGTGGGACGTTAATCATGCTCTACTAGTCCCCAAGGGCGTCCAGACTCTAGATATTAGTGGCACTGAACTGCGAAGGAGACTACGAACTGGTGCTGTCAGTCCGTTTCTTTTATTTGACCTTACGAGGTGCTGAACACGTTATCTTAGCCCATCCCTGACTGGTTTAGCTACGAGTAGGTTCCTGTGTTGTACTATGGCGAGCAAGCACTGAGGCACCACCCAGCGAAGTCGTACGAACCCTCCGAGCCAGCTATCCTCCGAGAAACAGGCAAGGGTTTGTGTGTAAGTTAGAATTCGGGATCGGGATCGGGATCGGCAGATTTTTATAATTGATATTCGCTGCAGTGTTCCTCACCGGTCTGTGGAACTCTGGAAAGGACACCATTGCACGAGCACTCCAAACAACCCTCAACCAGCAAGGTGGCCGCAGCGTGTCACTACTCCTCGGAGAGACGGTTCGGCATGAACTCTCTTCTGGTTCGTGAGACTCGTCCCAGAGTACGAGGGGGTTCGACTAACAGTACACTTAGAACTCGGGTTCTCTGCTGAGGATCGCCATACCAACATTCAACGTATCGCGTTCGTATCCGCCGAGCTAGCTCGTGCAGGTGCAGCTGTGATTGCTGCTCCAATCGCTCCCTACGAGCGGTCTCGTAATACCGCGAAAGATACTATTCAGCATGCTGGAGGGGCTGGCGGAAACTTCTTCCTAATCTACGTTGCTACCCCGCTCGAGTACTGCGAGAGGACCGATCGTAAGGGTAACTACGCGAAGGCCAGGCGGGGGGAGATTAAGGGCTTCACTGGCATCGGTGGGTATGAAGAAACCGTTTGTATCATGGAGGCTGACGAGGGTACAGATGACGTCTATGAGCCGCCGAGCAAGCCCGACCTGACTGTCGACGTCACCCAACAGACCATTCCCGAAATTGTGCATAGTATGTGCACTACATTCACAAGCTCTGGCTTGTCCTCACTTCCTTTTTAGGTATAATTCTCCTCATCGAGACACAGTCGCTCCTCTGAGATAGAATGGGACTACAAAGTATCGTCAGAATCTTATACCAGCTAGGAATACCACATGATTATTCGCCTGCACTCTTGGCCGTCGAAAGTCCCCCTTCCCTCCGAGCAGGGAATAGAATGGTCGTCCTGATCATGAATAAGAACAGGTTCCTGATATATCTTAAGTCCGGACGCACCAGGACTACTAGAGCCTCAGCTCAGATCGACAAATATTGACATGCTACGGAAGGTGCTTTGCAACTGCCCTTTTACCTCGTTCAGTTCCTTTCGGGCGTCGGGTCGATCGGTCGTGCCAAGTGCCAAAAACGACTGGGCGAGGACGTCATCTTGACCTTCTCTTTCCACGTACATGTGCTCGAGTGCATGTAGCTCCGCTTGAACGTCCTTGGGTGCGAGGTCCTTGAGTCTGATGGCATCGAGTCGTCTAGACAGGGCTCGAAGGTCGCTGTAAAGTACTGACTGGCTATTTGGAATACTTCTGTTGATCTGACGTTCGTTGGGCTCCCAACTCGCAAGGAGTGCATGAACGACGCCGCGGAGGATCCCCACCTCCCGTCCGAGGGGCGCCCCGATCGTGGCGAAACCGTTATCAAAGCCTTCTTGAAGTGCTTGTTCTTTCCCCGCAGTTATTCCTTCGCGATAACCAACCTGTAAGAAAGGGATTAAGGAGGTGCCATGAAACCGGAAATTAGTCGCACGTTGACAAATTCCTCCTCGAGCTTGTTCCAACTCGATTTACTGTCGACCTCTTCTTCTGTGTACCATTCATCGCCCTGTTTCTCCGTCATGGACATCGTGACAGACTCTAAGTACAGGTTCCGAGTGACCACAAAGAAGCTTGAACTTGGTCTCTTCCGTTTCAAGCTCAAGTGAACCTCATGGACCGGGGACGTCTCAAAGCTCTATTCGAACAGGACGATGACGATAGTCTAGCATTTCAGGCGCGAACTCCTCCCCCGTCCCATCGTGGTCGGCGTCATTCTCGAGCACGTATCCTTACACCGTTTGCTTACCTATAGCAAAAACCTGTCGACAAGAACAAGCTTGCTGCTTTCAACGTCGGCGCATCCCGCAAGTCGAAGAAGGAAAGGGAGCGTGAGGCCGAGGAAGCGAAACGCAGGGCAGAAGAGGAAGAGGCCTCGCGCGTTTTCGACGAGTATGTCGAAGACTTTGCGTCAGAGAAGAAGAAGAGTGGGTCTGGGTTTGTGAGAGCCAGTGTTTCTGGTGGGCAGACGTATGCGCCTAAGGCTCCCAGAGGGTTCAACGAGGACGAACGACGTGTGAGTCTCACCTTGAGTCGCGAGATCGTACCGCATTTGTGTTCACAGTGAATGTAGAATTCCGTAACTCCGCCTCCGCAACCGCTGGTGAAAGGAAAGCGCGCTATGGACGCCTTTCTTGACGAGATCAAGAGGTATTCGATAACGAGCTCCTGAGTACTAGTTGTTCACATTATATCAGGGAGCAAGCGGATCGAGAACACCGTTTGCAAGGACGGTCAAAGAGTAGGTCAAGATTTGGGCTGAGATGGTATAGCACTAATAAGCTTGTTTAGCCAAGGGAACCTCTGTCACTGCCTTGGCCGGTATGTCGATTCATCCGTTTATGAATATAGCTGATAACTTTTTGTCCAGCGTACGAGGGCCAAGGAGGAAGTTACGACCGGGGCGATCCAGAGGTGAGCGTTTTGAAAGGCATTTCGCATTCAATACTGAACATATACTGGTTAGACTACGAATCTCTTCGTTGCACACCTCCCAGAAGGAGTCACAGAGGACGCTTTTGGTAACTTCTTCGGCGAATATGGCGAGGTCACTTCCGTGTGTGTCTTCCCAACCTCTTAGTGCATTCTCTCTCAAATGGGTCATATATTAGATCAAAATCATGTGGCCTAGGGGTGACGGTGGCCCTGGCGATGTGCTCTCCAACCGCCGGAGCAAGAGCGGCGGTTTGACAGGTTTCGTGTCCTTCAAAAGAAGAAGGGAAGCAGAATTGGCTTTGCGTAAGCTTGACGGAGCCGAGTGGGTTGGGTCTGTACTCCGTGTCGGTTGGAGCAAGGCTGTTCCTACATCTGGGAGGGTTTTGTATGGTAAGTCACTTCTCTCACCTTCCTTCTCTCACTCTAATTTGATTATTGCAGGCAGGCGCAGAGACTCACGTTCCCGGTCTGCATCTCCGCGCCGTCGACCAAGGTCTCGCGACAGACACAAAGACGATCGGTCCTACTCTAGTTCACGTTCCCGCAGTCCAAGCCGAAGTCGCGATCGCTACCATGGTAAGAAGAGGCGGAGCTCGTACCGTTCCCAGTCGAGGGATCGGCATCGCAGCGGTCGACATCGTTCAAGATCGAGGGAGGAGAAGCAGCTCACTCGGGACGAGGAAGACTTTATTGAGCTTGTTGGCGCGAAGGTGCGCGAGAACGGGAGAGATTATGAGGATATGCTGTTGGAACGAGAGAGAGACAACGCACTGTTTAGATTTTTGGTCGAGAGACGGGTGCGTTTACACTCGCCAATCTACCGACGAGAGTTATGTTCTGACGATGGTTGCATAGACGGAAGGGGCCAGGTTGTATCAGGACGTCCTAGACCCCGAACGCGACCCCCCTTACGGCTTTGATGATGGTGGCTACGATTCAGTTTATTCGACTGATAATGAGGAAATAAGGGAGAATGAGCGAGCGGATCGGACGAAGCTGGGACGCAGTGCGTCGAAGCGTTTCAAAGCCATGTTGCGAGCAATGACCGGAAAGCGTGGCGAGGTTGCACGGTGTATGGCCTTTGCTGTGGAGCACGGAGAGGCAGCGCCGGAGGTAGGTCATTGTCCCAAGTATCGCAAGTATTTGCTCAATTTATCATTTCCAGATTGCCAACATTGTTGTCAGTTCCCTGGTTGTTGATTCTACTGCCGTTCCTCGCAAGATGGCTCGTCTGTGGCTCATCTCAGACATTCTACACAACTCAGCCGTGCCTCTCACACATGCCTGGAAGTACCGCCAAGAATTCCAACAGCGACTTGGTGTCGTCTTCGACCACTTCTCGGCCATCTACCATTCATTTGAAGGACGCCTGAAAGCTGACACATTCAAACGACAGGTGCTGGCGGTAGTGGAAGTCTGGGACGATTGGATCGTCTTCCCGCCAGAGCAAACCTCTGTCTGGAAGGACCGGTTAGAGGGCAAGGCAGTCGTGAAGGAGCAGGTTGTGCAGCAGGTGCAGGTCGTCCAGACCTCTGTCGCACCAGTGGTTAGCAAGTTCAAGCCGAGTGCGTTCAAACCTGTCGTGCGGGATGTCCCATCGGAAGAAGCCGAAGACGATATGGACCTCGATGATTCGGATGAGGAGGTCCCGGCCCTGCCCGCACCTGCCGCTGCTGGGGTGGCGTCTGAAGTTGTTGAGGTGGCTGGACCTGTGACCGCACATGTGGCCGAGGAGGATTTGGATGGGGCACCGATCGAAGATGTAGATGGCGAGCCCTTGGAGGACGTGGATGGCGAACCACTGGATGACCTGGACGGAGAGCCGATGGAAGATGTCGACGGGAGGCCTGTGTCTGAGGATTTGGATGGAGCACCGTTTGAGGAGGAAGATATTGATGGAGCACCGTTGTAGATTGAAATATGGATATAGCTACAATCTCGAGACTAGGCCGTTACAGTCCCCGGTCTTACGCGAGGATCCCATATTGAATTGGTCACATTTTTCTTCCCGTCCACGTCGTGGTCGTTTGTTACGTCGAGGATAAACACTCGCTCTGGTTGCTGGAACTGCTTTAGTCTTGTCGCTAGAGCATCCCTCCGGCCTATATACCTGGTCACTCCCCGCCGCGTTCTCCAGCATGTCGACCAACCCATTGTCAGCTGCTGATCTCCAGGTAGGCAGCTTCTTTCACTCGTTCTAATAACATTGCCACGAGTGCTTACTTGCTCCTATTACTCATTAGAAACGCCTCGAAGGCGCTCCTGATCCGTTCCCGTCACTCGACTCTGACGGGTCTTCTGCGAATCCTCAGACAAAGTCGTCTGGGCCGTTTAGCGCAGACTCGGAGTCGCTCTTCCCCTCGCTCGGTCCAGCTGCTCAGAATGGTAACAGACCTCCCAACGCCTGGGCACCGGCCGCTCGCGCAAAGCCCGTCCTCGCACCAGTCTACTCCGAATCGTTCGTCCTCAACCAAGTCGAGGCTGTCCGTCGCACGAAGGACGGGAGGTCTCTCACTGTTAGCGATATCATAAAGGGCGTCCAGACGAAGTTCAAGGTTAAGGTCGAAATTTCGTCCCAGCTCAAGAGCAGCCAGACCAGCTTCTCTGTCAAGGGTGACTCTCAAGCGAGCGTCGACGCTGCTAAGAAGGCTTTGGTTTCCGACCTGAGCCCGATAGTGAGTCAAGTTTGCTGGTGGCACATTGGCCCTCACGCTAAATCCTGTTGTAGGTTAAGATCAAGGTGGAGGCTCCCGTGTCGGTCATCGGTGCTATTGTCGGTTCTAAAGGTAGGGCATTCAAGCCGGTTTCCATGTTTTCGTTTTCTGACCTGCACTTCCAGGCGCTACCCTCAAGGCGATTCGCGACCAAACTCACGTCAAGATTGATATTCCTCGGCGCGATACTGGAAGCACTCTCGCTGTTCCTGGCACAAACGGTCACGGGTCCTCTCATGTTAGCTCTCGGTCGGCTAGTCCTCTCCCCAGCCCCCAAACCGAGGACGAGGAGAACGAGCCTACGGTAACAATCACCATCGAAGGCGCTGCATCCATGGCCCAAGAGGCTCAGCTCATGATCCAACAAATCATTGCTGAAAGAACGTCCCGCACTAGTCAGAAAGTCAAGGATATCCCGGCCCAAGTCTATCCCTTCGCTTCGCTGCGCAGGGCCGACTTTTTACGTGCTTCCGAGGGCCGAGAGATCAACCTTACTAAAGATGACAAAGAGCGCTCCATTACGGTTTCAGGCGATCGGGAAGCTGTCGGCAAGGTCGTGGAGACGATCAAGTCTTGCATCGCGTTCTACGAGGGGGATTTAAGCATGGTCAAAATTAGCTTACCGAAAAGGCAACACCACTTGCTTATCGGTGCTGGTGCGGATGAGATCCTCAACAAGGCAAAGTGCGCGGTCATCCCTGCTATCACGGACTCGAGCGAGGATGTATTTGTCTGGGGAAAGCCGAAGGACCTCGGCCCTGGGCTTCAAGCCGTCATGGAGGTTTGTTGTTCTCCTTGTTTGTTTCTTCGTCCTGATGTGCGTTTACAGCGCGCGGCCTCGGCGCATACGGCCTCTACCCCGATCACCGGCGCAGATCCAAGCCAAATCCTTACCTATCTCCATAAATCTGGTTACGTCAAGAATCTCGGACAGTCGCATCCTAATGTTCAAATCCACCTTCCTCCCGTCACAGCTGCCGGCCCTATCACCATCGACTTTAGTGGTTCCAAGGCTGAGGTCGATATTGCCCAGAAGGAACTTGCAGAGTTCCTGAAGGGGTTGGCTGGCTCTACCAAGGCTGCTGAGATTGACCCGTTGGTTCACAAGATCTTACACGCCAAAGCTGGGAAACAGTATGATTCTCCATTCTCTTCTTTAACGAGAGGATCCTAACTTATCCACTCAGAATCAAAGGCTACCACAGCTCCAAGAACGTATTGGTTTACTTCCCCTCGGAGCATGAACACTCGTCGAAAGTCTTGCTTGTCTACGACCCTCACGGCGAAGGTGTCAAGGCTGTTTCTGAAAAGAAGAAGATTCTGTCTGAAGTCGAATCGGAGATTCTGGCCGTCGTCAAGACTCTCGGAGAGATCAAGACCGAGACACTGACCATCGAAAAGAAATGGCATGATGCTATCAAAGGCAAGAACGATTCTACTCTCCACGCGTGAGTCATCTTTTACACGGTCGAGCCCCTGGGTGCTCACCCGGTGGCAATAGGATCATCGGCGAAGACAAGGCTTTGGCTATCCAAATCGGCCCCAATGATATGGTCACTGTTCGTGGTTCGCCCGAGGATGTTGCGGGTGCTGTCAAAGAAATCAACGAGGTTGTCGAGGAAGCCAAGACGGACGAGATTGAGAGTGGTTATGTACGTCACTCTTTTTGTTCAACCACGGGTATGTATGGGAACTAAACCGCTATCCTACAGAGCATTGAGTTCACCATTTCCCGCGATTTCGTTGCGCGTATCGTCGGTTCCGGCGGTGCAGGCATCCAGAGGTACCGTGACCAACTCGACGTGAAGATCGACATCGAAGACTCGAAGGAGGCCGAGCAAACGGTCGGGAAAAAGAAGAATACGTCTTCGGCTCTGAGTATTGTCAGGGTCACTGGTCGCCAGCGGAACGCTGAAGAGGCCAAGAAACGGATCCTCGCCCAGGTTGAAAAGCTAGCGGACGAGACCGTCGAGGTTCTTCGAATCCCCAGGCAGTACCACCCTGCTATTATTGGTACACAGGGCAAGTACATCCAGCGGCTCCAGGACAAGTATGGTGTCAAGATCAATATGCCCAGGGAGGATGCTGTCAAGGCCGATGAGGTCACGATCAAGGGCGGCAAGAAAGGTGTGGCCGATACTAAGCAGGAAATTAACGAAGTATGCCCCTCCCCTCTCTAGCTTGTGATAGTCTACTGATTCTCTCACTCCTGCAGCTTGTCGACTTCGAAAAGGAAAATAATAATAATGTCAACCTCACAGTTCCTTCTCGTGCTGTCTCCCGCATCCTCGGCCAGAAAGGCTCTAAGGTCAACGAAATCGCCGCCGATTCGGGTGCACACGTCGACGTTTCCAAAGGCGACTCTGATACAGCCACGATTACTCTGCGTGGAACAAAGAAGGCGTGTGCGGCTGCCAAAGCTGCCATCCTCGCTGTTGTTGATTCGGTCGAGGATGAGGCGGTGCTCACAGTCAAGGTCGAGCCGAAGTTCCATCGGACAATTATTGGTGGCGGTGGCGTTGGGTTGAAGAACCTCCTTGCGCGCGTTGGTGGACCAACGGATCCTAGGGAACAGGCTGGGCTTGTGCGGTTGTACGTCCGGAGGTCGAAGCTCTCTCATCCAAGGAAAGCCACTAATTGATCTTTTAGCCCACAACCACCGAACGATGAGGTCGTCATTCGTGGCGAGAAGAACCTCGTCAAGAAAGTTGCGGCGGAGCTCGAGCGCGTCGTCGCGAACTTGCGCGAGCGAGTGGTCCTTGGTGTCGTCATCCCGAACCAGCATCACAGGTCTCTCATTGGCCATGGTGGACAGCCGTTGACTGAACTTGAGAAGAAGACCGGTGCGGAGGTTCAGTTCCCAGGTTCGAGGTCTTACCATCAAGTCGCTACGCCTTCCAACCTCGAGGAGCTCGGCGGTGTGGAAGAGAAGGATATCGTCAAGGTTGCTGGATCGAAATCAGTCTGCGATATGGCTGTTGCTGAGTTACTGGTGTGTTTTTAACCACTATCACCGACCACCATCACTTATCCCCTCACGTAGGCTGCAGTCTCGTTAATTCGTGTCCGCGGCGAGCGCAAGGAATCCGAACGTGGTCCTCGTCATCAACTCACGAACAAAGTCCCGGTTCCGTTCAAGCATTTCCACATTCTGTCGCAGAACGGCAATCTCATGCGGGACCTCCGTGCCGTCGGTGTGTACGCTACCGTCTCTGGCAAGCCGACTCCCCCTACAACCAAGGGCGATGTCACTACAACTCGCATTGACGACGAGCCTACCGACGAGGCACAGGGGCTTCACGGCGTCGAATGGAGAGTCACAGACTACGGTTCAGACGTTGAGCCTGGTGACGCAGATGTCTTGCTCAAGGCTCGCGATGCTGAGTCGTTGGCCATTGGCGAAAACCTAGTCAAGGAGGCGGTCTCCAGCGTGGACAAGTCGACTAAGACTGCCTACATGACGTTCCCTGACCGGAGCGTCTTCCCCAGGATCATTGGTAGCAAGGGCAGCGTCATCTCTGAGCTCTGTTTGAAGACTGACGCCGATATCAATGTCCCGAAGGATAACTTCACGATTACTATTCATGGTAGGAGATGTTTGTCGATGTACGACTTAGATGCTTACCTAGATGGACAGGTACCGACGAGGCAGTCAACTCAGCCAAGGCTGAGATCATGAGCGTCGCGTTTGGTCGCCGTGGAAGCCCAGGTGGTGCCGGTAGGCGTCACTCTGACCGCCGTTAGGGGGTCTGCTGCAATTTATCATTTAGTACTTTTCAAAATAGGGGCTTTGGTGGAGGGGACCCTGCCCATAAAAGTTCTACTTACGGTTCATCTCTTTCTATCGTTCAAAATCATCGATTAGGTACTTGCGTCGTTGCTACCAATGTTCCAAGGTCGATTACGGCGCATGTAGCAAAGGAGTCTGCCTGGTTCTATTGCATTTTTCTATCACCCTGGTCTCGAGAGGTATTAAGGGCCAAGGCCTCGTCAGCTATGATCATACCACCTCGTTACTGAAGACCCCTCTCGCTCGAGGAGCAACCGAATTTCCTTTCGCCAGTTGTAGAAAGTGCGTTATTGTTGTGGTTTAGATTCTGTCATAAGAAACAAAGGTATCGTGAGTTTTCTGTCTTTATATGCGCGAATCGACGACTTGATCGTAGACGGAGACCGTCTCTTCGTTATTTTCGTTTAGCCTACCCAAAATTCGGCGTTCTGAGAATAGGGAGGGATAGGAAGCCTATATCTCGATCAGTCTACCGAAACTTCAATGCCTTAAGCTATCCACGGCTCTTTCAAAGCGTTATGGTGATCTGTATGGTCCTTAGATCTTAGGACTTATTACTTAATGAACGTATTTGTGTGCTGTGACATAAACATTCAACATACGAGGCCAGTACAAGTCAAATTTGATAGAGTGGGAGAGGCGTTTAATAGACGGATAAGTTGATAGTCACCCCCGGTGTCTTTCTGGTCGATGCCGTGGCGCCTAGTCCATGACTGGGTGCAAGTGGGCGTTAGGAAATCCGTTTTGCTGGATGCGCGGGAATAGCCAGAAGAAGGGAGTGGCGTAAGTGATGTCGGACGATTCCGTCATGCCAGCACCACCAGTGAGCATGCCGCCAACGCGGCCCCTGCCATCGACTATGACCGAGCCCGAATCACCGTAGGCAGAGAAGGCACCTGATTTATTGTTGTAGGGGAGGATAGACCACTCCATCGAGGTCTGGTGCGTACTGTTGTCAAAATATTTGCGGACGTAAGAGAATATACCAGTAGCGCGGCCTATCGTAACACCAGTCGTACGACCATTCTTGATAACCAACAGGCAAGATTCACCGTTATGGTCAAGCATATCAGGTTTGCGCATGAGGTCTTCTGAGATAACGCCTTGTAGTCGCAGGAGGCGATCCTGTGGATACTTGAAGCCTGGGACAGCCGAGAAATGGGGATACATCTTGCGTGTGAACTCATCCCTTGGAATCTTCGTGCCTGGGTATAACAGTTAGGCTAAATGGCCTTGGTGAGATAGATCAAAACTCACCGAGGTCAATCACATTGCCCCTAAAGGCGTGCTTGATCTTGGAGTCATCAAGCTCGACAACAGCGTAATCTTCAGTAAACCCTTCGGTTCCATTACCGACGGAGAAAGGAGGGGAGCGGATGATATGGCCGAAGATCCGCTTGTTTGGCTCGCTCCAATTCTTCTTGGATTCATCGTAAAGCTTTTCCAGGGCCTGCGTCACATCTCTCTCATCATCCAACAACCGCTGAGCCTTCTCCAGCTGCTTCTTAACACCCACATCGCCCGTGCCATCCATCCTCAACTGCAGCGTCTCAACCTCCCTCTCATAAAACTCCAACATGGTGGCATTCTGTTCCATCCTGGTCTCGATGGAGGTGAGGAAGTTGTCAAATGACCTGGGGCCGAGAAGCAAGACATCGCGGCGAGAGGCGCTCAAGTTCTTACTTGAGGCTAATGACCCACCAAAATCTGCAACGTTTGACAGATCCGTGGCAGGTTTGACAGGTACTGATTGGCAGGTTG